>SMUY01349555.1_pt1 | contig 15201 bp, 13 predicted proteins | sample 2456441 | NCBI WGS metagenome assembly SMUY01 (sample SAMN11095931, study PRJNA526329) | marine sediment metagenome | biome: Marine sediment; feature: Surficial sediment; material: Deep marine sediment; isolation source: Hadal surficial sediment | place: Pacific Ocean | collected 2014-11 | depth...
ATGCTGGCGCCCGTGTCGCTGATCGTATCAGCTTTTGCGCCGGTCACCGATGCGCGCCGGGTGCTGACGCCACAGCTAAACCTCAAAGAGGATGACAGCCGCCTGCTGCTGCTCGACCTTGGCCAAGGCAGGGACCGGCTCGGCGGTTCGGTGCTGGCACAGCTTAGCGGCCAGTTCGGACGTGAGGTGCCTGACCTGGATGATGCCCGGCTCTTGCACGGATTTTTTCGCGCGATTCAGCGCCTCAATCGGGAGGGTGTGCTACTCGCCTACCATGATCGTTCGGACGGTGGACTCCTCGCGACTGTTTGTGAAATGGCATTTGCGTCACGCTGCGGAGTTCGCCTGGACCTGGAAGGCAACGGGGATCGCCTGGCACAACGCTTGTTGAGTGAAGAGTTGGGTGCGGTCATTCAGGTTCGGGTGGGTGATCTCAACAAGGTCAGGGCAATCTGCCGTGATGAAGGGATCAGTTCATTGTTGCAGGATATTGGCCGTCCGGAAACTGGCCGCAGGCTCCAGGTGTCCTGCAGCGGTGTGAATGCGCTGGACATTGACCTGGCGGAGCTGCAACTCGATTGGGCGGAAACCAGTTTCCTGATCCAGAGCTTGCGTGACAATCCAGCCTGTGCAGATGAAGAACGCCAGGGGCTCAACGACTGGAACCGGCCGGTGTTGAGCCCGCAACTGACGTTCAAGGCGGACGAAAATCCTGCGGCTCCGATGATTGCGACCGGTGAGCGGCCGGCCGTGGCCATTCTCCGTGATCAGGGTGTGAACGGGCAGGTGGAAATGGCCGCCGCGTTTCATTTTGCCGGCTTCCGGGCGGTGGATGTACATATGTCGGACCTGACAGAAGGTCGCATGAAGCTGGAATCATTCCAGGGTTTCGCGGCCTGTGGCGGGTTTTCCTACGGGGACGTTTTGGGTGCGGGACAGGGATGGGCCAAGTCCATCCTGTACCAAAATTTCCTGCTGGACCAGTTTTCAGGATTTCTCGAGCGCACAGACCGCTTTGCCCTGGGTGTGTGTAACGGCTGCCAGATGCTTTCCGCCTTGGGATCCATCATCCCCGGCTCTGAAGGCTGGCCGGAGTTCTTGCGCAACCGTTCAGAGCAATTCGAAGCCCGACTCAGCCTGGTGCGAATTGAATCCTCCCGGTCCCTGTTTTTCAAAGGCATGGCCGGGTCCATGCTGCCCGTTGCCACCGCGCATGGCGAGGGTCGGGCGGAGTTTGCAGCCAACGCCACCGACGAACCATTGGTAGCGTTGCGCTACGTTGAGGCAAATGGTGAACCAGCGGAACGCTACCCGTACAATCCCAACGGGTCACCGCAAGGGATCACCGGTGTCTGCAACGCGGATGGGCGCGTTACCATCCTCATGCCACACCCTGAACGTACGCTCAGGACGGTTAATTTTTCGTGGGCGCCGGCTTGTTGGGAAGAGGTGTCTCCCTGGCAACGCATGTTTCAAAATGCACGCATGTGGGTAGGATGATGAGCATGACCAGCACAGAAAAACACCAATCCAAAGGGCCCGGAATGAATGAACCCATGCGACTGGGAGAACTATTGTTACTGGCCGCATTGTGGATGCTGTTTGGCTTCATGTTGTGGTATTACCTTTCGGCATTCCACGTCATTCCGGTACGCATGGCCACGAATCAACTATTAAACGCTGCATTGGGCGAGCAGTTTTACAATGTGATTTCCAATCCTGACCGTCATTACCTGCTGCAGGTGCAGACGACCATTTCATTCCAATTCCCGGATGGCACGGTGGAAGCCCTGGGCTTTATCGTCAATCCCCTGGTCTATGGGTATGGGCTGCCCTTGTTATTCGGCCTGGTGATGGCTTCCAACGTCAAGCTGGTCAGAAAACTGGTGACCCTGTTACTGGGTTATGGCGCCATATTGCTGGTCCAGATCTGGGGCGTGTACTGGCAGAGTCTGAAGATGCTTTCGTTCAATTTTGGGCCCGAAGTTCAACAGGTAGTGGCCGATGCCGGCATATCCGCGTCAGCCATTGCCCTTGCTTACCAGTTGGGTGCATTGATTTTTCCTCCTTTGATTCCGGTGATTGTCTGGGTGCTGGCCAGTTGGCATGAAATTGAGCAGTTCACCGGCTGGAAACCCAGGCGCTAGGAGCCTTGGTGAAATATGCAGGCTAGATCCTGCTAATCCCTGCCAGGCCCCAGTCAAAACAGGGAACTGTGGGCGGGTTCACGTGGTCATTGATAGCAGCCGCTAAAAACAGGCACCGGCAATTTCCGGCAAAAGGACTGAAAAGACTATAATCGTTGTGATGGAAACATCGCGGCCAACATCAAAAGCAAGGACACAGCAGGGGCACAGGCAGTGCAGGCAGTAGAGGAACATCCACAGGCAAAGGCCAATGGCAGCCCGGCTGCCCTGGATGAAATTTGCGCTTTTTTGCTCAAGTCGGATCGTCTTGATCCGGCTGACTTAAAGCGTGCGGAAGCATACCGGGAGCAACACGGTGGTGACCTGGTCACTTTGCTGGTCCGCCTGGGACTGGTTTCGGAACGGGACGTCGCCGAGGCGGAATCCAGCCTGCTTGGCCTGCAACTGGTCCGCGCAGCAGACCTGCCGGACGAAGGTCCGGAAATTGCCAACCTTTCGCGCCGCTACCTGAAGCAGAACCTGTTGCTTCCCATTGGGGAGACCGAAACCGAACTGCAGGTCGTCATGGCGAATCCGCGTGACGGGTTTGCGCTAAAAGCACTTTCCATGGCGAGTGGCAAAACCATTGCCCCGTTGGTGGGCGTTGCCTCTGAAATTGAAAATGGCATTGAAAAACTTTATGGCGGTGGCCGCAGCGCAATGGGCCAGATCGTTGATAGCCTGGGCGACGGGGAAGACGATATCGAGGATGTTGAGCACTTGCGTGACCTGGCTTCTGAAGCCCCGGTTATCCGCCTGGTGAACTTGCTTCTGCAGCGCGCGGTTGAGGCGCGTGCTTCCGACATTCATATCGAGCCATTCGAGAACCGGCTCAAGGTTCGCTACCGGATTGACGGTGTACTCCAGGAAGTAGAGGCACCACCTGCCAGTTCTACCGCAGCGGTGATCAGCCGGATCAAGATCATGGCCAAGCTGAACATCGCCGAACGGCGCTTGCCGCAGGATGGGCGCATCATGCACCGGGTCCAGGGCAAGGCGCTGGACCTGCGTGTCTCCACCGTCCCGACTTCCCATGGCGAAAGCGTGGTGATGCGAATTCTCGACCGTGAAAGCATTGTGCTGGATTTCGATTCGCTGGGTTTCGACCAGGTGCTGCAGGATGCATTCGTCAAGGCGCTGGAAATACCGCACGGCATCATCCTGGTCACCGGCCCCACCGGTTCTGGCAAAACAACTACCTTGTATACAGCACTGTCCCGGATCAATACACCTGAGCGCAAGATCATCACGGTCGAAGACCCGGTTGAGTACCAGTTGGAAGGCGTCAACCAGATCCAGGCCAAGTCCTCGATCGGGCTGGATTTTGCGCACGCACTACGTGCCATTGTTCGCCAGGATCCCGATGTCATCATGATCGGCGAAATGCGTGACCTGGAAACCGCGAAAATCGCCATCCAATCCGCACTGACCGGACACATGGTGCTGTCCACGGTACATACAAATGATGCTGCCAGCGGCATTACCAGAATGCTGGACATGGGCGTGGAAGATTACCTGCTGACGTCCACCGTCAATGCCATCCTGGCCCAGAGGCTGGTGCGGACGTTGCGCCCGGATCACACTGAGGCGGTGCAGTTGTTGCCCGAAGTGGCAGCGGAACTGGGTATGAATGAACTGGTGAAGCAGGACCGGTACACGGTGTACCGTGCTGTGCCCAGCCAGGATAACCCGTCCGGATACCTGGGCCGCACCACGATCCTGGAACTGCTGATCATGTCGGATGCGATCCGGCGAATGGTGATGCAGCACGCCACTTCGGGTGAATTGCAAAAGCAGGCGGTCAGTGAAGGCATGCGCACCATGTACCAGGATGGCCTGCTCAAGTGCCTGCAAGGCAAGACCACCCTGGAGGAAGTGCTGCGCGTGACACAGGAAGCCTGATGCCCCTGTTTGAATACAAGGCCGTTTCACCTTCAGGTGAAACCGTACAGGGGACCATGGAAGCAAGCAGCATCGAAAAGGTGATCTCCAGGCTGCAGGATGGCGGAAATATTCTTCTGCAAGCCAGTGAAGCCGGCCAGGGCGGGATTCGCCTGGACATGTTCAAAATGCGCCGCCGCGGGCTGAATACTCGCGAGGTCGGACAGTTTACGCAACAGTTATCAACCTTGCTAAGTGCAGGCTTGCCCCTTGACCGCTCTCTGCAGGTTTTACTCGAATTGTCGGAGAACGAGCGTATACAACGCACGGTCACCGACATCAGGGACCGGGTCCGGCAAGGCGGTAGCCTTTCCGAGGCTCTGGAGGCACAGCACGGCACCTTCAGCCGCCTGTTTGTCAACATGGTCACGGCCGGCGAAATCGGCGGTACCCTGCACCGAACCCTGGAGCGCCTGTCCGATTACCTGGATCGTTCCAAAGAGCTTAAGGACAACGTGATTTCGGCCATGATCTACCCTGCTTTCCTGGTCAGCCTGGCCATCGCCACGCTCATTGTATTACTGGTTTTCGTTATTCCGTCATTCACGCCCATATTTGAAGATCTCGGCGCAGAACTGCCCACCATCACCAAGGTCGTGATGTTCGTGGCAGTGATACTGCAAAAATTTTGGTGGGGCCTTATGGGGCTGGTGCTGGTGCTGGTGCTGTGGTTCAGGAATATGCTTGCTGACCCGGTGCGCCGCCTGGCCTGGGACCAGAGAATACTGGAAATGCGCTGGGTGGGGGACATGGTGGCGAAAATCGAAGCAGCAAGAATAGCCAGGACCCTCGGAACCCTGTTAGTCAATGGCGTACCACTGTTGTCGGCGCTTTCCATTGCGCTGAACGTGATCGGCAACACGGCCATGGTGCGGGATGTAAAAGATGCCGCGCGCGAGGTGAAAACCGGTGGTGGACTGGCACGTAACCTGGCCAAAGGTGGACATTTTCCGCGTTTGGCTGTGCAAATGATCAGTGTCGGTGAGGAAACGGGGCGCCTGGACGAGATGCTGTTAAAAGTTGCGGATACATTTGATCGTGAGGCGCGGAACACCATTGAACGCCTGCTGTCGATATTTGTGCCGGTGGTGACAGTGTTCATGGCAATCATGGTCGGGGCCATCCTCATGTCGGTGCTTTTGCCCATGCTCAGCATGAACGAATTGGTGGGTTAGATCACCTAGCCACCGTTGGATGCCTTGCGCAAGCGGGTGGGTTTCAGGAGATTTCATATGTCCAGCAAGATACAAAGAAAAGGCCAGCGCGGGTTCACACTGATAGAACTGCTGCTGGTGTTGGTGATACTCGCAATGTTGGGCGCGTTAATTTTACCGCGTATCTTTGGCACCGGCGAGGGCGCCAAAGTCAAGGCGACCGCGCTGCAGATCAGCCGTATTTCCATGGCGGTGGAAAACTTTTACCTGGATACCGGGTTTACGCCGGATAGATTGGAACAGTTGATCAACGACGGTGGCAACACCAATGGCTGGAACGGCCCCTACGTGAAGAAATCATTGCTCAAGGACCCGTGGCGCAGGGACTACCAGTACCGCAATCCCGGACAACACGGGGATTTCGATATCTATTCCTATGGCGCAGACGGACAGCAGGGTGGTGAAAAATTCAATGCCGACATCACCAGTTGGGATTAATTTCCACTAAGCTCTGGTTTTCCGCCACCGGATTGTTCATTTTTATGAAAGAGATTTCACCAAACCGCCGCTGCTCCGGTTTCACTTTAATGGAACTATTGGTCGTTCTGGTCATTATTTCATTCAGCCTGGGGCTGGTGGCGACATCCCTTTCACGCAGTATTTCCGGCGCCGAGTCACGGGTGGCTGCGCGCAATCTCATGGTGGCGCTCCGCTACACACGGACACAGGCCATTTTAAAAAAAACCGAAACCGTGTTCAGTGTGGACACCGACGCGCGGACCTACCAGGCACCTGGAAGGAAACAGGTTGAATTGCCGGAAGGTATGGACGTGATACTCACCACCGCACGTTCAGAGTTGACCTCGGAGGCGGCTGGCGGTATTCGCTTTTTTCCGGACGGCGGCTCTACCGGCGGTCACGTTGAACTCATCGTGAACGGACGGGAATATCGGGTGGATGTCGCCTGGCTAACCGGTGAGGCTACCCTGGTGCCGTGGCAGGACAAGCCGTGAAGTTGCATCGGGGTGCGCCGCAGATTCCTGGCAGATCCGGTGGCTTCACGCTGTTGGAAGTGTTGCTTGCCTTCGTCATTTTCGCATTGAGTTTTACCACGATACTTGAAATCCTGGCCGGTTCCATGCGCAGCACCACGCGGGCACGGACTTATTCTGAAGCCGCTTTGCTCGCGCAATCGCTGATCGACATGGTGGGAACGGACATCCCGCTCACAGCGAGCAGTATGGCGGGTGATGCACCCGGCGGTTATAGCTGGCAAATGTCCATCTCACCCTACCAGCCGCAATATGAAGAAGACCGGTCCCTGGAACTGGCAGAGTTGTCGGGCACGGTGTTGTTCTGGGTGGATCTGGATATGAACTGGGGCAACGGGCGTCGACCACAACAGGCGCATTTCAGTACCGTGCGAAGCATCCTTGCCAGCCATATTGAATGAAAATATCAGCATCAATCCGGCGATCAGAATCCGGCTTCACACTGGTCGAGTTGCTGTTGGCCATCACCCTGATGGGGATACTGATGGGCCTGACATACGGTGGCCTGAAGGTCGCAACCCGGGCCACGGCGAGCGGCCAGGTGCAGTTGGCAGAATCAGGAAAAGTACGGATTACGCACCAGTTCATCCGCCGTCAGCTCCACCAGATGCAGCCCTTGCCATTCGATATTTCTGACGACATCAACGAGACGCGTATCGTTTTCGAAGGCAGCGCAAAGCGTATCCAGTTTGTAGCGCCGATGCCGGGGTACCTCGGGCAGGGTGGGCCGCAGGTTCAAACCCTGGAGCTGGTTAACGGCGTGGATGGCCTGGACCTGTTGTTCAATCACCAGTTGTTGCAGGGCTATGATTCTGATCTGATGATCGAACGTGAACCCATTGTGTTGCTGGAAGCTGTCCAGCAGGCATCATTTGAATTCCTGGCAGTCAACGATGATGGCGAACTTGTGGGCTGGACCAGTTCCTGGGACACCCCCGGAATTTTGCCAGTGGCCGTTCGTCTTGATCTTGATCTAGGTGCGGCGCGGCGTTCTGTATGGCCCTTGCTGGCCACCAGTGTGAAGGTGGATGAGTTGGCCACCACGCAAAGCGGCGGGTCACAAGCGTATTCCGATGCAATCAGGGGATTGATCAGGACACCGTCAGAGCCGCGCCAATGAACCGGTCCGGACAAAATGGCATCGCGTTGGTGCTGGTGCTGTGGATCACCGTACTGATCAGCATCACTACCGGTGCATACTCATTGATGGCGCGCATGGACCAGCTCGAGGCCCGTCAATTATTGTCCGGGACGCAGGCCAGAATGACGGCGGAAGGCGGAATTCACCTGACCGCCGTTGCATTACGTGATCGCGACGAACTGACGAGAATCATTGCCGACGGCAGGCCATACCAGCAAACCCTCGATGGTGTGCTGCTGGAAATCAAGGTCATCGATGAGCGCGGCAAACTGGATATCAACGCCGCCGATGAACAGACTCTGTTTACGCTGTTCAACAACAACGGACTTGAAGCCGACCGCGCGGAATTGCTCGCTGCCGCGGTCATGGATTGGCGCGATGGTGATGAGGTGGAACGCGTTAACGGTGCGGAACTGGATACTTACCTTGCAGCAGGTCTCGAAGTGGGTCCTGCCAACCGGCCATTCATGATGATTGATGAACTTTTGCAGGTGCTGGGTATGCCTTACCCGTTATTCCGCCTGGTCGAACCCGGTATTACCGTGTTTTCCCGGGCGGGTATGCCGAATCTTGCCTTTGCGCCGGTTGAGGCGCTGTTGGCGATACCGGACATCAGCCATGAAGAAGCACTCGAATTCGTACAGGAAAGAAATTCCCGTGAGCCCGGAGACACGGACGATATCAGCTCGCCGAATGGCCTGGTAGTCGTGGCGCAGGGGAGAGGGCTCACGTATAGTATCCAGGCAAAAGCAACCATGCCGAACGGGGTCTGGGAGCAACTCGAGGCCACCATTCGTCTGGGAGGCAGCCCGACCGGCCAGCCTTTCCGGGTTTTGCGCTGGCGCGAAGGATCTCATTAAGAAGATATCCATGGCAGCAGCAATCGAAAATTATCTCCAGAGTTTCAGAGTCAGGTTTCAAGGAAGCCAGTTGGGCCATTTCTTCCGATGGTGGCTGGCCGATCTGCTCGAATTGTTACCCTCCACCCTGAAAGCAAAAATGCAACATGCCCGCCGCCGCGTCATGTTACGCATGAGCGGCAATGAACTGATCATCAGCATGCATGAATCGGATTCATTGCAGGAACTTGACGTGCTGTCGCTCAATCCGGATCCAAGGCTGCAACAGCAACAATTGCACGACTTGCTGGTTGACAGGGATTTGTCGGAGGTTGCCCGTTATCTTTTGCTTCCCGAATCACGTGTTTTACGCAAGGAAGTGATCCTGCCGATGGCGGCAGAAGCCAATCTGCGCCAGGCACTGGCCTTTGAGATGGACCGGCAGACGCCGTTCCGTGTGGACGATGTATTTTATGACTACCGGGTTCTGCAGCGCGATCGCGAGGCGTCGCAATTACGCATTGAGTTGCTGGTCACCCTGAAGCAGCCACTATTGCGTGAAATTGAATTACTTACACCGCTGGGCATGGCGCCAACCGGTGTTGATGCTGTCGGCGCTGATGCCGATGGCGAGGGCGTGCCGGCCGGTATCAACCTTCTGCCGCCTGATTTACGGCACCGGATGGTGAACCGGAGGTCCCGCACTAACATTGCCCTGGCAGGGGCCGCCGCCCTGTTGATCGTTTTCGTGATGGCGCTGTCCATCTGGCTGCGACAGCACCAGTTGAACGAAGTGCGCGATGCCATAGACGAGGTACGTGAAGAGGCCATGCAGGTGCAGGAGCTCAGGAACGAAATCAAGGACGCCAGCGAAGCAGCCGGTTTCATGCAAACACGCAGGTCCTCATCTCCGCCAACCGTGGTACTGCTCACGGAAGTCACACGATTGCTGCCGGACGATACCTTCCTTGACCGCTTGCTGATCAGGCAGGATTCCGTGCAAATGCAGGGTAAATCACAGAATGCCCAGCGCCTGATCGAGTTGGTGAATCAATCACCGTTTTTCAGCGATGCGTCATTTCGCGGCCCGACCCGCCTCGATACCCGCACCCAAAAGGAAATTTTTGATGTAACGGCAAACCTGGTGAGTGGGGCGCATCGCTGATGCAATTGTTTCCGGACCAGCAGAATTCCCACCTGACCGCCATCCTGTTGCTGATCATTTCAATGACGCTTGTGTACCTGCTGGCCTTTCACTGGTTCATTGTCCTCCACCAGGACTATAGCTCTGAACTTGAAGGCCTGAGGGGCCAACTGGCCCGTTTTGAGTCCGTGGCCGCGCTGCGCGATGCAACAGAGCAACAACTAGAGGACATCCAGGTTTCGCGCAAGGATGCAAACCTGTTCCTGGTCGATGCGGACTTTAATGAAGCTGCTGCAGCGATGTCAGACCGGCTGGGCCAAATGGTGCGGACACAGGCTGAGGCGGATTGCCAAATTGTCAGCCGGCAGCCGGTGAGACCCCGCGTGCAGGAACGTTATGAAAGAGTGACGGTCAATGTACGCATGCGTTGCCAGCCTGCGGATTTGCTGCAAATAATGTATCGACTCGAATCCGAGGTTCCAATGCTGATCGTGGATGAGCTCAACATCATCCGGCCACGGGCACGCCGAAGGGTTGCCGGCCGGGTGACCAACAGCACTGAATCTCTGGACATTCGGTTTAATATGTCCGGGTACCTGAAGCAGTGAACTGGCTGAAGAACAATCCTCTGGGTGTTGCGCTGGCCTTAGCCTGCGGAGTGTTGTTGCTGGTTTCAGCGGCCCTGGCTTATACCTGGAGCAGGCCGGCGTCATCCGGTGCGCCAGCGCAGGCGGTGAACACAGATGGCGTCAACGAGGCGCAACGACTCTCCAGCGAACTTGGGCCAATCAGTAACTATCGTGAGGTCACCGACCGCCCGGTATTTGATGCCACGCGACGTCCGCAACTGGCGGTTGATGAAAACGGGGGGCTTGAAGAGGGTCCGCATACAACGGTTGCCGATGCGCCAGAAGTCAAATTGACAGGGATAGTGATCACGCCCGAATTTAGCATCGCGACCTTAACGCCGCTGGCCGGCGGAGAATCATTTATTGCCCGCGAAGGAAATCAGCTTGAAGGTGAATATGTTGGCTGGGCGGTGGTTGATATCAAGCCCCGGAAAATCAGGTTGGGGTCACTCGAAGGGGGCGAAATGGAAATCGATCTGCAGGTCAATACGCGCAAAATTAACCAACCGCCCAAGCCGGAACCGGTCAATACGGCAGCGGCGGCCACGGAACCGGGCGAGGCGGCAGGCGCGGGTGACCAACCCCTGTCACGGGCCGAGGAAATCCGTCAGCGTATCGCCGAACGGCGCGACGAATTACGCCGCCAGTCTGAGTCACGGCGTTCAGCTTCGTCCCGAAGTGCCCAGTATCAGGATGCCATCCGGACTATGATCGATCGTAAAAATGACATTGATGAAAATGAGGAAAAGAATGGTGGAGGCGGAAGTGATGGCTGAATATCAGAAAGCAGGGCCTGACTCATGAGGCACCTCATCGCGCTGATGTTGGTGCTGACGATATTGGGCAGTTGTACAAGCACAAGTCCCGCGCGGAACCCGTCCGATCGCCAGGCTCTTTTAGATGCTGCTTCCACGGGTCTGGAAGCAGAAGGAATCGTGGCCTCGGCGGGCACCGCAGGCAGCGTTGGCGTCGAAGGAATTGAAAGATATCCGGGCAGCGGGATATTTATCAACGAGGACGCGGCGAGACGGCCAGCCGGCGTGGTATCCGAAGACGGCGAAATCGTACTGAATTTTGAAGCGGAGTCACTGCAGTCCGTGGTTCACACGATTCTCGGTGAGGTTTTGCAGGAAACCTTCGTGATCGCGCCGGGCGTTGATGGCAAGGTGACATTCTCGACCTCGCGACCGGTAAGTCGTGACCAGTTAATGCCAATACTGGAACTGCTGCTCAGGTGGAATGGTGCGACCCTGGTGTATTCACAAGGCCGCTACCATGTGCTGCCGGTCTCCAATGCGATACGCGGGCACCTGGTGCCACAACTGGGTGGTTCAAGCGATGTTTATGGTTACGAGGTCAGGGTGGTGCCGTTGAAATATATTTCGGCTTCGGAAATGGCCAAGATCCTTGAACCCTACGTGCGCGACAATGCGATCGTGAAAGTTGACATCATGCGCAGCATGATTTTTCTCGCCGGAACAAAGGAGGAGTTACACAACTACCTGCAAACGGTTGAGATTTTTGACATCGACTGGCTGGCCGGGATGTCGGTTGGCGTGTTTCCGCTCAACACCGCGGACGTGGCATCCATCACATCTGAATTGATGGACATCTTCGGCAGCGAGGCTGATTCGCCCCTGGCTGGAATGTTCCGTTTTGTGCCGCTGGAACGCCTTGGCTCAATTCTCGTCATCACGCCGCAGGAACACTACCTGGAAAAAGCGCGTGTATGGATCGAACGGCTCGACCGCGGTGCAGCCGGTGCCGGGACACAGTTGTTTGTTTACCGGGTCAAGAACCTGGAAGCGGCTGTTTTGGCTAATTACCTGACGCAGTTGTTCGGTGGCGTCAGCAGCACAGGAGCGCCGCGCCGCGCACGCCCGCGGGGGACTTTGGCTCCGGGGCTGCAGGAAGTGACGACCGGTTCGGTGAGAGATTTCAACCAGAACCGGCTTGGCAGTCAGCCAGGCACACCCGGCGGCAGCAGCGTACTGGATACCGAGCAGGGCGAAATCCGCATCACCTCGGTGTTGGAAACGAATTCCCTGCTGATCCAGGCCACGCAATACCAATATAACAGCATCCGGGCAGCGATGTTACGCATCGACGAGGAACCCCTGCAGGTGCTGATCGAATCCCAGGTAATAGACGTGGTGCTCAATGACACGCTGCAGTTTGGCGTGAACTGGTTCCTGACCAACCGCACCGATCTCTTTCCTCCCGGGGGTGCGGAAATCTATGGTGAGACCTTTCACGACACCACCATTGGCGGCGCATTCCTGTCCACCGTGAGCCGTGTCAGTGGCGGCGGCAAGAGCTTTGTACAGGCAGTCATTCTCGCACTGGATCAAGTCTCAGATGTGCGTACGCTGGCTTCACCTTCCTTGCTGGTGCGCAACAATGCGCAGGCCACCATCACCGTAGGCACGCAGATTCCGATCCAGTCATCCAGCATTAGGACGGGCACCGACAACGTGGTGAGCAGTGCCCAGTATGTTTCCACCGGCGTCACCCTTAATGTCACCCCGAGAATCAATCCGGGTGGCCTGGTGTACATGGACATCACCCAGGACGTCAGTTTCGCCGGTGAGCGTGATGAAGATATTTCGACATCCGGAAATCCACCGATCAACACCAAGACGGTGAGCACCCAGGTTGCTGTGCAATCCGGCCAGACCGTTTTTCTTGGTGGCCTGATCCAGGAGTCTTCGAGTGTTTCTCAAAGTGGCTTGCCGTTGCTGAGCAGGATACCGTTTTTCGGAAGACTGTTCGGCAGCAAGATCCGGGCCAATGAACGGATCGAAACCCTGGTGATGATCACGCCCACCGTGATCAGCAGTTCCTCTGATCTCAGATTGATCAGTGATGACATGAGAAAAGGATTTATGCACATCCCGCCCATCAAATTCCACATATTGCAGAACAGCAAAGGACAATAAAGATGACGCATTATCACAGGTTTCCAGCACTGTTGCGGCTTGCGGGCCTTGCAGTGGCTCTGTCAATTTCCGCCTGTGCCGGGTCACCGGCCAGACCGCAGAGCATCGAACAACGCGCACAAGCACGTTGGGACGCCCTTTTGGGCAAAGATTTCGAACAGGCTTACTCTTATTTAAGCCCCGGGTTTCGGTCTTCTCAGTCGCTCAGCGACTTTGAGATGGCGTTCAGATTAAGGCGCGTACAGTACGATTCCGCCAAATACATGGATCAACAATGCGAAACCGATGCATGTACGATACGGCTGAATGTTGGCTATAGGCTCACCGCCCCGCTGCGGGGCGTCAAGACCTGGAAAAGCAAAGCGGTTGTGGAAGAAAAATGGGTACGTATTGACGGACAATGGTGGTTTTTGCCCGACTCCTGATGTTGCCGTTCGATGCTACCCGCAGAACCCAAGATAGAGCCCTGGGTTACAGGGAAACTTAGATCGTAAAACAAATACTTAGGTCCGCGTTTGATGACAGCTTCTGGAAATACACGCATTGCAGCCAAAGCAATGGCCACCAGCAGATGATGGCGGCTGGAGATGCTCGGGTTTTCCCACTTAAAAAAGTTGCTTTGGTGTAGCGATTATCGTAACATTGGGCCGCGAAAGACCGAGAAGCTGTGCGATATGCCCGAAGTGTAAGGGGTTAATCAGCGCAGACCCGGCCGTGTTATAAAGCCCTGTAAGCACATTTTGGAGTGCTATAACAATATTTAGGAGTGTTGTGATGAACAGAAAGAACTTGACAGCCGCCGTGCTGGCCGGTCTGGCAGGTGCTGCCGGTATCGTCAGTACCGCGACCGCTGGCCATGATGAGGTATTTATCAATCCGGATGGACTTGGCGAAGTGCTGCTCTATCCATACTATACAGTCAATAACGGAAATTTAACCGTGCTATCGGTGGTTAACACCACCGACCATGCGAAAGCGGTAAAGGTTCGTTTCAAAGAGGGTGAAAACTCTCGCGAAGTATTGGACTTTAACCTCTACCTGTCGAGGTGGGACGTGTGGACTGCGGCCATCATCAATGATAATGGCACGCCAACCCTGATCGTTCCGGATAATTCCTGCACGGTTCCATACCTGTACGAGCAAGACTCCGATGGTGACGGCGCTGGTGAGCAGGCATTCCTCGACTTCGCTTACACCGGTGAGGAAGACGATGGCGGACGCCAGGATATAGCGCGCGCCATGGAAGGTCACTTCGAAATCATCGAAATGGGTGAAGTGTTCGATGATCCTGAATTTATCGGTGCGGCCTTCGGTGGTAATGTTGGAGAAGCGCACGATAATAAAGCTAGGTATGAAGACAGAGCCTATGGTTCAGAAACTGCAGCCACACACGTTGATGTTGATGGCGTGCAAGCGCCTTTAGACTGCCAGCAGCTTGTCGACCAGTGGAGTATACTCAGCGGTGTTTCGGGCCTGTGGATTAAGGACCCTTCACATGATATGAAAGATCTGACCGGCGGAATTTTCGGTAGTACGTCTGTAGTCAACGTTGGGAAGGGTACGCTCTACCCCTACGATGCAACCGCTCTGGGTGATTTCCACGACCACGGTGACCTGCACGTTCGCCCGGGCAATTCTTTCCCGTCACTGAACGATGGTGACCTCTGGTCAGCCAATGTATTCTTTGGCTCGGGGGGCAGCGTCGAAACGCTGGATTACCTGCGTGGTATCGATGCCGTCTCTGCCGTATTTATGCATGACCAGATCATCAATGAATATGTGCTGGGTGGTATTGCTGCTGCCGAATCGGATTGGGTGATCACCTTCCCGACCAAGGCTTGGTATGTAGATCCCGATCTGCAACAGGTAGATATTGAAGATGGAAAGTATGTCAACGATGGACCATGCCCGTACAATGAAGACCATGACTTAAATCCCGCTACGCCGAACCTTATTGGCCAATGGGTAGTCAATCCTGCTCTGGCAGATGGCGGTCTCCTCGGATCTGTGACCACGGATGCCGGGAAATTTACCAATTTGAATAAGCCACCAGCCTGTGCTGTTAAATTGGCGGATATTTTCTTCGATAATCATCCGTTTACCTCTACGTTCGATGTGGAGGACGCAGGGAAGGCATGTGAAGACGCTGGTTTTCGTATCTTTGATTACAATGAAA
>SMUY01128830.1_pt1 | contig 15195 bp, 22 predicted proteins | sample 2456441 | NCBI WGS metagenome assembly SMUY01 (sample SAMN11095931, study PRJNA526329) | marine sediment metagenome | biome: Marine sediment; feature: Surficial sediment; material: Deep marine sediment; isolation source: Hadal surficial sediment | place: Pacific Ocean | collected 2014-11 | depth...
AGCATTGCTTCCCCACCACCAGCGACCAGCTCGCCGGTCTTCGCCGGAACGAATCGCGCTCGAGTGCACGGGGCACAGCCGATGCTGCTATAGCCTTTATCGTACAGATGATGGTGAGGGACATCATGTTCCCGAATCTAATCCCACCCCACCCTGGCCGATCTTCCCAATGATCTTGTAATGGCTAATGGTCTTGCCGACCATAGAAAGTCCCCCCTCACGCAGTGCAGTTGCGCTCAATGTTACGCCTGGAGGGTGCTGAAGGCAACCGCCAGGGACACCTGCATCAATAGTTGTACTCACTGGTACGAGAGGGGTATGATCGTCCCAAGAACTCGAAACAGTATCTAGATCGATAACGCTTTGACATCACAACTTAAAGTGATGAAAACCTCGGCGCTTAACATAAGCTATTTTCTTCTCACCCCTATTCTTTTTTTCTCTCTCTCCTTTATCCCGGCTGCGCCCACGCAAAGTTCTCCGATGCTCCAGGAATGGGAAGTAAAGTACGAGACCGGGACTGAAGCTGTGAAGCATGGGAGAAAGATGAAAGTGACGGTTGGCTCTAGTGAAATCTTTTGTCGCAGCGACAAGGGGGAAATCTTTTCCGTTCCTGTCTCCGGAGTAGTGACAATCTTCTATGACAATACGGTGCACAACCGGTCAGTTGAATGGATGAAGTCAGGTGCGTGGTACGTGCCCTATGAACCTTTTCTCGGCTTCCTGCCCTCGTTTCTTGCGTTTGGAGTTGGAGCGGCGATCCTGGCCCCATTTAGGTCCAAAGACCATTTTGTTCACATCACCTGGACCCAGAATGGGATCGGTAATGTGGCGGTCTTTGAAATTGGTAAGAAGCACTTTAGAGCTTTCCAGGACAGGCTTAGTGCAGCAACAGGAAAAGAATGGCGAAACCTGCCAGAGGAGCGGGAAAAGCTTCGTGAAGAACTAGAGCGAGAGAAGGATAATAAGGTATCGCTCCACTTGGAACATACCGTTCAAACTACCACCCGTGAGCTTAACGGTCTTTATCAGCTGGTTCTTCTTGAACGTGGCAAGGACCAAGGTGAGCTTTATTTCTTCCCTGGAAAAAAGGTAAAACTAAACAAAATCGTCGCTGTTGAGCCCGTGGGAATAATTCGCGAGAGCAATCCGGTCACAAGTGCCGAGGCAATCTATCATAGGGAGGGGGACCTATTGAGGATTGTGGAGATTCGACTGCCGGGAATGACTCTGCGTTTTTCGCGAACTCGTACCTCGCCTGCCGAATCCACCACACCTATTTCAGTAGAGCATTCCCAATAGTCCTTCAAAAATGTTGCTCACCTCTGCCACTTTTCTTGAAAGCCCAGACACCTGCGATAATCAGGCATGAACCCCTGGCAAAAAGAATCCCTCGGCCTCAAGGTTGGCGACTTCGTCATCTGGCAGGGTGAAGCCATCGAAGTCGAAGGCCAACCCGCTGTGGTCACACCTGGTATGAAGGGTGAGGTTATCTCGCTGCATGACGGGTTTCATCTGGATGTCGCCGACGTCGAACCCATCCCCCGCCCAAAGCTATTGTGCGGTTCGAGAATGGGATGGCCCTGGTGGTCGATGAGCGGATGAAGTGGGAGAGGGTTGACTAACCAGGCTAATCCGCGATTGGCTTAGACGTAAACCGCACTTTCCGCACCCTATACGCACCCTGTTTGGAGAACAAGCCTTACTCAATACCCATTTGACGAACTCATCCTGCGAAGGTAGTTTGTCTCCAGATACATGGCTGTTGAACAGGGTAGTAAACTGGAATTGGACCGTTGCCCACACTGCAATGTAGCTAAACCCCATCTGAATGCCCGTTCGTCTTGGGAGACTACCTCATCGACCAATTCGAATCAAAGATTCTGGATGACCTATGCGTGTGAAAGTTGTGGCGGCAGCGTACTGACTGCCGCAACAACCAAAGGTTCGGGGGTTTTGGAAATGTACCCAAGTAGCAAGGAGGTGGATGAGGCGGTTCCGACCCAGCTAGGGAATACCTACGACAAGCAATTTCGAGCCTTCACGCACCCGCTGGAGCAATCATGCTGGCGGCCAGTTCTATTGATGCGATGCTGAAGGAAAAGGGTTATAAGGATGGAAGTCTATACGACAGGATTAAACAGGCGGCAAAAGACCATCTGATTACCGAGGAAATGGCAGTGTGGGCTCACGATGTAAGACTCGATGCAAACGACCAGCGTCATGCTGACGATCAGGCGTCGCTCCCGGATGAAGAAGACGCGTCGAAATGTATTGAGTTCGCGCAAGCCTTGGCGGAGTTCTTGTTTGCTTTACCCGCCCGCGTCGAGCGTGGGCGGAAAAAAACACCGTAACACCCTCAAAATCTGCACCCGGTACGCACCCTGGGACGGGTCAGGTGTTTAGACCTACTCCGTTATCAAACCGCGCAGGATGGTGTGCAAATATTGGTATCTATCCCCACTACATCAAAAGGATAAGAGATCTGGGCGTTTTCCCTTAAGCCAGAGGTAGAAAAAGTAAACGTCGTGTCCTGTTTTCTTGTCGTCTGGACGCTTATTCCACTCTTCACGGAGCAGGGGCTCTACTTCTGAGATTTTCATAACGGTAGTTTAGCAGGACCACGTGAGAAGGTTTAGTATTGCCTCGCGGGAGATCTTTATTCTGAAAATCACGAAGTACGTTCGCCTTGAAACAGATCCGCTTGATGACATAGTTTCCCTCCTGGAAGGTCGAGTCTTTCATGTCACAAAACTGGCTCATCTTGACTCGATCCGTACTGACGGAGAAATAAAGCCTAACGGGGACGGTAGCCTGGAAACCACCTTTGGTTACGTGAACGCCTTCTTTCGCAAGCGTAACTGCGTCAGCCTTTTTGACTATCGCCAGCAGCCCACCGATGAGAACGCTCGGAATAAATGCTCGCCATTTCAGCCTGCGCGGTCAGATCCGGGTAGCGATGGTATTGCGATTCTGTTCCTCAAGCCGGAGGCTTATGCTGACCTGATCCCATGGACCCGCTCGAGAGAAGAGGAGGCGTGGAGGGAGCAGATCGTCCCGTATGTCGAGGCTGGCTACCCTGGATCTATATCGATCGATCTGATTGATGAAATAATCTGTCTAGAACTTGAAGAGGTTCCAGACTCGCACGCCGCGATACTTCGCAAGGCACTCCGGAAGGCACATCGTACCGGGAGCTAACTGTCGTCTTTTTAAAGGAGACCAACCCCCTTTTTATAGGCCTCTTTTAGACCCCCTTGGTCCCCTTTAGAAACCCAGTGTTCATGCTACTTCCAGGGCCATTTTGGGGTAAAGGAGACCAAATTTCTCATGTAAGGCCCCTTTACCCTTTTTCCCGCCTGGCGCTACGGTTTCCAGGGAGGTTTTTGGGGAATACCGGAGTCACCTCCACTTGCTATTATTAAGGTGAACGCACACCCTGCGCGGTTAGCCCTGACCGCCAAAGTCAGGACCTTTGCGCTGGCCGCGTAGGGGTTTGCTCCTTTGCAAAGGGGGAAAGCATGACGATCAACACAATCGAAGACTCATTAGTCAATTTAGAGGAGTGGTACGCACTCCGAGACAAAGCTGACGAGTTGGACAAACCAGAATCGAAATTCCAAATTCACTGGGACAAAGCAGGATCGCCGGTTGTTAGCCGGGGTGTGGACATTCCAGCGCAGATACGCCGACAGGGTCTCCAGCAAGCCCTGTCACGGCACACCACCCTTGGCAGTCATTGCTTGGTGAGTGGCTATCAGGACGATGAGCTACAGAGGTTTGATGAACTGGCGAGGTGGGCGGCAATTTACTTGGACCATGTAGATCTCAAAGGGGAGGCAGCCCGCGACTTCTTGATCGTACTCTTGAAGAATTATTTCCTAGAGCAAAAAAACCACAGGAAAACGGTTGGATTGGTGGGAAATCATGAGGGGGTAATAATCGAGTTCCCTTTCAAAGCTGCGAAGATTTACTTCGGTCATTTGGCTAGTGATTCCCCAGCACAGAGAAGCAACGATGAGTCACCGACAATGGCGAGTGAAGAGCAGGAATCGGAGATAACACAACCTGCAATCAAAACCCTTCTTAAAGCGTGCAAGGGAGTTATCGACAAGGACACTCTTCAAGAGAAGCGTAGAGAGGCGGTTGAACTTTGGCAGCAGCTACGAGAGTCCATCATCGGGGAGAAAGCCACCAAGAAATCTTTGTATATACGTGCCGATCAGCACCCATCAGAGTTCTTCAAATGGCAGCGGGGAGAACATTTCCACGGTTCCAGCCCAGACGTAGACATCCGATGCGTATTGACTGAGTACCCAGACTGGGATCCTCCTGATGACCCGGACCGGGAAGATCCTGACGACTTTGACCCGGAGTGGGACCACTAAATCCCCCCCCCTCTATTCCCCCATACTTTCCCTATGTTGCACCCCTACACTATAGGGGCGGTAGGCTAACAATTGACGACAGAAACATTCTGTTGCCAGAGTAAGCCTAGCTCTTAAGGGTATCCCGCCAAAAGAGGCGGGAAGAAAAAAATGGGGTGCTATGTGTCGAAATCAGTCAGGGTCATTACAGGAAGCGGAAAATTTTTCTTTGTCACTCCGAAGGAAAAGAAGTTTCTCATCAGGGAAGGATTGGCAACTATCACCAGTACGAGGCCCCTTATTCTCAAGTTAAAGGATGATGGGTATTGCCCTGAGTACCACGAAGAACTCCGACATCAGCGAGGTCGGCGCATCGAGGTCACGAAGTGCTCCAGCTTAGATGATTGTGACCCGCGCCAGGACTGGGAAGGTGAATTTGAACTTCCTGATCGGCCAGCGACGGCCCGCAAGTCGATACGTTGCAAACCGCCACGGCACCCCATCTGTGAGGATGAGCGAGAGTTTCAACGGTACAAGACAGCGTTCTTGCGAAAGCGATCCGAGGAAGAGGCCGAGCGTGTGAGGATGAGGAGCGGCTAGATAGAATAAAAAGGAATGCAGTTTGCGTGGGCGACCGGATTAGTGGTCGCCTTTTTTTGTTTGAAGGGAGTATGAAATGACAATAGTTTCACGGCGTTTTTTAGTAGAACTAAAGTTACACCCCGAACCAGCCTATCGAATTGCCCAACAGGCCGGGATCAATCCTACTACCTTGTCGAAACTCATCCATGGTGCTGAGCCGATTCACCAGGGGGACGATCGCATCTTGCGGGTCGGGAGGGTCCTTGGGCTCGAATCGCATGAGGTCTTCATTAATGTGGAGGTTCCCGATGCCTGATCGCGAGGCCCCAAAAACCCTAGCCCTGGACCCCCTAGAGAAGCGACGGCGCATTGATCAAGCCAATATCCAGATCGTGAAACTGGCGCGCCAGGCCGTAAAGACGTTTCGGCGGGCATCATGAAAAAAGAAAGGTAATGCAATGACAAAGAAAACAGCCAAGCAAAAGATCGGTGTTAAAGAACGAAAAACCAGCGGGAGCGGGAAAGTAACCAACCTCAAGAGTTGGAAAAAGGGCCAGTCAGGCAACCTCAAGGGCAGACCCAAGAAGGCTGACTGTCTGACCACCTTAATGAGAGAGGAACTGGAAAAGGTTGACCCTAAGGACAAGGAAAAACGCACCCACAAAGAGCTAGTTGTGATCGCCACCATTGAACTGGCTAAAGAAGGTAACTCAACGGCACTCAAAGAAGTCTGGGAGCGCATGGATGGAAAGGTGAAGGAGAAGTTGGAGATTAACCAGGACTCGACCAACTCTATTTTACTAGCCAAGACATTATCGAGAAAGGAACTAGAAGAACTCAATGAGCGACTTGAAGCAACCGCTAAAGCATGAGGATGTAAGGGCTGCCCTGCGGATTCTGGATCGCAACAAGATCAATTCCTATTATCCTAATGACGGTGCGCTTCGTAGAGAACTCTACCCCAAGCAGCAGCTATTCTTTAAAGCCGGGAAAAAGCATCGTGAGCGCCTATTCCTCGCGGCTAATAGGGTTGGAAAGACCGAGGGAGTGGGTTGCTACGAAACAACCTGTCACCTGACCGGCATCTACCCAGATTGGTGGGAAGGCAAGCGTTTTGACCATGAGGTTAAGGTCTGGGCCTGTGGGGATAAGTTTGTACCCGTGAGGGACATTCTAAACGTGAAGATGCTCGGGCTGCCTGGTCAACATGGCACCGGTATGATCCCAGGAGACTTACTGGTTCACACCCGTCCCAAGAGTGGCGTTCCTGACACCACTGAGATTGCTTATGTCAGGCACGTCTCAGGAAAAAACAGCATCCTGACGTTCAAGAGCTATGATCAGCGTCGTGAGGCTTTCCAAGGGACAGAGCAGGACGTTATCTGGCTGGACGAAGAACCACCCATTGATATTTATGCTGAGTGTCTGACCCGGACCATGACCACTGGCGGCCTGTTAATGTTGACCTTCACCCCGCTACAGGGCATCACGCAGATGATCGAGTCATTTCTTCCTAGTGGAAGGGTCACATCGGGTGATCCGGTCTACCACAAGCGCAAGATAATGATTCCCTGCACCTGGGATGAGGTGCCGCACCTGGGGGCTGATGAGAAAGAGGAGCTGTATGACTCCTATCCGGCTTACCAGCGAAAGGCCAGGAGCAAGGGGATACCAGACCTCGGGAAAGGGGCTATCTATCCCATCGTAGAAGAGGACATTACAGTCGAGGACTTTCCCATCCCTGACCACTTCGTCAAAGCCTATGGAATGGACGTGGGTTGGGAGAAGACAGCAGCAGTCTGGGGAGCTAAAGACCTTGAAACGGGAATCGTTTACTTATACGCGGAATATTACCGTGGAGAAGCTGAGCCAGCAGTCCACACTGAAGCCATCAAGGGACTCGGGGATTGGATTCCTGGTGTGGTTGATCCTGCGTCAAACGCCCGAGGGCAGAGAGATGGTATCAAACTCCTGGAGTTATACCTCGACTCGGGGTTGAATCTTCAGATGGCTGATAATGCAGTCGAAGCAGGGATTCTGAAGATTTATACCATGATGACCCAAGGCAAACTCAAGGTCTTCAAGAGTCTTCAGCACTTACTGGAGGAATTCCGGCTGTATCGCCGGAAGGATGACGGTAAGGTTCTCAAGCAAAATGACCACCTGATGGACGCCATGCGCTATCTGATTATGTCCGGGCTGGACCGCATGGAAACAGCACCCGTTGAGCTCGAGGAGGAGCTGGTGTGGCCTTATCATCGCGGCTACGGTCCACCAGGCGGGGATTGGATGATTAACTAAGAAACGAAGAAAGCGTAGTAAAGGTTACTCGGACTCGGGTTTATCTAGAAGGCGTGTCGAGCTGATATTACATCAGTTCACACGCCCTTTTTTTGTGCCCAAATCAAAACTAAAAAGGGCCGCCCAACCTACCAAGTTATGAGCGGCCCAGAAAGCAATTACAATGTCCAATCCTAGCACAAGGCACACGACAAGATCCCCAAACCTCCACCACCTAAAGCGCGTCCTCATCGACCTGGCTGCCCATCGCACCCTCTCATGGAAAGTAGTTTCGGCCATCTTTCGGATGATTCCGGGATTGAGGGGGGCATAATGAAATTCACCTGCTTGGACGTAACCAAAGCCGCTCTGGGTGAACCCCAAAAACAATCAGGAGACGAGCTTCACTACTGCTGCCCAGTTCACGATGACCACAACCCTTCTCTTGCGGTCAACAGCAAGAAGGACGTTTGGATGTGTGGACCTTGCAATAAAGGTGGGACTCCGTGGGAATTGGCCGCTTTTTTAGCAGGATTCGATCCTTCGGATAAGAGCAGTGTCATGGTCTGGCTGCAGGATCATGGATTACTAGAAGCCAAGGCAGAAGGGCGGGAGTTTGTATGCGGATACGTCTATGAGGACGAAAGCCGCAAGTCACTGTATCGGGTCGAGCGTTATCGTGTACCCCCACCAAAAAACAAGACGTTCACTCTGAGCCGTCCTGACGGCAATGGTGGATGGACACCTGGAGTCGAAGGTATACGGCGCGTCCCGTATCGTCTTCCTGACTTCATTAACCAAGACACGGTCTACATAGCCGAAGGAGAGGCCGATGTAGATGAATTGTGGAATTGGAGTTTGCCCAGCACCACCAACCGCACAGGGGCCGGTAAGTGGAAATCGGAATACAACCAATATTTTGAAGGCAAACGGGTAGTCCTGTTACCCGATCAGGACCCAGTCGGTGAGTCCCATATGGAGGATGTTGCCCGTCATCTTTTCCCTGTGGCAAAAGCTATAAAGATTGTTAGCTTACCTGGACTCCCAGAGGGAGGAGACTTCCGGGATTGGAAAGCGGCTGGTGGAACCCTTAAACAACTAACTGAAATTATCAAAGCCACTCCGATCCTGACGGAAGACGATGTAAATGGATTTAATGGCTCTAGTGATGTCCACAATAAGGGTTCACAGACTCCCTGGGACAAAGCTATACCGGCACCGGAATTTTTGGCCAGTACTGACCTGGAGGTCGATTGGCTAGAGCCAAACCTGTTAGCCCAAGGAGCCATTACTGAGATCTTCAGCCCTCGCGGGATCGGTAAATCACTCGCCGCTCACGCTTTCGGCATCCGCTTGGCAAAAAAGGGTAAGCGTGTCCTGCTTGCTGACAGGGATAACCCACCTCGGGAAGTCAAGAGGCGGTTGAAAATGTGGGGCGCAAAGGATGCTCCTAGCTTCAAAGTCTTGACCCGAGACGAAGTACCACCATTAACCAATAAAGCTGCTTGGAAAACCTTTCCTTTTCGAGACTATGACCTGGTGATCATTGATGCGCTCGACTCCACGGCGGAGGGAGTCGGAGAGCAGGATTCAGGTAAGCCCTCCATGGCCATCGCCTCAATACTAGACATTGCTCACCGGGCAGATGGTCCTGCCGTTCTTGTTCTTGGGAACACGATCAAGAGTGCCCAGCATAGTCGCGGCAGCGGGGTAGTTGAGGACCGTGCAGACATCGTTTTTGAGGTTCGTGATGCCACTGACCTCAAACCTTCTGGGACCAAGGATTGGTGGCTTGAACTTCCTGCTGCTGGAGCCGAAGAATGGGCCAACCGCGCCTCTCGACGGCAAAAGCGAGACCGCTTCAAACTAGCCTTCATCCCATCCAAGTTTAGAGTCGGAGAGGAACCTGAGCCCTTTATCCTTGAAGTTGATCTCTCTGACGAACCCTGGGTCCTACAAGACGTGACTGATGAGATTCTGCAGCAGGGAGAAGAGGCTCGTCACAAGGCAAAACAGGAGCGTGAGGAGCGACTGGCGAGAGTAGTTGAAGAGCTGATTGAGGCAGTCAAAGCTGGTGCTGAGGCTGACGACCCACTCAAGACCGCAAAAGATGCGATCCCATTTCTGATGGAACGTGACCTTAGACGGAGAGAAGCCAGGGACCTCATCAATGAAAGAGATGGCGTGGCGTGGAGGATTGAGACCCTAAATAAACAAGGTCGGCCCAAAGTTCTACTTCCCCTTGTCCACACCCCCGGTGATGTATCAAAGGGGACGGCAGAAACAAACCAAGACCCTGAACACCCAGTATCTATAGGGGTTCCAGAACCCCCTGTTTCTGCCGCCCCCATGAACACTGGACGGCAGAAACATAGGGTCTCAGAACCCTTACCAGATGCTACTTTCAGCGAATCAGGTTTGTTTCCGCCGGGGGTTTCTGAACCTCCTAAAGGGGACCAAGACTCTCTGAAAGAGGCAGAAAAAGGAGACTTAATCCCCTTTAAAAATGACGACGGTGTTGAGTTCGTAAACTGATGATTGAGCTATCTGCTACTGCCGACCAACTGTTGGAGGAATTGAAGGCGGAAGGAATCAAGTTGTCCTTCAACAACGGGAAATTGAGAGTGCAGGGGGAACTATCGGATTACCTCAAAGAGCAGGTGCTGAAGAACAAAGAAGGGCTGATCCAGTTGGTTAAGTTAGGGGAGCACCGCTGGAGGAAAGTCGAGGAGTGGGAGTTCAGGCGAGAGGGCAACAGGATGATCGGGAAAAGACTGGATGAGGCAGGGGAAGCATCCTGGGAAGTCACTTCCTCCAACCCCCTAGAGGAGCAAACAGTATCCTGAAATGACAACCATCCACGCAGCGTGACGGCCCGATGAACCAAGACGTGAACGAACAGACCCTGATGGAGCAAGAACAGTTCTTGGCGGGAGTGGTGTCTGTGCGGGAGCTCCTGGCCTACATGGCCCAGGACCAATACTTCAATTTAGCTGGAGCCTCCAAATATACAAGCATTTCAAAGCGCACCCTCAGGGATCTGGATGTTCCCTGCTATCGCGTCAGTTCAAAGTTGCTGTTGTTCAAGAAGAGCGAACTGGATGAATGGCTATCCCAATTCAGAGAAGGCGGGAAGGACGAGCTGGACGAACTGGTCGATGAAACCCTAGCGAAGGTGTTGTGAGATTGAACTGGAATCTAACAGACCATCAGGGGGTCAACGCCCGTCAACACTGGCTTTCAGGGATGCTTTGGGGTTTTGGGTGCGTATGGGGTGCGGATCCGCCTGGTATCCGCTTGCCCTGTTTTGGGTGTATTTTATGGATAAATACTTGATTATCAACTGCTTAGGAAGAATGGTGGAGGAAATAAAATGACAGCAACATTCAAAGAGTACGTTTTCGACTTTTCTGATCTGCATTTGCTGAGCGCGGTGTGTGGCAACGACTTCGATCCGATGTTTACCGAAGCCCTCAATTCTTTTCATGTCGCATATGATAGGTTCACGGCTAAATCGGCGCGCGCCTCGGCGCGCATCAGAATTCGCAGGGAAGTGAATATGGCTGAGTTTTAAGAGACTAAGGCTTGGGGTGTCGCCCATGTCCCTCACCGTCAGAAGCGACAGTTGGGTGAGAAAGGGGCTTTGCTTTTGGAGATACCATGACAGAAGAAGAACTAACCGAGTTCCTAGTCCAGTCGAATTACATAGAGAACGAACGAACGCAACAGGCACATGATGATGCGCGGGTTGCCTGGGATTACCTCGTACAAGCAGATGAGCTAACTAAGTTCACGTTGAAGGAAACTCACAAGTTCTTGTTGCGGAACCTAGCCCCCGATTGGGCTGGGAGATATCGAAAAGTAAATGTGATAGTTGGAAGCAGGTTTTGCACCCAGTGGGAAGAAGTGCCCACCCGAATAGATGTCTTGCTGGGTACGAAGCCAGATGGTTGGGACGAAATAAAAAGTTGGCATATAGCCTTCGAGTGGTGCCACCCCTTCCGAGACGGCAACGGGCGCACAGGACGAATCATTATGAACTGGCAGCGTATCAAGCAAGGGCTCCCTATTCTGATCATCCATGAAGGTGAGGAACAGCAAGAGTATTACGAATGGTTTCAATGACTGATAACTGGGTTTCTTGAAAGGTTCCATAAAGGAATGGTTGAGACGGCCACATTCTTTCAGGGGACACTGACAGCCATTCTGGAGGTCGAGGTCGTTCCACTCCTTTTCTGCTGTACGGTTTGTCCCGTTCCCCCACTGTTCGATCAGTGTTTATCAGTGGATGGTGAAGATAGGGTGAAGACTCGCTCTGATAGGGGCTATTCCTGGCCGTCACCCAGGCAAAGCTGTGAGCAAGGGGTGGTGTGCTCCCATGTGCCTTGCCATATTGAGGTCGTTCAATGAGGGGCAACGTCGTGGGACTTTTAAAGTGGGGGTAGATACCTGGGGCAAGTCAAAAGATGAGTAATGGCATACTTCAGCCGTTCGTCTTTCGCCTCCTCCTCATTGCAGAAGCATACATTCCCAAAAGGCCAAGAAGTATCAAGGTGACTGAGACGATTAACCCAACAAGGTACAAGGCCACTTCCCAGGTCCATGGTGGTCTGAAGAGAAGGCGGAAAAGGAAGTAAACAACCAGTGCTAAGACGACGAAGCCACCCAGGAATATCCGCGAAACGGAGCGCAACTCAATGCTGGTGGACCTCCGCAGGAACACGTCAATGAGCAGTAAAAGACACACACCAAGTGCAAGGCCAGAAAGGAAAAGCGCCATCGCAGGATTATGCCGGGCACAGGTGGTGTTTGCAATGGACGATGTTGAAGGTGGGACACGGCTCTCAGGTGACGCATTGAGTGGGGGAATGGATGCCTCTAAGAACCGCATCCCAAACTGGAAATTGTATTAAAGGGCAGTTCTTTTGGGTAGGGCAGGAGGTAAGGGGAGAGGAAAGATGGTATTCGCATCCCCTGTTTTTGTAGGACGCTCAAGAAGGGGATCTGTTCCGGGGTTCCTCTCCGAACTGACGGGTGAAGGAGTCATCCTAGGGATGCCTTGCCCTATGCCTTAAAACGTCGCTAACGGCAACGTCAGGCGATTTGTCAGTGGTTCTGAGGGGGTAGGTGTTGAAATGGTGAATTTGAAGCGGATAAGGCGGAATATAAACTCCTCACTCTCAAGGTCGATGTCAGATTCGCAACCTTCGCATTGGAGGCTGCTGTTACGCCTTATCCATTTAATCGGCTTCTCTACCTGGCGACCACACTTAGCGCAAGTAATGGGCATCAGTTGGTCTTCAATTCGGTCTTTTGTCATGGGTTGCCATGAGTATAAATGACAAGCAAAAATTCTCCTATTTTTTTCTTGCACCGGTCGGGGGGTGGGTGTAGGATGGGAAATGGTAGATCAGAAAGGATTTCTTGTGAACCTATAATCCACCAAGTACAATTTGAACCGCCCCAGTTGTTCTGTGCCTTTCTGGTCTACCAACTGAAAAGGGTTCATCACAGGATAGCCGGGGCACTCACAAGGTGGAGATCAAAAGCTGGCACGGGGTCGGCTTTTGGGAAGCGGACCCGAAGAGTGCTCCCACACCCTCCAGGCCCTGACCACCACAACACAACGAGGTGTTGCAATGGCTAAGCAAAACATACCCAAACAGTCTGACCGTGAGGAGCTAGGCTTGGATGCCATCCTCGAGCAGCAGCAGCTACACGACAAGCTGCAAAACATCCTTGATTCAGGCGACAAGGAGCTGATCGTCGCCCTTGATGTAACGCTTGGTGCTCTCGAAAATATGCTGCCGGAAAAGGAAGGGGGTGGCCAATGAGCGTGATTACAGGACCCTGGCTGAAAGAGCCCAGTCCCGCCCCGGAAAACCTCATGCCACCCTCTGGACTCGTTGATCGTGCATCAATCAAGAGGCTTGAGAAGGAATTGCGCGGGTTGGCTAAATTGGAAACGACCCCACCCTATCACCAGGATGACGTTCTGTATGCGATTGAGAAGGCCACCAAAATCCGTTACTGCTACGTCGTTAAAGGGAGTGAGTGGACAATCTGGGCGATGGAAAGAGCGGCGTGGTTAAACCTGAATAATTTTATGTGCTCACGTCGAAACAAGGTGGTTATCGGGGCAAGAGACCAGGTTCGGGTAATGGACGAGGTCGATCTTCAACTTTCTCATGTGCCCCACATGGTTCCCGCTAAGCAGAGGCGGAAAACATACGCTGAATACTTTGGGTATTGAAGAAGAAACCCCCCCTAGCCCCGTGTTAAGGCAATATTCGGCCCTCCAAAATGGTAGGGCCGCCGGGGGCCAGGGGTTGTGGAAATTATGACCGGAAAGTGGAAGCAAAATGGTGACGGAAGTTACGGCAAGCCCCTGGCCGTCTTTGGGCGGTCAGGGGGGAAGGAAGGAGCAGTAAAATGGGAGTAACAGTAAGAGAAAAAATCCAAGGCAGCAACGAATGGTGGGTGTTTATCGCCCACCAAGGCAGACGGACCAGCCGGAAGGTTGGGGATCGTAAAGCAGCAAGGGAAGCGGCCAGAAAGATCCAGGCCAGGTTGACCCTGGGGAAGGGGGCATTTCCTGATGTGAAGACAAAACCTCCGGCCCCTACGCTTCAGCAGTACTTCAAAACTTTCGAGAGGGCCTACAGAGCCACACTAAAACCGAAGACTTGGGCCTGTTACGAAGGTAACATGAGGGTCCACGCTCTGCCTAAGCTCGGGAGTCTGTGCCTGGATGAAGTAACGCGACCCAAGATGAAAGAGTTTGTTGCAGAGCTGGTAGAAAAGGGGCTCGCCCGAGATACAATCCGGTTAATTCTGGCTGTGCTTGGAATAGTCTACAACCAGGCCGTTGAAGACAAGGTAGTGAGTGAGAATCCGGCCCAAAGACTTGGAACCTTTTATCGCCAGGCCCCGGTCAAACATGAGGAAATCACGCCCCTAACAGAAAGGGAATCCTTGCTCTTTCTCGGGACCACACTGAAGTATGAGCCTAAGCGATACCCCTTGTTTCTCTGCGCACTTCATACAGGGATGAGGTCCGGGGAGCTGGCCGGTATCCAATGGCCCGACGTTGACTGGCACGGGAAGTTCCTTGAGGTCCGTCGCCAGATTGTCCTTGGGGAGGTCATGAGCGTGAAGACAAAAAGTGGCAGGAGGAGGGTGGATTTATCGGACGACCTATTGGAAGCATTGGGCAACCTTCGCCGGCAGATGCAGGAAGAGGCGATGAGAGAGGGCAGGAATGAAATCCCGATATGGGTGTTCGCCAACACGCGGGGCAGTTTCCTGGATATGGCTAACGCGAAGCGGTATTACTTCAAGCGGGTACTCCACAAGGCTGGCCTGAGGGACATCCGGTTCCACGACCTGAGACACACATTTGCCAGCCAGCTCCTGTGCAACGGGGCGAACATCCTCTACGTCTCCAAGCAGCTTGGTCATGCAAACCCGCAGGTCACCATGCGAATTTACTCCCATTGGATTCCTAATGATAACCAGCGTGAGGTGATGAATCGGCTCCCGTCTCTTAACAGAAGATTGTCGCTGACCGGCGACAATTCAAAGACCGAGAAGGTGGTGGTGTAACCCCCTTTTTTACCCCAAATCTGCACCCTATCTGCACCCAGGGCTTTTGGAGGAGGTCCTGGGTGCCTTTTTGTATCTGGATAACTCATTACAATTAAAGGGTTTGTATCGGTGAAGACAAAGGAATTCACTGGCTGTACACTCTGATGGTCAATAGGGGAGTAAGAGCCAGAAGACTGAGTAATCCAAGGTTGTCTGATGACAACATCCTGAAAGTTTAACAGTCCAGAAGCGGAATCGGTAGGTGCGAGGGTGGGTTCTACTCCCACAAGACCGGATTGCATGGTAGGCTTTTCCCATGGGGAGACTTCTTGCCGTTATCGTCCTTTTGTGCACAGTTTGTCCCCTTGAGGGAGGCAGA
>SMUY01203936.1_pt1 | contig 15195 bp, 14 predicted proteins | sample 2456441 | NCBI WGS metagenome assembly SMUY01 (sample SAMN11095931, study PRJNA526329) | marine sediment metagenome | biome: Marine sediment; feature: Surficial sediment; material: Deep marine sediment; isolation source: Hadal surficial sediment | place: Pacific Ocean | collected 2014-11 | depth...
CCGGGTCGACAGCCAGCAGGTAAAGTGAAACTGCTGCAATGATTGCTGCGATCGATTGCCAGAACAGTTTCTTGCCGGCAGACAGTCCGGCGGGATCCTGCAATACGAGCTTTTTGTAATCGTCGACGTAACCGATCACGCCGAATGCAAGCGTCACGAACAAGACAATCCAGATAAAGCGGTTCTCGAGGTTTGCCCAAAGCACCGTGCTAACGACGATCGCCGTCAATATCAACGCACCGCCCATCGTCGGCGTGCCGGCCTTTGGCAGGTGGGTCGGCGGCCCTAGTTCGCGAACCGGCTGCCCAACCTGACTAAGGCTGAGCTTTGCAATCATTCGCGGGCCGATAATGAATGACAGGATCAGGGCTGTCAGGGCACCAAGGATTGCGCGCAAGGTCAGGTAGCTGAAGACGTTGAACCCGGACTCGAACTGTGTGAGGTATTCGCTGAGATATAGCAGCATGATCAGGCCTTGCGTCTCATCGGCGGCTTGTTGATCAAGGCCTCGACCACTCGCTCCATTTGCATGAACCTTGATCCCTTAATCAATATATTCGTGTCTTCGGTTGCCGAACGCTGTATCTCCTCAATCAAGCTATCGATGTCCTCGTACCACTGTCCGCCGCTGCCGAAAGTTTTTACCGTGTTTTGTGACAAGACGCCGGTTGCCAGAAGCCGATCAATGCCTAAGCGCCGCGCTGCCCGGCCGACTGCCTTGTGCAGCAGTACTTCGTCCTCGCCCAGTTCACCCATGTCGCCGAGCACGAGCCATTTCTGACCAGGCTGTGCGACCAGAAACTCGGCTGCCGCGATGACGCTCTGCGGATTCGCGTTGTAGCTATCGTCGTAAACAGTCAGGCCTGTTATGCCTTCGACCGGGTGCAGCCTTCCCGAGACTGCCTGCACGGATTCAAGGCCCTGCCGGATCTGTTTGCTGTCTATTCCGAGCCCGTGGAGTACAGCTGCCGCAGCACAGGCGTTTTTGACGTTATGCAGACCTGCAAGCGGCAATCTGACCGGAATCTCTTCCTGGCGGATGTGCAGGCTGAATCTCAACTGGTCGCCGTGCGCCTGGATGTCCGTGGCAAATACGGATGCGTCGGCTTCGACTCCGAAACTGATGATCGTGTCGTCCGCTATCAGCGAGCTCCAGTGAGAGAAATAGTCATCGTCTGCATTCAGCACTGCGAAGAGCGGCGCAACCTGCCCCTGAAGTATTTCTCCCTTGGCCCTGGCGACGCCGTCGAGGTCTCCGAATCCCTCGAGGTGTGCGGGCGCCACATTGGTAATAACGACGACTTCCGGTTCCGCCAGGGATGTCAGGTAGGCAATTTCTCCCGGATGGTTCGCGCCCATTTCGATAACGGCGTAACGATGTTCTTCCGACAGGCTCAGCAGCATCAACGGCAGGCCGATCTCGTTGTTGAGATTGCCGCGTGTTGCCAGCGTTTCAGCCGATAGCGAGAGGCAATTCGCGATCATTTCCCTGACTGTCGTCTTGCCGTTGCTGCCGGTAATGCCGATGACCTTCGCAGGCATTCGTTTGCGCCAGGCCGAGGCCAGCCTGCCCAACGCAAGCCGCGTGTCATCTACCGTGATGTATGGCAGATCAACGTCGGTTGCTGCTGGCAGCACGGCAGCAGCAGCGCTCTTCTCGGCAGCTTTCGAGACGAATTCACTGCCATCGTAGTTTGGTCCTGCCAGCGCGAAGAACAGCTCGCCGGGGCCAAGCGTCCGCGTATCGGTACTGACGCCGGCAAAGTTGCGGTCGGTTCCGTGTAGCGTACCGTTCATGATGTCTGCTGCCGCTATCAAGCTGCCCTCCATCACTGCCGCCGGGCGCTTCGACTCCGGCGAGCGAAAACATTCGCCAGCGCCGCGTCGTAGTCCGAGAATGAAAGGCGTTGATCGCCGATTAGTTGATAGTTTTCGTGTCCTTTTCCGGCAATCAGCACAATATCGTCGTCAGCCGCTTCGTGGATAGCATATGCGATCGCAGTGGCCCGGTCCTCGATAGCGGTTGCGCCGGGCTTTTCGCCAATGCCCTGTAAGACGTCAGCGATGATGTTGCCGGGTAGTTCGGAGCGGGGATTATCGTTCGTTATGACGACGCGGTCGGCAAGTCTTGCCACTACTTTGCCCATCAGCGGCCGTTTGCCGCGATCACGGTCACCGCCGCAACCAAAAACGCACCACAGCGACTTCCCGCAATGCGAACGCAGTGAACGCAGTGCTGCCTCAAGTCCGGCAGGGGTATGCGCGTAATCGACATAGACGGTGGGTGCATGGGACTCTGCGACCCGCTGCATTCGGCCGGGCGGTGCGGTGACTTTGCCCAGAACATCGCAGGCATCAGCGACCGGGATTTCCCAAGTCAGAAGAAGCGCCAATACTTCAATTGCATTGGCAACATTGAAATCTCCGGGCAACGGCAATTGAAATTCGAAATCGCCCCACGAACTGTTGACAGCGACATTCGAGCCCCCTCCCGTTGCAACGACCGACCGAACGAATACAAACGATCGACCATTGGCAATTCGGTCAAATCGCGTCGACACTGTGACGACATCTCTGTCGCATCGGTCGGCGAGCTCCTGGCCGAATTCGGTATCGAGGCTGACTATCCGGTGTGAAACATCTCTGTCGAGGATGAGCCTCGCCTTTGTCTCGCCGTATGCCCGCATACTGCCGTGATAGTCCATGTGATCCCGGCTCAAGTTCGTAAAAATTGCGCAATCGAAATGGACGCCATTGATTCGGTCCTGCTGGAGTGCATGTGATGACACTTCGATTGCAGCATGACCAGCACCGGCGTCACGGAAAGCCGCCAGTTTTTCATGCAGGTCGATGCACGCCGGTGTTGTCATATCGCTGTCCGTATCAAGCTCCCCTGTGCCAAAACCAAGCGTTCCGAGGTATCCGCAAATATTGCCCAGCAACTGCATGCACTGAGCGACGAGAAATGAAACGGTTGTCTTGCCATTGGTGCCGGTGACGCCGACGACTTTCATGTTCATGGATGGTGAGTCGAAAAAACGGTTTGCGATTTCGCCGATATGCGTCGTCAAGCCGGCGACCGGTATGAGAGGCACGCCGGCATGGTCCGGCGCAACGACATCGGCACTCGAGTCCCAGACAACGGCCTCGGCACCTGCTTCGAGCGCTTCGCCGACATGGTCCAGCCCATGACCGGTTTCTCCGACCAGCGCGAAAAACACACTACCGGGTGACAGCTTCTTGCTGTCACTCGAGATGCCCGTGATCGCGATATCCGGCGCATCGGCAAGGCCCTCAAGCAGTTCTTTCAGGGTATTGTGCGGTTTCAGGGCTTCAGCCGGCATGTTCATTGACTCATTGCCTGCATGACGCTGCCGGAATCGAGTGCGGGCAATGCGTCCGGCGGGACAGCGAGCAGCCGCAAAGATTCAGCCATGACATCGGCGAAGACGGGCGCCGCAACATCGCTGCCGTAATACAGGTCACCGCCGGGCTCATCGATGACGACGACTATAGCCAATCGCGGATTGCTGGCGGGTGCCAGGCCGGCGAAAACGGAGACGTACTTGTCCTCTGAATACCCGCCAGCCGCAAATTTCCAGGAAGTTCCCGTTTTGCCGGCAACGCGATATCCCGTTACGCTAGCCTTCGTGCCAGTGCCACCCGGACGCACGACTTCCTCCATCATGCGCCTGATTGCTTTGGCCGTGTCAACGCTGATGATCCGTTCACCCACATTTGCCTGGTCCAGTTTGACGAGGGACACGGGCCGGAGCCAACCGTCACTGCCGAGCGCTGCGAAAGCTTGTGCGAGCTGCAACGGCGTTACGGACACGCCATAACCATAAGCAAGTGTTGCCCGACTTATCGGTTGCCAATGGCTGTAATGCGTCAATAGTCCGGCGGACTCACCCGGAAAGCCTGAGGATGTCAGGGAACCGAGACCGAAACTCGTCATCGTCCGCCACAACTGGTCAGGCTCCAGCGACATTGCAATTTTGCTTGCGCCTACGTTGCTCGAACGCGAAAGAACTGTCGTCAGGCTGATTCGTCCCAGGTTTCGGTGGTCTTCGATTTTCTTCGGCCCGACCATAATGTAGCCGGGAGTGGTATCGACAGTGCTGCTCGGTCGGTATCGGCCGCTTTCAAGGGCAGCTGCAAGAATCAGTGGTTTGATGCTGGACCCGGGTTCAAAAATGTCGGTTATTGCCCGGTTGCGATATCGCTCTGCCGAGAACTGCGCCCTGTCATTCGGGTTATAGGTAGGCTGGTTGACCATCGCCAGGACCTCGCCCGTCAATACGTCGAGAACTACGATAGACCCCGAGTCCGCATGATGCTGCTGAATCGCCGCTTTGAGCGTCCGGTATGCGAGGTATTGGAGACGCAAGTCGATACTCGCGGCCAGATCCTTGCCATGACGCGGCGGCCGAATGCTCTCGACGTTTTCAACGGGCCGGCCGAGGCGGTCTTTCAACACGCGCTTGGCGCCCGACTCACCGCCCAGCCAGTGGTTAAACGCAAGCTCAAGCCCCTCCTGACCATCATCATCGACACTGGTAAAGCCGATAAGATGACCCGCTACCTCCCCGGCGGGATAGTAGCGGCGGTACTCACGTAGCACGTTGACACCCGGCAGCTTCAGGGCCATCACCCGATGTGCCTCGTCCGGCCTCAGGTGACGCTTAAGATAAAGAAACTGCTTGTCCATGCTCCGCGTTATGCGACGCATCAGCAATGGCGAATCGAGATTCAGCGCAGCTGCAAGCTTCGGCACGCTGTCCACGGCCGAGGCGAGTTCCTTCGGATTTGCCCAGACGCTGTCGACCGGTGTACTGATGGCCAACGGTTCACCGTTACGATCGGTGATCGAGCCTCGATGCGCAGAGATTTTTTCCGTGTGCAGATGTCGCGTATCCGCCTGGCGGTTCAGAAAGTCCTTATCAAGAACCTGTAAGTAGACGGCACGCGCAACCAGTGACGACGCGGCCAGCACAAAGAATGTGAGCACTATCGCGACTCTGCCGGCGAACCGCCGCGTAGTCTGTTGTTTGGTTTCTGCTGCTCGGCTCATTGTCGTTCGATTACGTAAATTTCCCCGGACTGCGGGCGTACAAGCGACATTTCTTCGACTGCAAGGCGCTCAATTCGCGCATGGGTTGCCCACGTACTCTGTTCGATTTGGAGCTGACCCCATTCGATGTTCAGTTCGTCGCGCTCGGTCGTCAGGTTTTCGAGTTCGACAAATAACTTGCGGGAATCGTGTTTCGTATAGATCACGGCAAGTGCCGACAGAGTGCAAACCGCTACGAACACCGCTATCAGGAGAAATGACTGTCGACCGCTGCTCGTTTCCATCACAAGCGCTCCGCAATTCTGAGATGTGCGCTGCGTGCGCGAACATTCGCCGCGATTTCCTCGGCTGTAGCGCTGATCGCTTTGCCAATTAGTTTGAACGTGGGTTTGCTCTCCACCGGTATGCACGGCAATCCGCGATATTGTTCGGGTTCCCTCGATGCGTTCCGCATGAATCGCTTGACGATCCGGTCTTCGATCGAATGAAAACTGATCACACAAAGACGCCCGCCGGGGCGTAACAGATCCACAGAAGCTGCCAGCGCGGATTCGAGTTGCTTTAGCTCGTCGTTAATCTGGATGCGAATGGCCTGAAACGTTTTCGTCGCAGGATGTTTGCGGCGCATACGACGAGGAGCTGCTGCCGATACGACTTCAGCCAACTGTTCGGTTCGTAAGATTGCTTCATTCGATCTTGCCGCAACGATTGCCCGCGCAATCGGGCCAGCGAACTTTTCATCAGCGTATTTGATGAGCACTTTTTTCAACGTTTTTTCATCCACATCCGCGAGCCATTCGGCTGCGCTGATCCCTGATTGCGGATCCATTCGCATGTCCAGGGGTCCTCCCCGCATAAAGCTGAATCCCCTCTCCGCCTGATCCAGTTGTGGTGATGAGACCCCCAGATCGAGTAGCAAACCATCCACTTTTCCGAGCAGGTTCCTGTCCAGCGCAATTTTCTTAAGTTCCGCAATTTCACCCCTAACAATTTCAAACCGCGGGTCGTCGGTCAGTGCTTTCGGAGCTGCGGCTATAGCCTCCGGATCACGATCAAGCGCAATCAATCGGCCCTCCGACCCCAGTATTTCGGCTATCGCAGTGCTATGTCCCCCACGACCAAACGTTCCATCCACGTAGCAACCGTCTGGCCGGATGTTTAGTCCTTCAAGAACCGGTCCTTTGAGGACCGGTACGTGCTCGTGGTTCTTCACCGCTCGCCCGCATTTATCTACAGCGAGAGCGACTCAAGCTCGGGCGGCAAATCCCCGTCATCGTCGGTGCCAAGCCACTCGTCCCGTTTCCTGTTCCAGCGTTCCTCGTCCCAGAGCTCAAATTTATGTCCCTGCCCGATCAAAATTGCCTGTCGATCGAGGCCGGCGAAATCGCGTAGTTCCCGTGACAGTAAAATGCGTCCATGCCCATCGATATCGACTTCGGTCGCGTATCCGAGCATCATCCGCTGCATCGTCCGGGTCCGCTCGTGGAAACTTGGCAGGCGTACGAGTTTTCGCTCGATCTCCTCCCAGTCCGGCAATGGATAAATGAGGAGGCAATGGTCTTTATCCACCGTGGCAACGAGTTGATTGTCGCAACGCGCAGCGAGGCGCTCCCGATATCGAGTCGGAATAGCCAGGCGCCCTTTGGCGTCCAATGTGATTTTGGTGGCCCCACGAAACACGGTATGATTGATGAGCTCTTGGCCATGACGAATGCACTAGCCCATCTTCTCCCACTTTTTTCCACTTTTCGACACTATATTCGCGAGATACATCAGCGTCAACTCAGCGGTCCAAATAATTCTTGTTGTACAGGGACTTAGAGACTATTTCGTGGCTGAATTCGGGCGAATTGTGGCGCTCAATTGGAACTATAAATCAGTCACTTAAGGCTGATTTCTCGATCTGCACTTACATATATGTCGCCAGTCCGCGACAGCATTGGATTTTTCGACCATTGCGCGGGCCCGCTTTCGGCCAGCGCCAACTATTCGCGCAACACGGTCTTGTGTAAGAAAGGCGGGTGCGGGGACGGGACGGACCCCGAAAAGGTGAGAAAGCAGGAGCCGGCAATAAGCCGGGTTCTGTCGTGGACAACCATTCATCTGGGACGACCGTCACCGATCGCCTCTAGCGACCTACCCGGGAGTCCGCTCGGGGCCGGCGGTGCAGGCATAAGTCTGCGCACTCCCCTATTTGGTCTTGCTCCAGGCGGGGTTTACCGTGCCGCGGCGTGTTACCAGCCGCGCGGTGCGCTCTTACCGCACCTTTTCACCCTTACCGGCGCGCAATGCGCGCTTAGGCGGTTTGTTTTCTGTGGCACTTTCCATGGGCTCTCGCCCTCCAGGCGTTACCTGGCGCCCTGCCCGATGGAGCCCGGACTTTCCTCCGAAATCGCCCCGAAAGGCGACCCGGCGGTTGTCTGGCCGACTCCTACTTTCTCGAACCGGTTATTTTACAACAATGATCTTCAATCGGGGCAGATCATTGCCCGGCACCTGTTGTGAACTCGAGTGGTATACATCGGGCGTATCCCACGAGGGAGTCTGCCCGAGTGAGGGGGATATGCCCGATGCATGCCAGGAGCAGCCGCAGGAAGCACCTTCGTGTTGCCCGTCAGCCAGTGGTCCAGCAAGGCTATATTGATGGATCACTAATAGGCAGGGCCCTCTTCACCGGCCGCGTCCCGCATTTCCCAGGTGGAGATCATTGGAAAAACCTTAAAAAACAGGAGAAACATCATCAGGAACCCGGCAACGAGCCCGGCAACCAGTATCAACTCTGACGGCGAGGAGAATGGCGTGTGGTTTTCCAATCGGGCCGGCACCACCAGGAGATAACGATTAATCCAGACACCGACATTGATCACTGCCGCCACCAACAGCAATGACCACCAGTTACGCTTGACGGACGCAAATATCATCGCAGCAATCGGCAGGCCAAAGACGCATATTATCATCGTCCAGAAATACGGTGCGTAGTGTCCGAACATCCGTGACCATAGCGGCCCGGTTTCCTGGGGAAGGTTGCCGAACCACGTAACAAAAAACTGCGCCCAGAACATATATAACCAGAGCAACGAGAAACCGGTGAGAACGATGCCCATGCTCTTCAACTGCCCGGTTTTGAAAAAATCTCCGAAACCCAGTGTTCGAGAAGTGACTGCCCCGAGAATCAGGATGGCTGCGCTGCCTGCGAGCATGTTGCCCAAAATGAAGTACATGGGAAACACCGAGCTGTGATAATGAGGAAACAACATCATGCCGAAATCCCAGGCGATGAACGTGTTAGCGATAACGGCGACGACCAGCACGACCGGCGCAAAAAGATACATATTGGATTTCATCGTTTGATCATCGCGGCGCTGTCGTAATGACCACAACCATCTATACAGACTACGGCGCCAGCCCGGGCCGGTTTCTGCTGATTCCCTCGTGACATCCGGCAGCAAGCCCATCAGGAAGTAGACGATCGCCAGTCCGTAAAACGCCGACTGCGCAAGCAGAGTTCGAATCAATAAAAAGTTCAGGTCCAGCCAGGGACTCAGATGTTCGCCTGGTTCCGGTGCCAGCCAAAAGAACAATTGCTCCTTGCCGAACGTAAAAATGAGCAAAAACATGATAATGGCGAAAGGCAGGAATGCGAGCGTCGCAATCTCGCCCAAGCGATAAAACGGCCGCGCCCAGTTCGTCCTGCAAATCCGCATAAGCGCGGAAAATGCGACACCGAACTGGCTGATGCCAAGCAGAAAAACAAAGCTCGCCGCAAAGAAACTCCACGGAACCGATTCAGGCGCCGTGGCAAGCATGTAAGCCAGGCTGCCGGCACCGGCCAGCAACAACACAGCAAGAACAAGCAAAGTCGCCGCATAGCCCCGCCGCCCTTCTGGTACCCCGATTGCAATTTCCGGAATCGCGCTCATGTCTCGCCAAAGACTTCCTTGATGAAGTTGACCAGATGCCAGCGGTCTTCCGCCGCTATTGCCTGTCGATAAAACGGCATGGCAATGCTGCCGTGGCTGATCGTATAAAAGATTTGCCCGTCAGGCTGAAGCTGCACATAGTCGAGGTTCAGCTCCATGGGCTGGGGCACGAACTGACGACCCACGGGCCCGTTTCCCCGGCCCTGTTCACCGTGACAGATCAGACAGTGCCGTTCGTACATTTGTCTGCCCCTGGCGAGAGATTCCGGCGATTTACGTATCGGGTTGACCAGGGTTCGCCCTGCCTCCAGTCGGGCTCGCACCAGCTCGATGATATCTTTTGGCGGCAGATAACCGTCTTTGCCCCCTACGGGCACAGAAGAGCGGTTTGTCGAAACCTGGGTTTCCTGGGGCTTCACAGACGGCTGGTCCTGCATGTCCTTGTCCCAGGGCAGCGTCACAGCCGTCGCCGGTATTACCAGAAGGCAAGAAACGCATACCAGTTCTGATAAGCGCCGGAAAATCACTGGTCTTCCTCCACATAGTGAATCTCCTCCGCCCCTGCCTGTCTGATGATTGCCTCCGCCCTGGCCGCTTGCTCTCCCGCGGCGCCTTCAACGACGACCACGAAGCGATCGATAGTGGCCGCTGGCAGGTAAGGTCTGTCACGCCACGCGGGCAGGTCAGAGACGACATGAAACCCTAGCAGCGTAAACAACACGCCGAACAGTATCGTCATCTCGTAAGTGATAATTAAATATGGCGGTATCGTAATGATAGCCCTGCCACTGGTTGGCAGAACGAACACCAGCGCCGTGCCAGCCGCCAGGGCGAAGCCCGCCAAGGCGCCTATGATGGCGCCGGCCAGGGAAAAGCGGCGCACCGGCGACTTGCCCAGTCCGAGTACCTTCTGGGCTTCTTCCAGCGGCACAGGTGACAACAACGAGATATTGTCGAACCCCGAAGATTGCAGCTTCTCCGCGGCAGCAAGAAAGTCTTCCTCAAACGCGAACGTGCCCATGATGGCCATCAGGCATCCCTCCTGAGCGGCTTGAGCGTCTCCTTGACCTCGTAAATCGATATCGCCGGTACCCATTTGATGAAGATCAGGAACAGCGTTGCAAAGATCGCGAACGAGCCGAACGTGATCGATATCTCAATCCAACTCGGAAAATAAAAGCCAAAGGCATTCGGCAGGAATTTACGGGGCTGTGACGTGGCTACGATGATGAACCGCTCCGTGAGCATGCCGATGTTGATCAGGATGGAGATAAGCAGCATTTTGTTCCAGGACCAGCGAAACTTCCTGAAGAACATCAGCAAGGGAACAAAAGCGCAGAACAGAATCATCTCCCAGTAGAGTGGCGCATAGAAGCCGGTCAGCTTGAACTTCAGCGCCTCCAGCTCGAAAGACGAGCCGCCGTACCAGCTGCTGAAAAGCTCGAGCATGTTGATGTAACTCCAGATCAGGGACAAGGCAAGCAGCAGCTTGCCGAGATTGTCGAGATGCACCTGCCCGATGTAACGTTCAAAATTCAAAAACTTCCTCAGGCAATACATCACGGTGACAATTCCGGCCGTACCGGAATAGATGGCGCCGCAAACAAAGTAAGGAGCGAAAATTGTGTGATGCAGTCCCGGCACGATAGATAGCGCAAAATCCCAGGACACGATGCTGTGCACCGACACCGCCAGCGGGATAACGAACACGGCAAAAAACGTGTAGGCCCACCCGAGCGTATGCCATTCTCTTGCGGTGCCCCGCCAGCCGAAGGAGAAAATTGTATAAAGTCTGCGCCGCGTGCCAGTGCTCGCATCCCGGACTGCAGCGAAGTCAGGCACAGATCCCATATAGATGAAAATCGAACTGGCCGTCAGATATGTCGTGATGGCCATGACGTCGAACATCAGGGGCGAACGGAAATTTGGCCACAAGCCCATTTGATTGGGTATCGGAAAACTCCAGTGCACGAACCACACGCGGCCCAGGTGCACCATCACAAACAGTGCCGCGGTCATCAGCGAGAACAGCGTCATGGCCTCTGCACTACGGTAAACCGACTTGCGCCAGGGGCTGTTGGTGATGTGCAGTATGGCGGACAGCAATGTGCCGGAATGGCTTAAGCCGATCCAGAAAATAAAGTTCGAGAGATAAGTACCCCAGTAAGCATTGCGATTCATGCCGGCGGCACCAACGCCGACAATCAGCTGGTAAAACCAGGGCATGAAGAAGAAGATTACCGCCACGCTCATCGTGGTACCCAACAACATCCAGTATCTGGGGCCGGTCTCCAGCATCACAGACAAGATGTCCTTGTTGACTTCCGCGTAACTTGGCTGACCGTGATCAAACATCGCCTGAGTTTCTTCCCGAGTAAATAATCCTGTTGCCGTGCCTACGATTCGGCATGCGCCTTTTTCAAATAGACGATTGACGGCGTCGTGTTCAGTTCTTCTAAAACCGTATAGCCCCTCGGGTCTTTCATCATCTTCGACACCTTGGCTTCAGGGTCGTTGCTGTCCCCGAATGCCATGGCCTCGGTCGGACAGCTTTGAACACAGGCCGGCACGACTTCGCCGTCGCGAACCCGGCGCCGGTCATCGTCCTTGGCGTTGTCTTTGGCCAGGCGGATGCGCTGGATGCAGAAAGTGCATTTTTCCATCACACCTTTTTCGCGTACGGTGACATCCGGATTCAGCTGTTGCTCCAGCGGTTCATCCCAGGTGTAGGTGAACCAGTTGAAATAGCGAACCTCATACGGACAGTAAACGGCGCAGGTCCGGGTGCCGATGCAGCGGTTATAAATCTGGGTGTTCAGTCCGTCCTGGTTGTGATAGGTGGCGAATACGGGGCATGCAATTTCACAGGGCGCATCGTCGCAATGCTGGCAAAGCATCGGGATGAATCCCATCTTTACGTCGGGGTACTCGCCCTCCCAGTAGCGCTCGATACGTATCCATTTGATCTCGCGGTTCTGCGCGTAGCGTTTTTCGCCGACGATTGGAAGATTGTTTTCTGCCTGGCAGGCGACCACGCAGGCCTCACAACCCGTGCAGCGGTCCAGATCGATCGTCATCGTCCAGTGATAATCGAATTCGTCGTAATAACCGGGTTTCAGGTACTGCCTGAATTTTTCAACTAATGTGCTCAAGTCACTGCCCCATTTCACGCATGATCGTTCTCAGGCCCCAGAATCTGCCGGCCGAGGGTGCGGGTTATGCCATCTGTCTTGATAATCTGCAACCGTTCGCCGGTATTCCTGACCCTGGCTCGCGTGGCCGCCCAGGCAAGATCACCCGACCTATCGTCAATTTGCATCGACACAAGATCCATCGGATTGGCGCCTCGGTTCCGGGCGTAACGACCGTAAGACGTGTGACCCTGGCCAATAGGCATTGCGACAACCCCAGGTCTGAGCGCGGGGAAAATGAGTGCCGGGACTTTCACGGATCCGGCCGGAGTCTCTACTTCCAGAACGTCTCCCTCTCTAATTCCGAGATCCTCAGCTGTCGCCGGGTTGAGTTCTGCCCAGGATCCGTACACGACGCTGGTCAGCGGATCCGGCAATTCCTGCAGCCACGGCAGATTGGCGCCCCGGCCGTCCAGGAGACTTGCCGAGAGATACGGATGCAGCACCAACGGGTAATCCGTCTCGCTGCCTGCAAACTGTGACGCGGGGTTGGTAATCGCCGCAATCGTCGACGAACTCGAGGGCACTATTTGATCGCCGGTCATGACGCCCGGTTGTCCCCATACACCCGCTTCGAGCGCTGCCTGCCAGAATGCCTCAAAGTCCTGATCAGCCCCCCCTGACTCACGCATTGCATATTCCTCACGCCACCGTTCCTTGACGAACTCCTCCATCGTACGCCAGGGCATCGCCATCGGCAGTTCACCGCCTATCTGTCGCGCCAGGGAAAGTATGATGTCGCCCACCGGGAGCGTGTCATAAAGCGTTGTGACGACCGGCTGAGAAATCGAGGCCACCGGGAACCCGACACCGGGGTCCGGCACATCATCGCCCCAGGATTCAAGATAGGTGTTTGTTGGCAGAATGAGATCCGCCTGTTCTGTCGTCTCGTCACGGAAGCTCGACAGCGCCACGATCAGCGGAACCTTGTCGAGGGCCTGCCTGAAGCCGACACCATCCGGCAGGGAGAAAATGGGATTACTGTCGTGTACTAATAATACGTCGACCTCGCCGGCTTCCATCGCCTCGACGAGATCGAGAATTCCCTGCATGCCCGCCTGCCGCGTGCCCGGCGTAGCAGAAAACGCCTGATCAGAATTGAAAATAATGCCGCCGGGCTGGCCTAGATTGCCGGCAAGGTGATTGAGCGCGTTGACGGCCACGGCACTGGCTACGGCATTCGTTCCGGCTGTAGTGGCCCCGCCTGCAATGGCAAGAGCCGCCTTGCTGGTTCCGAACTCCCGGGCTAGTTGCCGAATATTGCCTTCGCTGATGTCGGTTTCGGCAGACACGGCCGACGGTGAATAAGCCTGCAGTACATCTGACCATTGGTCCCGATCACTGCCGTTGTAATGGCCATCACTGACCAGAATATGCGCGATACCAAGGGCGAGCAGGCCTTCAGTTCCCGGCCTGGCCGCAACCCACTCATCGGCGGCGGCGCCGGAGAGAGACATGCGCGGTTCGACCTGCACAGTCTTGCCACGGCGGCCTGCCCGTCCCTGACGCATATGCCCGTAGGCGAGGCTGTGGTGAACCGGAGAGATCCAGGTACCCAGATAGTCGGCGCCGAATGACAGCAGCAAATCGGCGTTCTTGATGTCGTAGTAAGGCAGTTGGTCGATGCCGAAAGATATTTTGTTTGCTGCCTTTAATGCACTTGGGTAGGTAAAGTCGTATTGCTGGTAGTGGTCGGAACCCAGCAAGCCCATGAACTGCGCAAATAGCTCGTCGAGGTGACCTCTGACGCGACCGGTCAACAGCCTGACGCGACTGGCATTATTTTCGATTTTCAGCCGGCCGATGCGGCTTCCTATAGTGGTGAGCACCTCATCCCAGCTTATCGGATAGAAGTTGCCGGTTCCGCGTTGCCCGGCATTCGTCAACGGCTCCCGGATCCGGTCAGGATTATATAGAACATTGAGTCCGGACTGGCCGCGGGCGCACAAGCGGCCCTGGCTGACCGGGTGCACGGGATTACCTTCGATTTTCTTCGCCTTGCCTTCCCGAATACGCACCGAGATACCGCAACCGGCGGAACACTGATTGCATACCGTGTTGTACCAGGTTGCGATGCCGGGCGAGTAATCTTCCGGCGGTACTACCTGCGGAATTATCAGTTCGACATCGCGCTCGATGCTCTCGCTGTACAGAACGCCGCCGACGGCACCGATGCCTCCGGCCCCGATATATTGCAGCAAGTCTCTACGGCTGATCTTTGACATTCGGTCCTTTGCCTCCACGATTACTTATGACAGGTCCAGCAATCGCGACCGTGTTCGACGTTTTTCTCCGTATGGCAGTCGACGCACCAAGGCATTCTCATTGTTGCAACACGGGTAATGCGGTCCATTGTCTCTACCGGGCCATGACACTCCTGACACTCGAGGTCCGCCTTAACGTGCCGCTTATGCGTAAAGTGAACAAAATCGGGCACATCGTGTACCTTGATCCACGGTATAGGTTCACGATTTTCCCAGAATGCCATCAGTTTCAGGATCTCCGGCTGGTCGCGGACGCTGGGTAAAAACTTGTGACATCCAATGCATTTGCTAACGCTGGGGACACCGGCGACCGGTGTCGTGTCCGCATAGATGTGACAGTGCTGGCACGGAATCTCATTGTCCGCTGCATGCACCTTGTGACTGAATTCGATTGGCTGGACCGGGCTGCGGTCCGAAAAATATTTGCCGTGCACCCATGCGCCTATCAGCAGCCCGAACACCGCCACAAGCCCGAGCAGGGCTGGCTTCCTCGCGGGCCGGAGCGCATCGAGAACGGAGATAGACAAATTGTGCCCCCTTCTTTATGGGGCGAGAGTTTGCCCGTAAGCCGGGCAAACTACAAATTCATGGCCGAGTTTGCCCTCAGTATGATTCCAGCATGATCCCCGCAGCAGGAATCAGCCAATCCGAACGCATGCGACCCCCAATAATTTCCCGGGCTTGCACCGTGACGGTGACTTCGGTAGGTTTAGCCGCGCTTGCAATGCCCACAGGTGTGCAAAAGC
>SMUY01207371.1_pt1 | contig 15171 bp, 11 predicted proteins | sample 2456441 | NCBI WGS metagenome assembly SMUY01 (sample SAMN11095931, study PRJNA526329) | marine sediment metagenome | biome: Marine sediment; feature: Surficial sediment; material: Deep marine sediment; isolation source: Hadal surficial sediment | place: Pacific Ocean | collected 2014-11 | depth...
CCCAACATCTTTGCCGTCGCCACGGGCATCGAAGAACACAACGACTACGGCGTCGCCTACATCGAGGCGGTCCGCCAAATCAAGGCGGCGTGCCCCGGCTCGCTGGTTAGCGGCGGCGTATCGAACCTGTCCTTCTCGTTCCGCGGCAACGAGGGCATCCGGCGGGCCATGCACGCCGTGTTCCTGTATCACGCCATCGAGGCCGGGATGGACATGGGCATCGTCAACGCGGGCCAGTTGGCGGTGTTCTCGGAAATCGAGCCCGAGCTGCGGGAGCGGGTCGAAGATGTCATCCTCAATCGACGGGCCGACTCCACCGAACGACTACTGGCAGTGGCCGATACCGTAGACGACACAGCCCAGGAGACACAACGGAACCTCGAGTGGCGCAACGAGTCGGTCCAGGACCGGCTTGCCTACGCCCTGGTCAACGGGGTGACCGAGTACATCATCGACGACACGGAGGAAGCGCGCCAACAGGCCGACCGCCCTATCGAGGTCATCGAGGGCCCTCTCATGGACGGCATGAACACCGTCGGCGATTTATTCGGGGCTGGGAAGATGTTCCTGCCGCAGGTGGTCAAGAGCGCCCGGGTCATGAAGAAGGCCGTAGCCTATTTGCAACCGTACCTGGAGGCCGACCGGACCGCGGCCTCACCCAAAACCGCCGGTCGCATCCTGATGGCGACGGTAAAGGGCGACGTACACGATATCGGCAAGAACATCGTCGGCGTCGTGCTGCAGTGTAACAACTACGAGGTGATCGACCTTGGGGTCATGACACCTTGCGCCAAGATCATCGAGACGGCCAAGAAGGAAGCCGTCGACATCATCGGCCTCAGCGGCCTGATCACCCCATCGCTCGACGAAATGGTGTATGTCGCCGGCGAGCTGGAGCGAGAAGGGCTGCACCTGCCGCTCCTGATCGGTGGCGCCACGACCTCCCGCGTCCATACGGCCGTCAAGATCGAACAGCAATACAGCGGCCCCACGGTGCACGTCCACGACGCCTCGAGGGCGGTCGGCGTGGTCGCCAACCTGCTGAGTGACGCCAAGCGGGAAGGGTTCGTGGCCAAGGTGCGGACCGAGTACCAGGAGATCCGGCGACAACGAGCCGAACATCGCGCCGCCCGCGGAAGCCTCTCCCTGGAGAACGCCCGCGCGCGAGCCCTCCGGCTCGATTGGCAGGGCCTGGACGTCCCTCAACCGGAGTTCCTGGGCGTGCGTACCCTAGAGGACTACCCACTCGAGTCCCTGCGGGACACCATCGACTGGACGCCGTTCTTCCACGCCTGGGAATTGAAGGGACGCTACCCCGACCTGCTGGACGATCCCGTTCAGGGCGAGGCTGCGCGTGATCTGTTCTCGGAGGCAAACCAGCTGTTGGATGAGATCATCGCCGACCACCTCATCCAGGCCAGTGCGGTCGTGGGCTTCTTTCCGGCAAACGCCATAGGGGACGACATCGAGGTGTATGGTGACGAGACCCGGCAGGACGTCGTCGCCGTCATTCACACCCTGCGGCAACAGATGGCCAGGAGCGACAGCCGGGCCAACCTCGCACTGGCGGACTTCGTGGCGCCGAAGGAATCGGGCGTGGCCGACCACGTGGGAGCGTTCGCCGTCACGACGGGGCTGGGACTCGACGCGCTGGTCGCCCGATTCGAGAGCGACCACGACGACTACCGCGCCATCATGGCCAAGGCCCTGGCGGATCGCCTGGCCGAGGCCCTCGCGGAGCATCTCCACCACCGGGTCAGACGCGAGTTCTGGGGCTACGCGCCCGACGAAGCTGTAACCAATGACTCGCTCATCCGGGAGGACTATCAGGGAATCCGCCCCGCACCCGGCTACCCAGCCTGTCCCGACCACACCGAGAAGCGTACCCTGTTCGACCTCCTGCACGCGGAAACCCGGGCCGGTATCCGGCTCACCGAAAGCTTCGCCATGATGCCCGCGGCATCGGTATCCGGATACTATTTCTGGCATCCCGAGGCACGCTATTTCGGCGTGGGGAAGATAGGGCGTGATCAAATCGAGGACTATGCCGCTCGCAAAGGCATCGAGCCGGCCGCCGCCGAGCGCTGGTTGGCCCCCAGCCTCAACTACGAGCCGTAAGTAGGGCGGTAGGGCGGTAAGGGACTTGAGGCCGGCGAGCATGGAAGCACCTTCTTGCTGCCCTCGCTGCCCTCGCCGCGGCGCAGCGCGCCGCCATTGTTCCCGCCCACCCGGGACGGTATACTCCCCGGTCCTGGGTCTCCCCGCGCTCGATGACTATCGAGGTGTTTGCTGATGAGTGACGTCACCGCCGCTGCCAGTCCGCTGACCACCCTCTCCGAAGAGGAGGAGATGCTGCGCGAGACGGTACGCGAATTTGCCGAAAGCAAGATCGCCCCCCATGTCCACGACATGGATGAGGCTTCGAAGTTCCACCCGGACATCATCTCCAGCTTCTTCGAGATGGGCCTCATGGGCATCGAGATACCCGAGCAACACGGCGGTGCCGGCGGATCCATTTTCATGGCCATGCTGGCCATCGAGGAACTGGCTCGGGTGGACGCCTCGGCGGCCATTTACGTCGACGTCCACAACACGCTGGTAAACAACGCCGTGCTCCGTTGGGGCACCGACGAGCAAATGGACCGGTACTGTCCCCGTCTGGCCAGCGACATGCTCGGCGCCTTTGCGCTATCCGAGCCGGGAGCCGGCAGCGACGCCTTCGCCTTGGCGACGAAGGCGGAAGACAAGGGCGGCCACTGGGAGCTGACGGGTCGCAAGTTTTGGGTCACCAACGGCGCCGAGGCCGAGTTCTTCATCGTGTTCGCCAATGCCGACTTCGACAAGGGCTACAAGGGAATTACCGCGTTTCTGATCGAGCGTGATTTCGAGGGCTTCTCCGTCGGGAAGAGAGAGAGCAAGCTGGGCATCCGCGCCTCGAGTACCACCGAGCTGATCCTCGAGCGGTGCCGGGTTCCCCAAGAAAACGTGTTCGGGCCCGTCGGCCTGGGCTACAAGATCGCCATGACCACGCTCAACGAAGGACGCATCGGGATCGGCGCCCAAATGGTCGGCGTGGCTCGCGGGGCGCTCGAGGCCGCCACCCGATACACCAAGGAGCGCGAGCAATTCGGCAAACCGATCGCCGAGTTCCAGGCCGTGCAGTTTCAGTTGGCCCAGATGGACACCGAACTCGAGGCCGCCCGGCTCATGGTCTATAACGCGGCCAGAATCAAGGACGCGGGGCAACCGTTTCTCCGTGAAGCCGCCATGGCCAAGCTCTACAGTTCACAGATGGCCGACCGGGTCACCTCGCAGTGCGTCGAGCTCTTCGGCGGCTACGGCTACTCGCGGGAGTATCCGGTCGAGAAGTTCTACCGCGACGCAAAAATTGGCACCATCTACGAGGGCACCAGCAACATGCAGCTGCAGACTATCGCCAAGCAGCTGCTACGTGCCTAGAATCCCCACCCTGCCAATTTGCAAGGTTACCCGGTCGGAAATGGCCTCAAAGACGCCTAACTTGCCTGTTTGAAAGGGTTTCCGGCACGGAACGAAGCTTGCTCCTGAATACGCAAGAGCGACGACCAAGAACCGGACCCTTTTCGGAGGAAACCAGCAACGTGACCAGGCCAACAGTCCCCCAGCACCACCGGACCCACCCGAGGAGCCCTCGGGTGGGATGGTGGCTGGTGGCTGCCGGCCTGCTGGTGGCTGCCCCGGCCGAGGGCCAGCAACTCACGCCAGACGAACAAGACGACCTCACCACCTGGTTCCGCACCGCCCGGCGGTCGGCACCGGGAGCCTGGGGCATCGCCATCGCCGACCAGAGCGGCAATGTACTCTGGGGCGTAGAACCCGACACCCCGCTGGTTCCGGCTTCGGCCGTCAAGGTCCTCACCACCGGATTCGCCCGGAGTGAGGTCGGCGGTAACGCCCGCAGGCCCACCAGGGTCCTGGGGCGGGGACGGGTCGATTCCACCAATGGCACCTGGGTGGGCTCGTGGGCCCTGGAGCTGAACGGCGATCCCTCGTTGGGGCGGGGGAAGGCGGGTCCCACTCTCGACCAACTGGCCGTTCAGCTCCGGGCACTGGGCATTCGGAAACTGGTGGGCCGGCTCGACCTCCGGAGCGCAGACGGTCCGGCCGATGCCACCTATCCGGACGCCTGGTCGTCACGCCACCGGGGGAGGTTGTTCGCCCCGCTCGTCGGCGCCCTCACCATCAACGAGAACACGGTGGCCTTTCGGGTCAAGCCCGGAAAGCGCACCGGGAATACGGCCAGGATATCGTGGGAACGGCCCCGGGGCGTGAGCGCCATCATCCAGGTCAAGGCGACTACGGTGTCCGGACGGGCAACCCGGCTTCGCGTCCGGTCCACCGGGAACGGTGGCTGGGTGGTGACGGGCACTATCGGTGTCCGGGCCCCAACCAAGTACCTGGCTGTCGCCACCACCGACCCCAGGGCGGTACTCACCGTGGCATGGGCCAGCGCTCTCCGCCGGGCCGGCATTCGGTGGATCTCCCGCCGCCGCCTGGTGCAGGACACGACCAGATCCGCCATGGTGTTGGCCGAGGTCCTTTCGCCGACGTTCGATTCGCTGGCAGTCGATATCAACAAGCGGAGCAACAACCTCGGCGCCGAACTCCTGCTCCGGTGGGCCGCGGGGGACGAAGGGTCCGCCGCGCAACTGACGGACCACGTGCGCCAGGTTAGCGGCCAGTCGGGAGTCCATCTGGTCGACGGCAGCGGCCTGTCCTACGACGACCGCGTCTCGCCCGCGGTGTTCACCGCGTATCTGGCGCGCTTCCCGTCCACCCCGGCCGGGCGGAACTTCCCCCAACTCCTCCCGGCAGCCGGTTCGGGAACGCTCAGGGGGTTGCAGCGCGGCCTCCCGGCCCGAGGCGTGGTCAGGGCCAAGACCGGGACCCTGAGGCGGGTATCGACCATCGTCGGCTACCTCGGGCGGCCCGACGGTGTTCTGACCATCTCGCTCATGTACAATGGCCCGCGGCCCAATGCGGCCCGGCGGGCCCAATGGCAGCTGTTCCGGCAACTCGGCGCCAATGGGGTCGTCGTTCCGGGAGACTTTGGCGAACGCGATCCGATCCAGTTGGGGGCCGAGACCGACCCGGTCGATCTGCAGTTCGAGATCATGATGTTGGAGCGTGCTTTGAGCACGACGATGACCGCCCCGGACCGGGCCGCACGTAGGTAGCCTTCAGACCTCAGCCCTCCACACCTCGCACCCCTTGAAGCCGCTGCGCGGCTTGTTCCAACAAATCAATCGTCTTACAGAAGGCAAACCGGACCGTCGTGCGCCCGCCGCTCGCGTCGTGATAGAAACTCGACCCGGGAACCGGCGCCACACCGATGTCCCGGGTAAGCCACTCGGCAAAGTCCACGTCGGAGCGATCACTGAGCGCCCTGAAATCGGCCATGATGTAGTAGGCGCCTTGCGGCGGGGTACAGGCGAACCCGGCGGACAGCAGAGCATCACACAGAACGTCGCGTCGCTGGCGGTACTCGGCCGCCAGCTGATGGTAGAATGTCCGATCGAGGGCTTCCAGGCCGGCGGCAACCGCATCCTGCAGGGGAGCGGGCGCCCCGACAGTGAGAAAGTCGTGCACCTTGCGGATGGCGTCGGTTGCCCCAGGCGGGGCCACGATGGTCCCGACGCGCCAGCCGGTGATGCTGAAGGTCTTGGAGTAGCCGCTGATGGTGATGGTTCGATGGCGCATGCCGGGGAAAGTGGCGAGCGGCACGTGTTCGCCCTGGTAGTAGATGTGCTCGTAGATCTCGTCGGTGAAGGCATAGCTGTCGTGTTCGCAGCACAACTCGGCTATAGCCGTCAACTCGTCGCCCGTCAACACCCGGCCGGTGGGATTGTTGGGAGTATTGACGATGATGGCGCGGGTCCGTGACGAAAACGCGTGGCGCAGCCGATCGAGATCGAACGACCCGCTGGTCGGGAGCGGCACGAACACCGGGCGGGCACCGGACAGGATGGCGTCGGGGCCGTAATTCTCGTAGAACGGCTCGAACACGATGACTTCGTCACCCGGGTCAACCAGGGCCAACATGGCCACCACCATCGCTTCGGTGGCCCCGCAGGTCACGGTCACTTCCGAGTCGGGATCGACCGCCATGCCGTACCAGTCTCGATACTTGTCCGCCAGCGCCTGCCGGAGCCGTGCGCTGCCCCAGGTAATGGCGTACTGATTCAAGTCGGCTTGGATAGCCCTGACGGCGGCATCCTTCAGCAGTGTCGGGGACGGGAAGTTGGGGAACCCCTGCGCCAGATTGATGGCATCGTGTCGGTTGGCCAGCCGCGTCATCCCCCGGATGACCGACTCGGTAAACGAATGCGTCCGTGCGGCTGTGTGCATATGCCAGAGGTGGTTCGAGTGGGAGGAGCGCGTTAATATCCTGACGCCCCGGTGGTGGCACAAGCCTTGGCGCGCACGGCGGCTCCGATCAGGGCGCCAGCGACCGCCTCCTCCAACAGCAGGATACCATGAACGCACAATCGCTCGCTTTCCTGAAAGCCTTGCTCGACGCGCCGGGTCCGTCGGGATTCGAAACGGCACCGTCCCGAGTGTGGCGCAACGAGGCCGAGGGGTTCGCCGACGACGTCCGTGCCGAGGTCAGCGGCAGTTCGCTCGCCACCATCAACGGCACCGGGCGCCCCCGGGTGATGTTTGCCGGACACATCGACGAAATCGGGTTGATGGTCAGCTACATCGACGACGACGGGTTTCTGTACTTCGATCCGATCGGTGGTTGGGATCATCAGGTATTCGTCGGCCAACGCGTGCATCTCCTCGGGCGGGACGGCCCCGTCTTTGGAGTCATCGGCAAGAAAGCCGTGCACCTGATCGAGGCGGACGAGCGCGACAAGGTCAGCAAGGCCAAGGATCTTTGGCTCGACATCGGCGCCACCTCCAAGGAGGAGGTGGAAGCCCGGATCCGAGTGGGCGACGCCGGCGTGTTGGGATCGAGCATCCGGGAGCTGCCCAACGGCCGCATCGTCAGCCGCAGCCTGGACAACCGCATCGGTGCCTTCGTAGTGCTCGAAGCTCTCAGGCGGTTGGCCGGCGACCGGCCCGATGCCTGCGTCACGGCGGTGGCGACATCGCAGGAAGAGATCGCCCATACCGGGGGCGGCGCGCGGACATCGGCCACGGGCATGGAAGCCGACGTGGCCATCGTGGTGGATGTCACCCACGCCACGGATCATCCTGGTGTCGAGAAGAAACAATACGGTGACGTCAAACTCGGCGGGGGGCCCGTCCTGTCGCGCGGTTCGGCAGTCAATCCGATCGTGGCCGAGCTGCTTGCCGAGGCTGCGGAGGCAGAAGACATTCCCTACACCTTGCAGGCCGCCCCGCGCATGACCGGAACCGACGCCGATGCCATCTTCACCGCCCACCGGGGCGTGGCCACAGGACTGGTATCCGTCCCCAATCGCTACATGCACAGCCCCAACGAGATGGTGGTGTTGGACGACCTCGAGCGTGCCGCCGATCTCCTGGCCGCGTTCGTCAAACGGCTGACTGCGGAAGCGGACTTCGTTCCGCGATGATCAGGTCTTGGTCTCGAAGGCACCGAGCGCTTCGCGGGCCGCGTTTCGCACCTCGGCGGTCTTATCAGAGGCCAGTTCCTTGAGCGCGGCGAACGCCTCCGGCCGGTTGCACAGCGCCAACCCCTGCACCGCCGCCACTCTGATGGTAGTGGGCTTGCGTCCGAACAAGGCCCGCCCGGGCTTCGACGACCGAATCAGTGCCTGGATCGCCTCCGTGGTGCCGATACGCCCGAGGGCCAGGTGCAGTTCACGACGCACATCCGGGTGCCGTTCCTCATCCAGCATGAGCGCCACCGTCATGGCCAGCCCCCGCGACTTCCCACCATCCAGCATCTGAGCGACCTGTAGTCGGACGGTTGGCTCCGGATCGTGCAGTGCCTGCCGCAGCGGCTCCGCGGCCTGGTTGGTCCCGATTCTGGCCAAGGCACCCACGATGGCGCGCCGTACCCGAGGATCGGGGTGATCCACCTGATTGGCCAGACGCGGCACCGCGTCCTCGAGCCTCAGCTCGCCGCACAGCTCCGCCACATTCCGCACCACGAACCACTTGTCGTCCGACAGGCGGTTGATGATCGCGTCGGTCCCCAGCCGCATCTGCGACAACAGCGTGAAGTACTCCCGGCGCGCCTTGATCGTCGGGGCACTGGCCATCAATTCCAGCAGGGCGGTGGTAGCCTCGGCCCCGAGCTGTTGCAGAATGGCCGACACGCTACGCCGGTGGCCTTGCAGGCTGAGCTCGGCCAGTGCTTCGATCGTGCGCCGCGGGGCCATCGCCTGTATCGCCCGGCGATACCGGCGGCGCTGCAGCTGATCGGTCGACTTGGTTTCTTGCTCGACGATCTTCCCCATGATGTCCAACACCTTGAGCCACAGCCCGGCGCGCGCGGCGGCGTCTACCGCCACCTGCGCCTCCCGCAGAGGATCGAGGGCCGTTCCCTCTTCTTGCCAAAACGGACGTGAAGAATCCTCCACCGCAGAGTCTGCCGGCGGCGCATTGAAGGACGTGTCGGAAATCCTCTCATCCGAGACATCGAGAGTGACGAGTTGGTCCGCCGCCGGTAAGTCACGGGGGCCACGAACGGCAATGAGCCGCTTGCCCTCCACATCGAGCAGGTCGACAAACTCCCGTACCGAACGGATTTCGCCGCGTGGACGCGCCAGCGTCTGGAGAAGGATCATGAGTGGGGCGGTTGGGAGGTCGGCCGGAAGAGTGATCATCCCGACCCCGTGCGCGGTAAACTGGCCATGCAACTCGTCGGCGAACGGGGCGCCTCGGGGAACCGCATGGCCATTGACCGTCATGCCACCCAGATCGGCACCGATGACCATCTCCTGGCCCTCCAGCGCCGCTACCAAGGTCATGAACGTCTGTCGCTGCGCTTCGGTATCGTCGGGTGCCGTGCGCATGAGATGGACGACCTTGGCGAGGTAGCTCAGAACGGATGACGGAGCGGTCATTGAGTGCCGGACGGTTGGGCGCTGAACGGACGCCTCAAATTACCAAAGAAAACAGCCAACCAGCAACGGCGCCCCCTTGGCGCCGACCGAGCCGCACCACCGTGGGCTCCGCTGCAGGCGGCCTGGGCGAGGTAGTTAGATTACTGGTCTCCGGGGTGTTCCCGGGTGCCCACCGGACATCTAATATATTCGAAATCAACGATTTATGAACCAGATTACCAGCTACCTGACAGTAGTGCTGCTGGTTGGCGCCGCCGGCCAATTGACCGGGCAAGGCACCGCAGCCGATCAATTGGTGGAAGACGTCAGATTCCTGGCCGACGACCGGCTCGGCGGGCGGCTGACGGGCACCCCCGGTGCCGACACGGCCGCGGCCTACCTGGCGCGCCGGTTCGAACAGGTGGGGCTGCAACCTTCGCCCCAGGGCTGGCTGCAGCCGTTCACCATCAACGCCGATGCCCCCGTTGCCCAAAGCGCCGACCTGGGCGGCGCCACCGGATACAACGTCATCGGGGTGCTCCCGGGGTCGGATCCTGACCTCCGTCACGAGAGCGTGATCGTCGGAGCCCATTACGATCACCTTGGATTGGGTGGCTTCAGCTCCCTCGACCCGGACAGCACCGGACTGGTACACAACGGTGCGGACGACAACGCCTCCGGCGCCGCGGCACTGGTACACGTCGCCCGCCGCTTGCGGGGCGACCCGCCGGCCCGCACGGTCGTCTTCATCGCCTTTGGCGGCGAGGAACTCGGGCTCCTCGGATCGAGTTTCTACGTCCGCAACCCGGTGTACCCGCTGAGCCAGGCGGTGGCGATGGTCAACATGGACATGATCGGGCGGCTGCGAAACAACCGGCTAATCGTGTTCGGTGCCGAGACGGCCACCGAACTCCCGGCCCTTCTCGATTCGCTCAATTGGTATGCCGCGTTCGACCTCAAGGCCAGCGGGGACGGTTACGGCCCAAGCGATCACGCCTCGTTCTATGCCGCCGGCCTGCCGGTGGTGCACGTATTCACCGACCTCCACGAAGATTATCACCGGGCCTCGGACGACGTCCACAAGATCAGCCACGATGGCCTGCTGCGCGTTGCTGACTTCACCGCCACCCTCGTCGAGGCGTTGGCCAATCGCACGGCGGACCTCACGTTCGTCGAAGTCCCGCGGCCCGTTGCCAGCGCGGGGTCGTCCCAATCGTCCGGGTACGGCGCCTACCTCGGTTCGATTCCCGACATGACCGGGGGTACCCAGGGGGTACGGCTCACCGGGGTGAGTAACGGCAGCCCGGCAGACCGGGCGGGTATGCGAGCCGACGACGTCATCACCAGAATCGGCCGCTACCAGGTCGCCAATCTCCGGGACATGTCGGCCGCGCTCAAATCGTACAAGCCCGGCGATGAAGTCGACATCGTCGTGCTGCGGGGCGGCGTAGAGCATCGAACCACGGTTACCCTGGGCCGGCGGGGAGAGTGATGCCGGTCCTCCAGGGCCATTCGATCGTCGCGGCCTTGCGGGCCGCCTTCTGTCAGGATGTGGCCCGACAACAACTCCTGCAACAGGCAGCGGACCGGATCCAGGCCGCAGGCCCACCTTACACATCGGCTTACCTGTACATGGTGCACGACTCTGAACTGCGACTCGAGGCCTACGCCGGCCGGCCAACCGAGCACACCACCATTCCCGTGGGCAAGGGGATATGCGGATCGGCCGTGGCGGAGGGTGCCAATCAAAACGTGGGTGATGTGACCGCGCGGGACGAGTACCTGGCCTGCAATCTCGACACGCGGTCGGAATTGGTCGTGCTCATCCGGCGCGGCGACCTGATCCTCGGTCAGATCGACATCGACAGCGACCAGCTCGATCCGTTCACCTCGGAAGAAGAAGCGGCCGTCCAGCAAGTCGCCGACGCCTTGGCTGTGCTGTTGTAGCATCCGTGGCCAAGCCAAGGGAAGTTTATGGCTGATACCACCACGCGGACTATCCGTGGCGTCCAGTTGTTCGAACGGAGGGTGGGAGCCGGTCCCCCGGTTGTGGTGCTCCACGGGGGCCCCGGCGCCCACCACGACTACCTCCTCCCCGGATTCGACACCCTGGCCGGCGAGCGGACCCTGATCTACTACGACCAGCGAGGCGGCGGCCGGTCACCGGCCAAGCGCGCCGAACCCGTCGGGTGGCGGGAGCACGTCGCGGACCTGGAGGCGCTCCGCACCCTGTGGGGCCTGCCGCGCCTGACGCTGGTCGGCTATTCCTGGGGCGGACTGTTGGCCATGCTCTACGCCACGGAGCACCCGACGCGAGTCGAGCGGCTGGGGTTGGTATCTCCCGCACCGACGTGGCTGGCTGCCCGCGAGGAATTCGAGCGACGGTTCCAGGAACGGAACCTGGCGCCCGGACTGCAGGCCGAGCGACAGGCGTTGCGCCAAAGCGGCCTGCGCGAGAGCGACATCGAGGCCTACCGGCGGCGCGTGTTCGAGCTGTCCGTGGCTCCCTACTTCCACCACCCAGCCAACGCCAGCGGACTGACGCCGTTTCGGGTAACGGCACGGACGCAGCAGGAAGTGTGGCACAGTCTGGGAGACTACGATCTCCGGCCCTCGCTGCGCACGGTCCGGTGCCCGGCAATCGTGCTCCACGGTGACGATGATCCCATCCCCCTCGCCACCGCCAGGGCGACGGCCGAGGCCCTCGAGGCACCCCTTCACGTCCTGGATGACTGTGGCCACGTCCCCCACGTAGAAGCCCCGGACGAGTTCACCGACCTCCTCACGCGCTTCCTTCGTCCATCCCCATGATGGCACGGCTGACCCCGTTCGACCTGGTGTTCACCCAAGAAATCGCCGGGCGGTTTCCCTCGGTTGCCGACGGCCTCCTGCGTGACGAAGCGGACCCGGCGGACCGGGACGCGTTCCTCATGAACCGGGAAGCCGTGACCGTGATACACGACCTGGTGCCCGAGGGCGGTATGGGCGACGCGGTGGCGCACCTGGCGGCATTGGTACACCACGCATATTTGTTCTGGCGAGCGGGCGGCTGGACGTTCACCATCGACCGCGCCACCCTGGACCGGCTGCTTCGATCGCCCACCCCCGGCGCGCCATCGACGGGCAGCGACCTGCCGGACGCCTACTACCTGCAGGTTTCGCGACAACTGGTTTGGGGCCGACTGGGCCCGGACGAGCCCTATCAGCCGCTCGACGGGTGTTTCGTCTCGCCGGGGCCGGACTCGGGTCTGCGGGCGCTCGGGGTATTCGGCCTCCATCCTGATCGCATGGGATTCGCGGTAGTGGAGGCTGAAGGCGAGGCAGCCGTGTGGCCCCGGCCAGGTGACGCGGGGGACGAGCCGTTCGCTCCGCACATGGACGGTGGCTCGAGGGCGGGGCTCTATTCGGTGAACGATCCGGCGGAGTTGCTGCTGCTGGCCCACCGGACAACGGAACTCGTGGCGCAAACATATCCAGAGGTGAAAATGGGCACCGACCGGGAGATTCAGCTCAGGTGACCAAGACAGTCGACCGGCGCGATGTCGCCGAGGTCCTGGACCGGATCGCGTCCTTCATGGAATTGCAGGGCGAGCAACCGTTCCGGGTCCGTGCGTTCCGCTCCTCCGCCCGAGCGGTCGACTCGCTTGCCAAACCGATCCAGGAGGCCATCGATGACGGCAGCCTGGCCCGAAGCAAGGGGATCGGTCCCTCGACCATGCAGATCGTCCGCGAGGTGGTCACCACGGGGCATTCGTCTCTCCTGGAGGATTTGCGGGAGCAGGTCCCGCCGGGGTTGGTGGACATGCTGGCCATCAGCGGGCTGGGCGTAGCCAAGATCCGGATGATCCACGAGAGGCTGGGCGTCGACAGCCTTCCCGACCTCGAGGCTGCTGCCCGGGAAGGCCGCCTGGCCGCGTTGCCTCGTTTCGGCAAGAAGACCGCCGAGAACATCCTCGAGGGCATCGCTTCCCTGCGCCGCGCCAGCGAGTACCGGTTGCTGCACCACGCGACCGAAGAAGCACGCCACCTCACCGCCGCACTCGATCAGCTCCCGGGTGTGTTGCGAACACAGGTGGTGGGCGACGTGCGCCGGCGCATGGAACTGGTGCAGGAGTTGGTCATCGTGATCGTGGCCGATGTCCCGCCGGCGGAGGTGTTCCGCCGCCTGGCCGACCTTCCCGGCATCCACGAACTCGCCGGCACCGACGAACGAGTCGTCACCCTGCGCTTCGCGGGCGGGTCGAGCGCCCAGATCATCGTCACCACGCCGGTCAATGCCGGGGCCGTGCTCCTCGAAGCAACCGGAAGCCGGGCCCACCTCGACCAGTTGGCCGACCACGCCCAGTCGAAGGGCTTCACCTTGCACGGAGCCGCGCTGTGGCGGGGGAGTGAGTTCATCGCCACCCCCGACGAAGCGACCATGTACCGCGCCCTGGGACTCGACACCATTCCAGCGGAACTTCGAGAGGGACAGGGGGAGATCGAGGCCGCGGCCACCGGAGCGCTCCCGGACCTCGTCGAAATCGGCGACCTCAAGGGCCTGCTCCATTGTCACACCACCATGTCCGACGGGGCCAACACGATCGAGGAGTTGGCCCTGGCCGCGAGAGACGCCGGTTTTCAATACCTCGGTGTCACCGACCACTCGCAGTCGGCGACCCTGGCCGGCGGACTCGATCCAGAATTGATCCGCCGTCAAGCTGAGGCCATCGATGCCTTGAACGCACGATTGGGTGGCTTCCGGATATTGAAAGGGATCGAGGCCGACATTCTGGTGGACGGCAGCCTGGACTATGAACCAGATGTACTCGAGGGCCTGGACTTCGTCATCGGCTCCATCCACAGCCGCTTCACCATGAGCCGTGAGCACATGACGGATCGCCTGCTGTCCGCCATGGACAATCCCTACTTGAACATCATTGGGCACCCGACCGGGCAGCTCCTCATGGCCCGGAACCCCTACCCCCTCGACCTAGACGCGGTGTTCGCCAAGGCCGCCGCCACCGGCGTGGCCCTCGAGATCAACGCGGACCCTCATCGCCTAGACCTCGACTGGCGACTCGCGGCCCGGGCGCGAAAGGCCGGCGCCGACATCACCATCGGTGCCGATGCTCACGGCGTGGCCGGACTCGCCAACGTGAGGTTGGGGATCGACATGGCCAGGAAGGCATGGCTCACGGCTGAACGCATTGCCAACACCAAATCCGCCTCCGAGTTCGTCTCCTGGGCCAAGCGGCGGAGACCCCGTGCCGGCGGCTAACGCTCCTGGCCGGCGAGCGGGCACCGATTCGCCGCCGGCCGACCGCCGGCGCCGGGCACGCACCGTCCTCAGTCGGCTCAAGAAGGCCTACCCCGACGCCACCTGCGCCCTGACCCACCACGACGCCTACCAACTCCTCGTCGCCACCATCCTGTCGGCCCAGTGCACCGACGTCAGGGTCAACATGGTGACCCCGGCGCTGTTCGAGAAATACCCCACGCCGGATGCACTGGCCCGCGCCCGCCAGAGCGACCTGGAAGATCTGATCCGGTCGACGGGGTTCTTTCGCAACAAGGCGGCCAATCTCATTGGCATGGCGCAGGCTGTTGTGGCCGACCACGATGGTCGAGTCCCCGACTCCATGGAGGCTCTTCGGGCCCTTCCCGGGGTGGGCCGCAAGACCGCCAACGTGGTGCTGGGAAACGCCTTCGGGAAGAATGAAGGGGTGGTGGTGGATACCCACGTGGGACGCATCGCCCGGTTGCTGGAACTGACCGACCACAAGGACCCCGTCAAAGTGGAACGGGACCTGATGCCCCTGTTCCCCCGGAAGGATTGGGCCCTCCTGGCCCACCTGCTGATCAGCCACGGGCGCCAAGTGTGCATCGCTCGCCGGCCGCAATGTACCGCTTGCGTCCTGGCGGATCGCTGCCCCTCGGCCCAACTTCCCGTCTAGGCCCACCACGTGTGACGCCACGCTGACCGAGGACACATGCACATCGACTTGGTTCGACATCGCCATCGACCGTGCCCCGGAGGTCCGGGTGGCGCTGGTGGCCGGCCGATCTCCCGCCGTGCGATCCAGTTGACGATGGGTATATTCGGGCAGCTTCCCCAAAATCAGTGGTCTGGGCGGCTGACCCTGCCTTCGTCCCGGGAGTTTTCTATGCA
>SMUY01173327.1_pt1 | contig 15170 bp, 14 predicted proteins | sample 2456441 | NCBI WGS metagenome assembly SMUY01 (sample SAMN11095931, study PRJNA526329) | marine sediment metagenome | biome: Marine sediment; feature: Surficial sediment; material: Deep marine sediment; isolation source: Hadal surficial sediment | place: Pacific Ocean | collected 2014-11 | depth...
AACGTCCGGAATGGCGGGAAGGCGGGGCGCGGGGCGCGGGGCGCGGGGCGCGGGGCGCTGGGCAAGGTGGCACAGCCCCACCCGCCGCGCCAGGGTCCGCATCGCCCGGTCGTTACGCCAGCAGTGTCAGAATCAGCGGCAGGGTGATCATGGAGAGTGCGGTCTGAACCGCGATGATGCCGGCGAGCAGGTGCGCGTCGCCGCCCAACTGGCGCGCCAGGATGTAGGAGCTGGGCGCGGTCGGCAGCCCGGCAATCAAGAGCGCCACCGTCGCCCCCAGGCCGCTTATGTCCAGGATTCGGAGCGCGGCGAGCATGAACAGCGGCAAGACCGCGAGCTTGAGCACGACCGCGAGCGACAGCGCCCGGCCGCCGCGCCGCACCGCGACGAAATCGAGCCCGGCGCCGACCGCGAGCAGGCCGAGCGGCAACGCCCCGCGCGCCAGGATCGCCAGGATCTCGTCCAGGATCGGTGGCAACGCGAGCCCGGCCAGGTTAACCGCGGCGCCGGCCGAGCTCGCCAGGATGATCGGGTTCTTGAGGATCGCGCGCACCACCGCGCCGAGGCCGGGGCCCGAGGGCGCGCCGCTGCCGTGACGGGTCAGCACCGCGATGCAATAGACGTTGACGATCGGAGTCACGGCCGCGACCCAGATCGCCGCCGCGGCGAGCCCCTCCGACCCGAACAGCGCGAAGGCGGCGGAGAAGCCGATGTAGGTATTCTGGCGCAGCGCGCCCTGGGCCAACGAGGTGAAGGCCGGCCCGTCCATCGCCAACACCGGACGCAGCAGTGACAGCGCCAGCATCAGCGCGCCCGCGCCCGCGACCATGGCGAGCGCGAGCTCGCCGGCGGCCAGTGCCGCGAAGTCGGCGGTGGCAAGCGTGGTGAACAGCAGCGGCGGAAACAGCACGAAGTAGACCAACCGCTCCGCGCCACGCCAGAAGGCCTCGCCGAGCATGCCCGAACGGCGCAAGGCCGCGCCCAGGAAGATCAGCGCGAAAATCGGCAGGGTCGCGAGGGTGACGGCGAGCACGGGCGGCTCAGCTCAGCTCTGATTGCCGGGCCAGGGCGTCGAGGGCGCCTTGGAGGATGTAGGCGGCGGCCATCTTGTCGACCACCTGGGCCCGGCGGCGCCGGCTCATGTCGGCCTCGGCCACGAGCAAGCGCTCGACCGCGGCGGTGGACAGGCGCTCGTCCCAAAACGCGGCCGGCAGATCGAGGCCGGCGATCTCCTCGAGGTTGCGCGCGAACTGACGCGCCGACTGGCAGCGCGGGCCCTCGCTGCCATCCATGTTGACCGGCAGGCCCAGCACCAGGCCGCCGACCCGGCGCTCGGCGCAGATCTCCGCCAGCGCCGCCGCGTCTCCGCTGAACTTGGTTCGGCGCAGAGTTTCGAGCGGCGAGGCAACCGTGAGGCCACGGTCCGAAATCGCCACCCCGATCGTCTTCTCGCCCAGGTCGAGGCCGAGCAGGCGCGCACCCTGGGGCAGGCGTTCTTTCAGCTCGGCAAGGGTCGCGACGGTCATGGCCTGGAATGAGCCTCCAATAAAATGGGCACGCGCCCGGGCCCCGCATTACGTCGAATTTCGCGCCCGCGGTCCACCCCAAGAGTGGCACCCGCCTGGCTTGCGGGTCTCCAGGCGCAATGCTAATTTCGCGCCGCCTTGCGGGCAAACCCACGCGCGGACGTATTTTCATTCGAAGAGGCCCTTCCTCATGGCGGTCGACAGAGCCACCGTGGCGCGGATCGCGAAGCTGGCGCGCATCCGCCTGGCCGAGCAAGATCTGGCCCCACTCGCCGGCGAGCTCAGCAACATTATGACCTGGATCGAACAGCTCTCGGAACTCGACACCGAGGGCGTTGCGCCCATGACCAGCGTGGTTGCCGTGGCGCTTCCCAAGCGCGCGGACGAGGTCACCGACGGCGGCTATCCGGCCAAGGTGGTGGGCAACGCACCCGAAAGCGCGCACGACTTCTTCGCCGTACCCAAGGTGGTCGAGTGATGGCGGGAGGTTCGGATTTCACCATCGCCGAGGCGCGCGACGCGCTGGCCAAGGGCGAGGTGAGCGCGCGCGAATTGGCCGGGGCACAGATTGCCGCGGTCGAGGCGGCGCGCCCGCTCAACGCCTTCATCACCGAGACGCCGGACCAGGCGCTCGAGATGGCCGAGGCCTCCGACGCCCGCCGGCGCGCCGGGGAGGCCGGCCTGCTCGAGGGCATTCCGCTCGCGATCAAGGACCTGTTCTGCACCGAGGGCGTGCCGACCACGGCCGGTTCGCACATTCTCGACGGCTTCACGCCGCCCTACGAGTCGACCGTCACTGCGAACCTCTGGCGCAACGGCGCGATCATGCTGGGCAAGACCAACCTGGACGAGTTCGCCATGGGCTCGTCCAACATGACCAGTTACTACGGCGCGGTCGAAAACCCGTGGCGGCGGCCGGGCGACAACCGGCCGCTGGTGCCCGGCGGTTCTTCCGGCGGTTCGGCGGCGGCGGTGGCGGCGCGCGCGGCCCCGGGCGCGACCGGCACCGACACCGGCGGCTCGATCCGCCAGCCGGCCGCGTTCTGCGGCATCGTCGGCATGAAGCCCACTTACGGCCGCTGCTCGCGCTGGGGCGTGGTCGCCTTCGCCTCCTCGCTCGACCAGCCCGGGCCGCTCACGCGCTCGGTGCGCGACGCCGCGATCATGCTCGGCGCCATGGCCGGGCACGACCCCAAGGATTCGACCAGCGTGGATACGCCGGTGCCCGACTACGAGGCGGCGCTGAGCGGCGATGTGCGCGGCCTGAAGATCGGCATTCCCAAGGAGTACCGCCTGGACGGCACGCCGCCCGAGATCGAGGCGCTGTGGCGGCAGGGCATCGACTGGCTCAGGCACGCGGGCGCGGAGATCCGCGACATCAGCCTGCCGCACTCATCTTACGCGCTGCCGACCTATTACATCATCGCACCCGCCGAGGCCTCCTCCAACCTAGCGCGCTACGACGGCGTGCGCTATGGCCTGCGGGTGCCCGGCGCGGACCTGACCGAGATGTACGAAAACACCCGCGGCGAGGGCTTCGGCGCCGAGGTCAAGCGGCGCGTGCTGATCGGCACCTACGTGCTCTCGGCCGGCTACTACGACGCCTACTACAACAAGGCGCGCCAGGTGCGCAGCCTGATCCTGCGCGACTTCACCGACGCCTTCGGGGAGGTCGACGCGATCCTGACCCCGACCGCGCCCTCGGAGGCCTTCGCCGCGGGCGAGAAGATGGACGACCCCATCGCCATGTACCTGAACGACGTGTTCACCGTGCCGGCCAGCCTGGCCGGGCTGCCGGGCATCTCGGTGCCGGCGGGCTTGAGCGCGAACGGGCTGCCGCTCGGGCTGCACCTGATCGGCCGCGCCTTCGACGAGGCGACCGTGCTCAAAGTCGCCGGGGTGCTGGAACAAGCCGCCGGCTTCGATGCGAAGCCGCAATTCGTCGCGGGTGGGAGGTAGCCGGCCATGGCGGACGCGAACCGCGGCCTCGTCCAAGGCAAGACCGGCCCGTGGGAGATGGTCATCGGGCTCGAGGTGCACGCCCAGGTGATCAGCGAGTCCAAGCTGTTCTCCGGTGCCGCCACCGGCTTCGGCGCCGCGCCCAACAGCCAGGTGTCGCTGGTCGATGCCGCCATGCCGGGCATGCTGCCGGTGCTCAACGGCCACAGTGTCGCGCAGGCGGTCAAGACCGGGCTGGCCCTGAACGCCGAGATCAACCTGACCTCGGTGTTCGAGCGCAAGAACTTCTTCTACCCGGACCTGCCGCCGGGCTATCAGATCTCACAGTACCTGCAGCCCGTCGTCGGCGCGGGCATGATCACGATCGATCTCGAAGGTGGCGAGTCGCGCGAGATCGGCATCACCCGCCTGCATCTCGAGCAGGATGCCGGCAAGAGCCTGCACGACCAACATCCGAGCATGACTTATATCGACCTCAACCGCGCCGGCATGGCGCTCATGGAGATCGTCTCCGAGCCGGATCTGCGCTCGGCCGAGGAGGCGACCGCCTACGTGGCCAAGCTGCGCTCGATCCTGCGCTACCTGGGCACCTGCGACGGCAACATGGAGGAGGGTTCGCTGCGCTGCGACGTCAACCTCTCGATGCGCCGCCCGGGCGCGGCGCTGGGCATCCGCACCGAGACCAAGAACGTCAACTCGATCCGCTTCGTCAAGCTGGCCATCGAGTACGAGGCCAAGCGCCAGGTCCAGGTGCTGGAGGACGGCGGCAAGGTCGTCCAGGAGACCCGTCTGTTCGACGCCGACAGGGGCGTGACGCGGCCCATGCGCTCCAAGGAGGAGGCCCACGACTACCGCTACTTCCCCGACCCGGACCTGCTGCCGCTGGTGCTCGATCCCGATTGGGTCGAGGAAATCCGCAAGGAGCTGCCGGAGCTGCCGGACGCCAGGAAGGCGCGCTTCGTGGCCGACTTCGGCCTCTCGCCCTACGACGCCGGTGTGCTGGTCGCCGAGCGCGAAACCGCGGACTTCTACGAGACCGTGGTGACCAGCGAATCCGGCAAGCGCGATCCCAAGCTGGCCGCCAACTGGCTGACCGGCGAATTCTTCGGCGCGCTGAATCGTTCGGGAGTCGCACTCGCCGAGGCCCCGGTCGATGCCAAGAAGCTCGGCGGGCTGATCGATCTGATCGCCGATGGGACCATCTCCGGCCGGATCGCCAAGGAGGTCTTCGACACCATGTGGGAGAGCGGCAAGCCGGCCGCCGCCATCGTCGCGGACCAGGGCCTCAAGCAGATCTCGGACACCGGTGCCATCGAGGCCATCGTCGCGCAGGTGATCGCCGCGAGCCCCAAGCAGGTCGAACAGTTCAAGGCCGGCAACGAGAACATCCTGGGCTGGTTCGTCGGCCAGGTCATGAAGGCCAGCCAGGGCCAGGCCAACCCGGGTTTGGTCAACCGAGTGCTGCGCGCCAAGTTGTCCTGAATCGTGGCCCGGCGGGGACGGTTCCGCGCTGTTTCCGCCCCAGTTCGGTCCCATTTCGGCCGCATTGGCCAGCCATACTGCATTCGTTGGAGGGCGCGGGCGGGGGTGCCATGGCGCGGACATTGCGCATCTTGAAATGGTTCGTGAGGCGGGACTGGCGCGGCCTGCTGGGCCGGGCCTTGCGGCTCGCCTGGATCGCTGTCTGGGTCGTGGGGCGGTGGTTGTTGATTGCGGCCCGGGGCCTGTCCCGTTGCGCGCTGGCGCTGGCCGATTGGGCCTTGCGCCGGCCGCGCCTGGCGCTCGGCGCCGGCTCGGCGTTGGTCCTCACCTTGGGCGCGCTCGCGGTCCTGTGGCCGGGCCCGGTGCCGCGCATCGATCTGAGCCAGAGCCTCGACTGCCTGGCGCTGAATATCTACCACGAGGCGCGCGGCGAGCCGCTCGACGGCCGAGTCGCAGTCGCCCAGGTGGTCATGAACCGGGTCGGCGATCCCGAATTCCCGGGCCAGGTCTGCGAGGTGGTGCGCCAGGGGGGCGAACGGTTCCGGGACCGCTGCCAGTTCTCCTGGTGGTGCGACGGCCGCGGCGACCGGCCCGACGACCTGGCCGCCTGGACCGGCAGCAAGGACCTGGCGCGGCGGATTCTGGCCGGATCGGTGGACGATCCGACCGGCGGGGCGCTGTGGTATCACGCGGACCATGTCTCCCCGAACTGGGACATGGATATCGTCCGCCAAGCCAAGATCGGCCGCCACGTCTTTTATCGCCGTAAATAGCCGCGGATCGCGACAGTTTCCGGCGGCCACCGGCCCTATCCCACGAGAACCCTAGGTGGCAAGCCGAAGATTATGGTGAAAATATTTTAAGCATACTTCTTTTGTTCAAATAATTAATAATATATGTGACAGTAATGTCTCAGATAGATCGACCTGAATTATAAAATTCCTTAACGGATCGCCCTTACAATATCATTCAAGCGTTGTGCGTTTTGCGCTTGCGGGTCGCGGAAATGGTCGCGACGACCGGGCGTCGCACGCGCGCGCCCTGTGCCGGTCAACGAGTGTGTGCAACGAATGACAAATCACTTGCTTCACATCAGCCGGGATCGTGAATTCGCCGGAGGCCATGCCGGCGGTCGGGTACCGGCTGCCGAACGGCTGCGATTCCGCCGGGACGGAGCTCGAGAATAATGGACGCGCGGGAGCAACACTCGGAGTCCCGGCGGTTCGAACGGACCACGGTCTTGTGGTCCGGGGAGCTGGTCTATCGGGAGCAGATCGTCGCCTGCGTCATCGTGAACATCTCGGCGGGCGGCGCCATGGTGCGCGCCGAGGACCCGGCGTTTTTCATGACCTCGGTGGTGCTTCGCAATTCGCGCATCGGCGAACTGGCCGCCGAAGTCCTGTGGCGGCAGGACGGTGAATTGGGCCTGAGGTTCGCCGACGATCCGGAGACGATCGCCGAGATCATTGGCCGGGCTCTGAAATAGGGGCCGTGAATGACGCCCGCCCATTCCATGGCAGCCACCCGTCGTCGTGCCCGGCCGGCTCGGGCCCGGCCGGCTTGGAACGGGGGCCTCGGTGCCTAAAGCACTCGCCAGAGCCCTCGAGGTGGTGAGCGCGCCAAGCGCCGGTATTCCGCTCGACATCATAACCCCGCTCCAGGACAAGCGCGTCTCCGGGCGCCTGAAAATCATCGTCGAGGGCATGCCCCTGGGCGGCACTCTAAGCGCGGGCACGAACAACTGGGACAATACCTGGTCGCTCACCGTCGACGAGCTGAACGAGCTGTATTTCTTTCCAGCCGAGAACGATGATCGGGACCACACGCTGTCGATCCGAGTCCTGCGTTTCGATTCGGACGGCTACGACGTCGCCACCACGGCGGCGATGATCGAGGTGCTGGTCGAGCAGTCGGCCCGGTGCGCAGACGGTGGCGGCATGAAAGGCGTCGGCCTGGCCGAGGCCGAGGAGATCTGGCGGGCCGAGCATGAGCAGGCGATGGCGCAGGCGCGCGCCACCTGGGAGGCCGAAGAGGCCGCGCGCTTGGCGGCGGCGAACCGGGCCTGGGAACAGAAAGCCACGGACCGCCTGGCAGCGGCGCAAACCGCCTGGGAACGGGACACCGAGGATCGCCTGGCGGAGACCGCGGACGCGCGGACGAACGAGGAACGGGACAACGCCGCGCTCGAGTTGACGGCGGCCAAGGCGAGTTGGGCTGCGGAGGCCGAAGACCGCCTGGCAGCGGCGAAACAGGCCTGGGAACAGAAATCCGCGGACCGCCTGGCAGCGGCGCAAACCGCCTGGGAACGGGACACCGAGGATCGCCTGGCGGAGACCGCGGACGCGCGGGCGAACCAGGAACGGGACAACGCCGTGCTCGAGTTGACGGCGGCCAAGGCGAGTTGGGCTGCGGAGGCCGAAGAGCGTCTGGATGCGGCCAAGGCGGCCTGGCAGGCGGATGAGCGGCAGCGCCACGCGCAGGCCAAGGCCGACTGGCGCTTTGAGGAAGACACCCGCCTGGTCCAGGCCAAGGAAGCCTGGATGGCGGCGAGCGAGGAACGCCTTCAGGCGATCAAGGCGAATTGGCAGGCGGAAGAAGAGCAGCGCCACGCGGTCGCCGGGTCGACGTGGAAGTTCGAGGAGGCGCAGCGACTCACGACCCTTCGGGCGACCTGGGACTCGGAGGAGAGGCAGCGCCTGATCGAGGCCCAGAAGGCTTGGCGGGCGGCGCAGGAGCACAGCCGCGCCGCGGACCGGAAGGCCTCGGCCGCCGAGGAGATGAATCGCTTGGCCGAAGCGGAGGCGGCTTGGAAGGCGACCGAGGAGAAACGCCTCGCCGCCGCCGCCAAGATGTGGCGGAGCGAAGAGGCGCAGCGCCTGGCCAAAGCCCAGGAGGTTTGGGCCGCCGAAGAACAAACGCGCCTCACCAAGGCGGAAGCGGCCTGGAAGAAGGCCGAGGCAAAGCGCCTCGGCACGAACGACGAGTCGCAGGCCGGGGAGCCACCGCGCCTCGCCGAGGCCAAGGCGGCATGGGAGGCCGAGACCGCCGAGCGCTTGGCCGCGGCCGAAGCGGCCTGGAAAAGGAACGAGGAGGCGCGCTTCGCCGCGGCCCGGAAGACCTGGGCCGAGGAAGCCAAAAAACTGGCCGGCGGCGCCTCCGAGGCCGGGCTCGAAGCACAACTGGCGACGGCCCAGGCGGCCTGGGCGGCGGAAGAGCAATCCCATCTTGCCGAGGCCCGGAAGGCCTGGGAAACGGAGGCCAAGCAGCGTCAGCTGAAGGACCGCGAAACCTGGCGGGTCGAGATGGAGAACCACCTGGCCGAGGCGAAAGGCACTTGGGAAGCGGAGTCCAGGCGCAGCCTGGTCGAGGCCATGGCCAAACGCGAGGGCCAGGAGCAGGAACGCCTGGCGGCCGCCCAGGCCCTGTGGAAGGCCGAGGAGGAACAGCGCCAGATCACCGCCAAGGCGACCTGGAAGGCCGAGGAAGAGCAGCGCTTCGCTGGCGCCAAGACCGAATGGCAGGGCGCGGAAGAGCAACGCCTGGCGGCCGCGAAATCGAGTTGGCAGGATGACGTGGACACACACCAGGCCACCATCCAGGCGGGTTGGCAGGGCGAGGCGGAAAACCGTCTGGCAGCGGTACGGGCGAGCTGGGAATCGGAACAGCAGCAGAAGTTGCTGAGCGTCCAGGCGGCTTGGCGCGCCGAGGAGCAGGAGCGCATGGCCGCGGCCCAGGACAACTGGCACGCCGAGCTCCAGGGACAGCTCGAGGCGGCCAAGCGCAAATGGGAATCGGAGATCGAGGGTCGTTTGGCGCGCGCCCGGGCCGAGCCGGGCGAGGCCGGAGCCGACCGCCATGCGTCCTCGTACGACGTCGCTTCCAGGGGCGCGTTCGGGCGGGAGGGGGACTCGCAAGCGCCGGACGCCGAGGCCGTCGCGCGCGCCGCCATCGAAGAGGTCAAGCGCGAGGCGGAGGAGGCGAAGCGTTCGCTCGAGGAACGGCGTCATCAGGCCAAGCTGGAGAGCCGGCGCGTCACCGACAAGCGCCACCGCAAGACCACGCTCGGCATGAAGAAGAAGGCGGCCAACTATCAGACCAAGCGCGCGCCGACGAAGCTGATCCTTGCGCTCGCCGCGGTGGTCATGCTCGGTGTCGCGGCCTTCATCGGCACCCAGGATCTGACGCAGCTGGAGCAGGCGGCCACCGGGTTGGGCTCGCTGGTCCCGAAATAATCCCCGCACTCGGCGCAAGGTCGATTTTTCACGCCCGCCGGCCTTCTTTCTCTTGCATAGCCGCGCGCGGCCCAGTTAGGTTGCGCCGATGAAGAAAGCACCAATATTTTACAATTGTCAGAAATGTCCCGCCTACTGTTGCTCCTATCCTAGAATCATCGTCAGCGAGGCCGATATCACCCGCCTCGCCAAGCACCATGGGATCGGCATCGAAAAGGCGCGGAAGAAATACACCAAGCCCGGCCACGAGGAGGGCGAGCGGGTGCTCCGCCACAAGGGCGACGAGCACTTCGGTACGGTGTGCCGATTCCTGAACCGCAAGACCCGTGCTTGCACGATTTACGAGGGCCGGCCCGCGGTCTGCCGCGAGTTTCCCGGCGCCGGCCGCTGCGGCTACTACGATTTCCTGTGCTTCGAACGCAACGCCCAGGAAGACGAAGACTTCATCTCCACCACCTGGAATACGTGAGCGCGAATTCGCCGGATTGGCCCGGCGGGGACGGGATCACACTGCCGGCGCGGCGACCAGATGGCCGCGTTTGGCGTAGAGCGTGCAGCCCTTCTTGCCCTTGCCGCCGAGCGACCATTCGGCGCCGTCGGGCAGGCGCAGCCAAGTGCCGGCCCCGTGATCGCCGTCATCGCTGACCAGGACGCCGTCGAGCACGAAGATCTCGGCACCGCCGAGACAGGCCTGATGGGACAGCCGGGCGCCGCCGGAGACGTGCAGCAGATCCATGGTCTCCGGATGGCGCAGGTTGCGATAGAGCGGCAGCACGTCGATGCCCGGCACCGGCCCCGGAGTCCACGTGGCGGTCGTGGTTTCGATCACGACGTGCTCGCGCCGCTCGCCGCCGTACTGGCGCAGTTTGACGAAAATCGTACAGCCCCTGCGCGAGAACGGGGCGTGGCAGAAGCCGGGCGGATTGAGCAGGTAGGTCCCGGCCGGATAGTCGCCGTGCTCGTCCGAGAAGATGCCCTTCAGCACCAGAATCTCCTCGCCCTCGGGATGATCGTGCACGGGAAAGCTGGCCTTGGCGTCGTAGCGCACGACCGAGGTGACCCGGCTGCTCTCGCCGCCTACTAGGTCGAGGCGCTTGCGCCACACCGTCGGACTCGGGCTGGGCTGCCACGTCATGGCGTGGGTATCCAGCACCGCCCTTTTGGTGAGGTCCGCGTTGAGTGACTCCGTCATCGCATCATGGTTTTCGAAGCTGTGGACCGCATCCATACTAGATATCTCGGCGCGTCCTTGTCACCGCTCAATTGCAAGGGGACCCAATCGGAGCGATTGGGTTTTTGTTCTGTCAATGAGATGAAAAGTCGGTCAGGGTCGGCGCCGCGACGAGCCTTCCATTTGGGTGACCTGGCTGATATCGCGAAATACCGTCAAGACCGTACGGCCTTCTTCACTCGGCAGGCGGGTCGAGGCACAGTGGACCGGGAAGCTGCGGCCGTCGAGGCCGATGAAGACCTGCTCCATTTGGGGTTGTTCCCGGCCCCGGTCTAGGGTTTTCTTGAGGCGCAGCTTGGTAACCTTGTGGAAATCCGGATCGATAAGGTCGAACAGGTTCCGTCCGACCAGGGTCTCGGATTCGCGAGCGCCCAGGAACCGCACGGCGGCGGGGTTGGCGAACACGATCCTGTCCTGGACGTGGATCAAAATTCCGTCGGGGGAAAGGTCCACCAGCCGCCGGTAGCGCTCTTCGCTGCGGCGCAAGGCCCGCTCGGCTTCGAATTGATCGGTGATGTCGGTGCCCGTGCCACGGTAACCCAGGAAGGTTCCAGAGGAATCGAACCGCGGCGTGCCGCTCAGAGAAAAATAGACCGGCGTTCCGTCGGACCGCATCTGGACCAGACGGAAATCGCGAAACGCCCGTCGGGCCTTTAAGTCCTCGACATGGCCGATCCAGACCTCGTCGCGCGGATCCGGATTTCCAACCTCGTCATAGGCCTTGCCGAGGACGTGTTCGGGCCGGATCCCGTTGACGCGTTCGAAGCGCTCCGATAGGTAGGAAAAGCGCAGATCCGGCCCCATCTCCCATAACCAGTCCGAGGCCGAACGGGCGAAGTCCCGAAACCGCTGCTCGCTCTCGCGTAGCGCCTCGGTGGCCCTTTGGCGCTGGGCGATCTCTTCCCGCAAGCTTCGCGTTCGCTCCTCGACGCGTTGCTCCAGAGAGTCGCGCAAGACGCCAATCTGGCGGATTTCAACCAGGATCAAACCGATCAAAATGGCGCCGCCGGTCAGCACGCCGGCGAAGATCACCATCAGCATGTTGTGCGCCTGCCCCATGCGGTCATAGTGGCCGGTCACCTCCCGACTCTGCTGGTGCAGCGCCATGAGGCTGACCCTGTGGAAGCGCTCGGACAAGCCCTCGAGTCTGGCCTTGATCAGGCCATGAGCGATCGCATCATCGGGTTCCAAGGAGGCCACTGTTTGTTCGATATCCCGCAGCGCGCGCCGCGCCTCCTCGATCAGCGCCTCCACGCCCTCGAAGCGCAGATAGACGCTACCCACGGCGCCGGCGTCGGCGTTGGCGATGCGGCTCCAGAACACGTCGAAGCGATCCGTGATGTCGTTCCTGGTCACGCCCCGGTCGCCCAGATGGTAGGAATCGAGCTTCTGGACAAAAACCGAGAGCTCGCGCTCGAACTGGCTGGCGTACCAGGGCACGTTGTCGCGGTACTCGGCCCGGATCTGCCCGGTATCACGCTCCAACCCGACGACGATGAGATAGAGCACGGTGGTCAACACGATGACGCCGGCGGCCAGCACCGCGATCGGCAGAAAACGCCGACGATTGAGCAAAGCCTTCGCGCCGTTCGATATGCGGTGGAACGGGCTCATCCGCCCGGCTTCCTTGCAGCCACAACGTTCATTTCTTGATCACCAGTTCCTTGACCTGCCAGATCGAGCGGTTGTAGCCGGTTTCGTTGCGCAAGCTCGGCTGATCGCTCCAGGGGTAGATGACCCACAGCGGCCCCTTGGTGCGGGTGTGCAGGACCTCGCCGTTCATCTTCATGGCCAGGATGACCGGGTAGCGCTCGAAATCCTCCATCGGAATGTCGACCGCGTAGTCGTTGATCGCGGTGGCGCGGACGCGGCTGCCGCGGGCGCCGACCCGTTTCATGAGATCGCGCGCCAAAGGTCCTTCGAAGCGCGCGATCCCGTCGGTCCAGGGGGTCATGGTCTCGACGGTCGTGAACGGCATCGCTTCCAGCATGGCGCGGTCGAATTCGGCGACCCCCTTGCCGTTGGTGCGGTCGATCCGTCCAGAGATCGCGAGGATGACCCGCCCCTCGGGAACGCCCAGCTCCTGCGCCCTGGCCGGCCGGCTCGCCGGAGGACCGGCACCCAGCCAAAGGGTGCTCAGCGCCGCCAGGAACAGGCCCCAGACGAGCCGTCGAGACCAGCCAAGGGCCACCGTATAGTGCGGTTCCGAGCTCAGCGCGTTCATACCGGTACCCACATCCACGCCGGTCCTTGCAATGGACCGAAGTTATTAACTTTCAAAGCCTTGTCTTATCAGTTTCGAGCGGCTCTCGGCAAGCGCGCGAGCGGGGACCAGGGTCTCACCGGGAACGTCGTCCGAGCCCGGCCTTGCCAGGAAGCCATGCCCCGTGCATCACTCTGGCTTGGCAGAAAAACGACAACCGGACGATGGGGGAGAACAGGCCCAAATGATCGACCTCTATACCTGGCCGACGCCGAACGGCCACAAGATGCACATCATGCTCGAGGAGACCGGCACGCCCTACAAGGTGATCCCGATCGACATCGGCGCCGGCGACCAGTTCGATCCTGAGTTCCTCAAGATCAGCCCGAACAACAAAATGCCGGCCATGGTCGATCCCGACGGCCCCGGCGGCAAGCCGCTGGCGCTCAGCGAATCGGGCGCGATGCTGATCTATCTGGCCGACAAGACCGGCCAATTTATGCCCGAGGAGCCCCACGCCCGCTACGCCACCCTGCAATGGCTGATGTTCCAGATGGGTCACATCGGGCCGATGCTCGGCCAGGTCCACCACTTCCGCAACTACGCGCCCGAGAAGCTCGACTACGCCATCGACCGCTACGTCAACGAGGCCAAGCGGCTCTACGGCGTGCTCGACAAGCGGCTCGGCGAGAGCCCCTACGTCGTGGGCGCGGACTACACCATCGCCGACATGGCGATCTTTCCCTGGGTGCGCCGGCCCGAAAACCAGGGTGTCGAGGCCGACGACTATCCCAACTACCGGCGCTGGTTCGACGGGATCGCGGCGCGCCCGGCGGTCGAACGCGCCCTCGAGGTGCTGGCGGACCGCCGGCGCGAGGGCCCGATGACCGACAAGGCGCGCGAAATGATGTTCGGCGCCACGCAGTACCAGCGCCGCTGACCGCGGGCGCGAACGGAGGCGGCATCCATGCGGCTGAGCGGCGCGCAACTGGAACGCTTCGAGCGCGACGGCTTCCTGGTGCTGCCGGAGCTGTTCTCCAAGGACGAGGTCGCGGCGCTGCGCGCGCGCTTGGCCGCGCTGTTCGCGGCGGACGATCCGGCCAACATCGTCGAGAAGAACAGCGGCGAGGTGCGCACCGCCATGGGCCTGCACCTGCGCGATCCGATTTTCGCCAAGCTGGTGCGCCATCCGCGCCTGGTCGAACCCGCGTTGCAGGTCCTGGGCGAGGCGGCCTACATCCAACAGGTCAAGGTCAACGTGAAGCCGGCCTTCGTCGGCGAGGCCTGGCAGTGGCACTACGACTTCGCCACCCACCACAGCGAGGACGGGGTGGCCGAGCCGCGGGCGCTCAACCTGCACGTCTTCCTCGATGATGTGACCGAGCTCAACGGGCCGCTCTACTTGATTCCCGGCTCGCAGCGGCACGGGCCCGCGCCGGCGATGCTGGATACCGCGACCACCAGCTATCCCTTGTGGGTCGTGGACCGGGAGCGGGTCAGCGCGCTCGCCGCCGAGGGCGGCCTGGCCGCGGCGACCGGGCTGGCGGGCACGGCGCTGATTTTCGGCGACCTGCTGGTGCATGCCTCGCCGGGCAACATCTCGCCCTACGACCGGCGCATCTTTTCGCTGATCCTGAACCCGCTGTCCAACGTTCAGACCACCCGGGCGCGGCCCGACCACAAGCACCACCGCGACCCGACCCCGGTCGTGCCGCTGGCCGACGACTGTCTGCTCGTGCCGGTTCCGGGGTGAGCGGCGCGGCAGCGCGGAGCCCGTAGCCATGCCCCCGGACTTCCTGCATCCCGATTACTTCAGCGCGGGCGTCGCCGAGGCCGATCCCGAGATCGCGGCCGCCATCGGCGACGAGCTCGCGCGCCAGCAGGAGGTGGTCGAGCTGATCGCCTCGGAGAACATCGTCAGCCGCGCCGTGCTCGAGGTCCAGGGTTCGGTGCTGACCAACAAGACCGTCGAAGGCTACCCGGGCGCGCGCTATCACGGCGGCGCGGTCCACGTCGATGTGGTCGAGCGGCTGGCGATCGCGCGCGCGCGCCAACTGTTCGGCTGCCGCTTCGCCAACGTCCAGCCCCATTCCGGCAGCCAGGCCAACCAGGCGGTGTTCCAGGCCCTGCTCCAGCCCGGCGACTCCGTGCTCGCCATGGCGCTCATCGCCGGCGGCCACCTGAGTCACGGCGCGGCCTTCAACATGAGCGGCCGGCACTTCGCCGCCAGCCACTATGGCGTGCGCCGCCAGGACGGGCGCATCGACTACGACGCCCTCGCGCGCCAGGCCCAAGAGACCCGGCCCAAGCTGATCGTCGCCGGCGGCTCGTCCTATCCGCCGGCCATCGATTTTTTCCGCTTTCGCGAGCTTGCCGACGACGTCGGTGCGTATCTTCTAGTGGACATGGCGCACTTCGCCGGGCTGGTCGCGGGCGGCGCGCATCCGAGCCCCTTTCCCCACGCCCACGTGGTCACCACCACCACCTACAAGTCGCTGCGCGGGGCGCGCGGCGGCCTCATCCTGACCGACGACGAG
>SMUY01088183.1_pt1 | contig 15136 bp, 13 predicted proteins | sample 2456441 | NCBI WGS metagenome assembly SMUY01 (sample SAMN11095931, study PRJNA526329) | marine sediment metagenome | biome: Marine sediment; feature: Surficial sediment; material: Deep marine sediment; isolation source: Hadal surficial sediment | place: Pacific Ocean | collected 2014-11 | depth...
CGCATTTGTGATCAGTGTCAGCATCGCATAAAGCTTCCGGAAACATATCATTTGCCGGGAAGCAGAACACGACATACACCATCTTCCGGGCAGCGCGCTATTTTAATCAGAGCTTCCCTAATGCGCAATACAACAAAGCACTGAACCAGGCGATGGGTCCTGATCATTAAGCGAGGATTTGGAATGATGTTTAATTTACGATCTTTCCTGGCCCTGACCGCAATGGCCATAGCGCTTTGTGCCTGCGCGGCCAGCCCCGATATGCCGCGGACGCTCGCGCAAAAACTCGAAACGCGGAATTTAACGGTCGGGGAGCAGGTCAACAGGATCAGAAACTATCGCTTAAACAGTTGGAACTACCTGGATGACAGGCATGTCATCCTCAGCGTTGGCGCATCAGATCAGTACCTGGTGAGCTTGAGAAACAGTTGTAGGGAGCTTTCATCGGCGACGCATATTGCTTTCACGACAACCGTGGGCAGCCTGTCCGTGCATGACAAACTACTTGTAACAAGTCCGGGAGGGTATATTGACCGTTGCTTTATCGAATCCCTGAACAGACTTGAAAAAGGGTCAAGCAAGCCCTGACAGATCGAAACTCTTTGTCTCTTCCAACGCTTCCCAAGGGGGGTATCATGGGTCCCATGCGAAATTTTAGAAACCATCTCAGCATCAATGCCGTCTTGTTCACGTTCATAATCGCGGTGGCTGTTGCAAGCGGGGCAAACGCGGCAGATCAATCATCCGCGACCACGCAGCGAACCATTACGGTGAGTGGCAATGCGCTCGCCCAGGTCGCACCGGATCTCGTCACGGTCCGTTTCGGCGTGGAAGTTCAGAAGAAAACCACCCGCGCGGCGCTCTCAGCCAATGCCGAAACAATGCAAGAAGTAATTAATGCGCTGCGCCTGGCCGGTATCAATGAGGATGAAATCGGCACATCGCAATTCAACATCCAGGCGGTTTATGACAGCCAGGAGGATCCGGGCACCGGCCGGCGCACCCAGATCCTGGCCGGCTACCGCGTCAACAACATCATTTATGTTGAAAGCCACAGGCTCGATCTTGTTGCCGTAATCATTGACACGGCGGTCGGTGCGGGTGTAAATCGCGTTCAGGGCGTGCGTTTTTCGCTCTCGCCCCCGGTGCTTGCCGAACTGCGGGAGGGCTTGATCGAACAGGCCGTATTGAACGCCAGGTCCAAAGCAGAAAAAGCCCTGGCACCGCTCAATTACGCAATTACGGGTGTGCAGACAATGTCCCTGTCCGATTTTTCGTTGCCGGCACCCGTGTATGCCGAGTCACGCAGGCTCGATATGGCAATGAGTGCGCCCACACAGATTTTTGCATCGAACCAGGACGTGCGGTCAACGGTAAACGTGACCTTCCTGATCGGAGAAGACAGCCAGTCTGGCCGGACTTCGAAACCAGAATAGCAACCGCGAAAAGGCATGGTGCGCGCGCAGTTTTATTCTTCGATAGCCCAAGTCGATGCGTCACTTTGGAACGGCCTGTTCAATTGTGACAATCCTTTTATCCAGCATGCATTTCTGCTGGCACTTGAGGAAAGTGGCTGTGTTTCCGCAGCAACAGGCTGGCAGCCCCAACACCTGGTTCTTTATCAGCGCGATCAGGCTATCGCAGCGATGCCGCTGTACATCAAATCCCACTCCCACGGCGAATTCGTTTTTGACTGGGGCTGGGTGGAGGCCTATGAACGTCATGGCCTGGCCTATTACCCGAAATTGTTGACTGCTGTTCCCTTCACACCTTCAGCCGGTCCGCGGGCGGGCTTCGCGCCCGGGCAGGACCAGGGCGCTCTGGCCAGCGCGCTGCTCGCCCGGCTAAAACAACATGCACAACGGCACAATTGCTCCAGTTGGCACCTGTTGTTTGCGGAAGATTCGCTGGGTAAACAATTTGCGCATATTCACCAAGGCCAGTTGTTGCATCGCCAGGATGTGCAGTTCCACTGGTTTAACCGTGATTATCAACGTTTTGACGATTTCCTGTTGGCGCTGCGTTCCTCGCGGCGAAAGAGCCTGAAACGTGACCGCAGACTGGTGGCTGAGCAGGGTGTCAAACTTCAGCGAAAAACAGGCGAACAGATCAGTGATGAAGACTGGTCCGGGTTTTACCGCTGTTACCGCCGCACCTATCTCAAACGCAGTGGTCATCCCGGCTACCTCACGCGGGGATTCTTTGTTCGCCTGCTCGAAAAAATGCGCGATCAGCTGATGCTGGTGGTCGCAGAAAGGGACGGCGCGATGATTGCCAGTTCGTTATTCCTGTTCGACAGCCACACGCTGTACGGCCGTTACTGGGGTGCGCTGTCAGAGGTTAACTGCCTGCATTTCGAGGCCTGTTTTTACCAGGGTATCGAGTTTTGCATCGAAAAGCAGATCGTTGAGTTTGATCCAGGCACCCAGGGTGAACACAAGTTGCTGCGCGGATTTGAGCCCTTCATTACCTCTTCTTATCACTGGATCTCAGACCCTCGATTTCGTGACGCTATAGGCGACTTTCTGAAAATGGAAAAAAAGGGTGTGCAGTCCTATGGCGAACGCGTCGCGGAGTTTCTGCCCTTTAAAAGGGGTTCCTGAAAGGCGTTCAGGATCACTATTGTCCCATTTGATCTGGCGGGGGCGCTGCACCGGGTGCTCACGCCCGGGACCTCATAAACCCGTCCTTGGGGGCTCGAATATTTCGTCCCTGAAATATACGGTCCCGGACGTGAGCACCCGATCCAGCTTTTAGCCGTTGAGGCAGGCGGAACGCCTAAATACCCTTGAATGCAAGTGCTTAAGATCGCACCACGCCAGCACAGGGGATGCAGTGGCTTGCTTCAGGACTGTATGAAACAGGGATGTTTCATCCAAGTCCCCAGGGAAGGGTTCACGACGTGTCCTGAAGCAAGCCACTGCGTCCCCTGGGCGACAACGAAGCAAAGGCTTAAATCACTCAGAAGCCTAAACCTCTCTTGATTTTTGGTCGTAATTGATTGACAAAAAGACAGGTTCAAATTAAGCGGGACAATAGTGGTTCAGGATCTATTGTGCCGGTGCCCCGTACCTGAAATGGGCGACACTCGATGTGCCTGATGAGTTCCGCGGCTTTTTGATCACAAAGAGATTGTCATAGCCCGTATCCTCATTGATGACGGGAAGTGCGGGGGTTCTGAGTTTTTCGCCAATTTGTTGCAACAGCGTGTTGTGGCTGACGACCAGTACATCACGCCCCGCCCAATGGCTACTGATTTCATCCGCCACGGCCTGAACGTAATCGGCAGGCGTGGGATTGCGCACCGGGATCACGATCATCTGCAGGTTCAGATGCGTAGCCAGGGGTTGGGCCGTCAGTTGTGTGCGTTGCAGATCACTGACGATAATCGCGTCGATCGAGGCATTTTGCAATGCCTGTTTCAAGGCCAACGCGCGTTCGGTTCCTGCTGCGGTCAGCGGTGGATTGCTGCTGCTGGTGTTCGTCACCTTTTCCGCATGTCGCACCAGGTAGATTGAGGTTTTGGCGCAGGCATTCAGGCCGATCAGCAACAGCGGCAGCAGAATAGTTTTCAGTACACTTGATGGTTGCTTTTTCATTACAGTGACCCCGTAAACCTGGACTTGCACAGATTAGAGCCTGCTGTCCCGGTGAGCAATACTGATCGGAATGCGGAAACAAAAGAATCCTGCCGGTGGTCAAGCCTGAATCCCGTAAAGATTGAGACGAACAGCATCTTTGGCTCGACAAGACGCAGTATTGAAGCGGGAGACGAATTAAAATGGCCGGATGAGCAAGGACGTGCACAGAAACACGCAACAACGCCAGTTCTGGATTTTGCACCTTGGCGGCTGGCTTGCGTGGGGTATCTTTGCCAAGTACCTGTTAACCAGGGCAATCCTCGAAGACACCCCGCCAGACTATTTCCTGTACGTGATGCTCATCACCCTGATCGCCATGACCATCACCCTGGGGTTGCGGCTTTTGTACCGCATACTGTGGGAGCGGCCGGTCTGGGTTCGGGCGCTGGTTTTCCTGGGCGGGAGCGCCGCCGCCGGCTATCTCTGGCTGCTTAGCAGGTCATTCATTTATTCCCGTTGGTTCGCGCACACCGAGGAAATGGGTGCGTGGATGGAAAACGTGGGTGAGGTGGCCAAGCTCTACGAAAAAGTTTCGTACATGGAGACTTACAGTTCTTCACTTTGGGTGATGCTGGCCTGGAGCGTGCTTTACTTCTCGATCAAGTACCAGCGGGTGTTCCAGGAATACCGGGAGAGTGCACTCAGGTCCGCCACCATGGCGCACGAAGCGCAATTGAAAATGCTGCGCTACCAGTTGAATCCGCACTTTCTGTTTAACACGCTGAATGCCATTTCCACGCTGATTCTTGAACAGCAGATCGAATTGGCAAACCGTATGGTTTCCAGGCTGTCGAGTTTTCTGCGCTTCTCGCTGGATAACGATCCGATGCTGAAGATTTCCCTGGCGCAGGAGCTCAAGGCGCTGCAACTGTATCTCGACATCGAAAAGGTGCGTTTCGAGGAGCGTCTCGGCTTGATCCTGGATATTGAAGAAGGGGCAAAAAAGGCCCTGATTCCAGGCCTTTTGCTACAACCCCTGGTTGAGAATGCGATCAAGTATGCGATTGCCCAGTCCGAAGATGGCGGAAATCTTCGCATCGCTGCACGGGTGTTTGCCGGCGAGTTGTTGATCGAAGTCAGTGACGATGGTCCCGGCGTGGAGTTGGTGGACGGGGAAATTCCCGGCGCCAGCGGCGTCGGGCTGCGCAATACGCGTGAGCGTTTGCAGGAACTCTATGGCGAGCACCACTCGTTCAAGCTCGACAGGGTTGAACCGCACGGACTGCTCATTTGCATTCGCATACCGTACGAAATCGAACAGCAATAGTTAAGGAAGCTCTGATTTATGCATGAACCGATCAATATTACCTGCCGGGAGTACTGGCTGCGGCGTTGCAAGTGTTTGCAATAGCGGTGAAATAACGTGCGATTCGCGCCTTGAAGCTATACATTTTGCATCGCAATCTACTACGCCGGTGAATAAATCAGAGCTTCCCTGGGTTTTGACTTCCGGCGATTCCACCTGGACCTTTATGGGCAGGATCTTTCTGACAACAGGTAGGTGCCCGGACTCGAACCCAGCGCCAATATGTGTTTGACGACCCGCCGGGGGGTCAGCGTAGAGGCGGTCAGGGGCAGAATCTCCAGATGCAGACCGGCATCAGCAGCCAGGCGTTCCATGGAGCGCCGGGTAAACACGCTGATGTGCTCGTCAGGGTCATGAAAGATATTGATCAGGACCGAATCCGGGATCGGCAGCCGCAGTTTTCTGATGATGAATGTGCTCAGGCGGTTGAGGGGAAACACCGGTGGAACGCCGATATAGAGGCAGCCGCCGGGCGCCAGCAGGTCTTTCAGTCGAGATATGAATATTGCGGGATCGTCAACGTGTTCGAGTACCTGCTCGCAGTAGACCAGGTCGAATGTTTCTCCGGAAAAATCCAGCTCGTTCAGCATTCCATGACGGATATCGGCACCCAGGTGCTGCTGGCCGTATTCCGCCAATCGTGCTTCGGGATCGATCCCGACCGCATTCATGCCCCTGACCTGCGCCAATGACAGCGTCAGGCCAATTGCGCAGCCCGCATCCAGAAAGCTTCGCGGCTTAAAGCCGTTTGCGTTGCGGAATGCAGAGCAAAGCCGGTCCAGCACCTGGCCGGCGGAAGCCCGGCGGCGTTCCTGGTCTTGCAGGTAGTAATCCACACCGTCCCACTCAAATGCCTTCTGTTGCTGGTACTGGGTAGGGAACAGGCTGTAATGGCCACAGGCTTTGCAATGGCACACGGGGACTGGCTGTTCGCAATTTGGCGTTTCAATCCGATCGATCACCTGGATATCGGGGTTGGCGCACACCCTGCAGCGGCGAAATTGAGTGGTGCTTGCGTGCATTTTCCGTTCAGTGGGCCCGGTTGTAAGTCAGCCCGAATGACATTCCGGGTTCAATTGCAGTATAACGGTCCCAAGGACTCATGCCAGGCAGGGTTTTCATTTTGATATTTGATTCGATCAGGCTGTTGTTGTGCGCCAATACATGGCGGCACACGTGCTGCCTGGCCTTGCTGGGCGGTCAGCTCCTTGCTGTTCAGCCGGCAGATGCGGGCGGCAGTTTTGACCTGAAAATGGAGATTGACGGCACGCGGCGCGTGGCAAAGGTGTTTGAAAACGATGACCCATCAGATTTGCCCCTGCCGCTGGTGTTTGCGTTTCACGGCTATGACGACAATCGTACGAACTTTTCCCGGTACGTTGACCTGCACCGGTCCTGGCCTGGCGCCATCATCGTTTATCCGCAGGGACTGCAAATGCCCGACCGCAAGGGAACCCTGCGCGCCAAGGGCTGGCAGACCAGTCAGGGCATGCTGGATGACCGGGACCTGCATTACGTGGATGCTTTGCTGGAAGATTTATCCCATCGTTATTCAATCGATGTGCAGCGTGTGTATGCGACCGGAATGTCCAATGGCGCCCGCTTTGTCTTTTTGCTGATGAGCGAACGGCCCGAGCGCTTTGCCGCATTCGCACCGGTGGCGATTGCTGCGACGTCACAGGTGCTCGGAAATCTGAACGTGCCGCGTCCGGTGTTGTACATGATTGGCCGCAACGAACCGCAATGGCGTCTCGAAGCCGCCAGCCTGACGGTCGAGGCCATTACCCGGGTGAATCGCTCGACCGGCGAGAAGGAAGATTGGGCAGAAAATTTCATCCTGTTCAAGCCTGCCGAGGGTGGGGCGGATTTCATCTTCAACCTGCATCGCGCTGGCCATGTATGGCCTTTCAACGCCAGTAAACTAATTATGCGGTTTTTCCAGCAGCATGAACTGTCCGGGAATGGGTGACAGGAAAGAATTTCTATCTGCATATGAAAGAGGTCTGGTAACGTGATGCATGGTGCAAAGGGAACGGCCAAAAGCCTGGTCCGGGTAATTAACGATGAGTGCTGAAATTCACATACTTGGCGAAAAAAATTCCCTGTTTAATCAATATATTGCTGAAATAAGGGATATTGAAGTTCAAACAGACAGCATGCGCTTCCGGCGCAATATTGAACGCATCGGCGAAATCTTCGCCTATGAAATCAGCAAGGTTTTGCCGTATGTGCACTCAGAAGTCACAACCCCATTAGGTGCCGCTAATTGCCAGGTGCTGAAAGAACAACCGGTTCTGGCAACCATACTGCGGGCCGGTCTGCCCTTGCACCAGGGCTTGCTGAATTATTTTGACCAGGCCGAAAATACGTTTATTTCGGCCTACCGCAAACATGAGGGAGACGACGACAGCTTCGAGGTGGACATCGAGTACCTGTCCAGCCCGTCCATAGAAGGCAAGACGGTGATATTGTGCGATCCCATGCTGGCCTCGGGGTCTTCCATGGTGCTGGCCTTTGAGGCGCTACTGGCGCGGGGCCGGCCGGCGCACGTGCACGTGGTTGTGGTGATCGCCAGCGAGGAAGGTGTGGCTTTTGCGCAGGCCAGGCTGCCGCCGGGCGTCAGCTTCTGGATTGGCGCCATTGATTCGGAAATGACCGCGCGCAAATATATCGTGCCCGGGCTGGGTGACGCCGGCGACCTGGCCTACGGCGCCAAAGAGTAAAAAGATACACGATTAAGTGCCTTGTTTTTGCTTGGCGCGAAGCGTAATCACGAAAATTCCCAGCAGCAACATGGCGCCGCCCAGCAGAAGGCGCCAGCCAGGCCGGTCTCCCCAGACCAGCACGCCGAACAGCACCGCAAAGAGCGGCGTCAACAGCAGGTAAGGCATGACGGTGGTCACGGGGTGGCGCTGGACCAGGAAGTAGAAAAGGCCGTGACCGACCAAGGATGCCACAAGCGCAGAAAATAACACACTGGACCAGTGAATCCAGCCGGCAGAGACTAAGGCGGCGATCTGACCCTGTTCCAAAATCAGTGACAAAAGCAACATGAAAGGCAGGCAAATGAGTGCTGTCCAGGCCAGGAAACTGAGCGCGGAAACGCCGTGAATACCGCGCATTGCTATCGATCCCAGCGCCTGGAAAAGTGCGGACAGCAGAGCCAGGCCCAGCACATCGACCTGGGTAAGAACCATCGGGTCAAAGCCGATTACCATTACACCCAGAAAAGCGAAAAATATCGCCAGCATGGAACGCCAGGCGATCCGCTCGCCCAGGAATGCAATCGCCAGGATCACCGACATCGGGATAAATGTCTGCTGCAGGATGGCCACCGAAGACACATCGCTGGAACGCGCCAGTGCCCAGAACAGCACCGTGAAGTGCAGCGCGCCAATCAGCAGGCACACTGTGACCAGGCGCAGCCACTGTCCCGGCGGCGGCAGACGCAGGAATGGCAGGACAACAAGCAGCACGATGGCGAAGCGCAGAATCATGAATAACAGGGGTGAGAACTGCCGCATGCCGCTGGCGCCGGCAATAAAATTGAAGGACCACGCCAGGCAGACCAGCACCACCAGGACCAGGTGTCGGCGCGGCATGGAGTTTCAGGCTTGCAATACTGGAATCATGGTTTAGTGATCGTACCTGAATTGGATCCGGACACCGGCCACTGTCACCGCTTTTGCATTCAATCCTTTGCTGGGTAAAGATGGGCAGTATTCTATTATCCTGGAGTGACACGGGCACTACGATGGTATTCAAAACACACAATCTGCGCTTGCTGGCCGGTATGGTGCTGGTGCTTGTCCTTAATTCCACGGCTGTTGCAAACCAGACCGGGAATGCGGGTACGCAAGACCAATACCAGTCCTTGCTGGTTCTGTTCAGGGACTGGCGAGAGTTTGAGCGTCCGCCGATGTGGAACGGCGCGCCCGATTACACTGCAACAACCACTGCAAAACGGCATCGGGAGCTAAAGACCTACCAGGCGCGCCTGGCTGCTTTGGATATCGAAGGATGGCCCGTTGCACAACAGGTGGACTGGCACCTTGTCCGCGCCGAAATGAACGGCATGGATTTCAATATTCGTGTTTTGAAACCCTGGGTTCGCGATCCTGCTTTTTATACCTCCATCTGGACGGCACAAAGCGACACCCCGGCGCACGAAGGCCCGACCCATCACGCACTGGTTGAACTGTGGACCTATTCGTTCCCCTTAAGCAGCGAAGCCCAGGGCCGGTTGGCTTCTGAACTCGCAACCATTCCCCCGTTGCTTGAGCAAGCGCGCCAAAACCTGACCGGAAATGCCCGCGACCTGTGGGTGGCCGGTATGAAAAACATCGCCGACCAGGCGAACGCATTGGGCGAACTGGCCGCGAAGACGCAGGCTACGGGCGAGGTATTCCAGGACGCATTGCGCCAGGCCATGGAAGCGACACTACGATTCAGCCAATGGTTGCTGGAGCAGGCTTCTTCGAAAACCGGTCCATCGGGTGTGGGCAAGGAAAACTATAGCTGGTACCTGCGCAATGTACACCTGGTGCCACTGTCGTGGGAGCAAGAGGTCTCGTTGTTGAAACGTGAACTGGATCGCGCACACGCCATGCTGCGTCTTGAAGAGCACCACAATCGCTTGCTGCCGGCACTGGAGCCCATCGCCAGCGAGGGAGAATTTACCCAGCGTGCAGACAAGGCGCTGAAAAAGTTTGTGGCGTTTCTGCGCGACCACGAAATCCTGCCGCCCTATGAATACATCGAGCCGGCACTGCGTGCGCAGATGGGTCAGTTTGTGCCCCTGGAATCACGCAATTTCTTCGCCACTGCCGCGCACTACGAGTTGTTGACACTGTGGACCCACTGGTATCACTGGTTCGACCTGGCTCGAATGGAGGCTGACCCTCACCCCAGCCCGATCCGACGCGGGCCGTTGTTGTACAACATTTTCGACAGCCGCTCGGAAGGGCTGGCGACCGGTTTCGAGGAGATGATGATGCATGCCGGCCTGTTTGACGATAATCCGCGGGCGCGGGAAATCGTCTATATCATGCTCGCGCAGCGTGCCGCGAGAGGTCTTGGTTCACTGTATGCGCATGCCAATATTTTCACCATGAAGGAGGCCCGAGATTTTCATGTTGAGTGGACGCCCAGGGGCTGGATGCGTGAGGATCTTGACCTGCTTGGTTTCGAACAACAGCTGTATCTGCGCCAGCCGGGTTATGGGACATCCTATGTCACCGGCAAATACCTGATCGAGCGCCTGCTTGGCGAACGCGGAAGACAGTTGAAGGAACAGTTCAGGATGATGGATTTCTTCCGGGAACTGGATGCCACTGGGGTTATACCGGTCTCGCTGATCCGCTGGCAACTGACCGGAAAGGACGACGAGATCAGGGACCTGATGTTAACCAGCCCCAATGAGAAACAATAAATCAGCCGGGCATTTCCCCCTTGGGCTGCTGATGCTCAGCCTCGGCCTGGCTGCGTACAAGGCCGCGTTTTTATCCATGGAAATGACTGGATCCCTGGCCGTGTTCGCAGAACTTTTCGTACTGGATTTGAGCTTCCTGGGCCTGCTTGGTCTGCTGTGCGTGGTGCATGCGTTGATCGCAGGCAGCGTGGCCAGGAGCCTGTTCAAGGCCTTGCTTGCACTGGTGGTTGCGTTTTACATCATCAACAGTTTCGTTCTGCTCGAGTTGGACGAGTACATGAATCTGTTCGACCTTGCGCGCTACCTGCCGGAGCCGCAGGTGGTTTTCAGTTTCTTTGATGCACTGATCATCGGGGTGGTGTTGGTCTACATGATTGCAGTGCTTCTTAACCGGCGGATCAAGGGGACAACATTGGCCTGGTTGAGCGGCTTTGCGCTGATCGCGTTGATCAGTGGTGTAGTCGCTACGCGGAATGCGCCTTATCAACTGCAAAAATACGGGCTGTTGCAACTTGACGCCCTGGCAACGCAACTGCTGAGCCGCCCATCGGCATCTTCTTATTCGCCAGGGCAGATCGACTTTTACGCCGCGCTCGGGGCGGCGCCGGTGGAATTTATCCGGCCAGAGCCGAACATCATCCTGTTGGTCGTGGAGTCGCTCTCGTCCATCAACTCCCACAAGGTCTCAGGCGAACGAGACCTGCTCGGCCAGTTCGACACGCTGGCCGGGCAGGGTGTGCTGTTTCGAAATTTCTTCGCCAACCACGCGGCCTCCGAAGGCGGGATCATTGCGCTGCTCAGCGGGATCCCGCCGTTGCATTACCCCACCGCCACCCCGTTGATGTTTGATGAATTTTCCCTGCAGCCCTCAGTGATTGGCGAATACCGGGCGCAGGGCTATTTCACCGAATTTCTCACCAATGCAGACCTGGGCTTTATCGGCATGGACCGATATTTAGCGGGTTTGAATTTCGACCTGGCCCGGGGCAGGGACGAGGTGCCGGCAATGCTCGGCGCACCCCGCATTGTGCAGGATGCACCGTCAGACCGTTATTTGTACCGCGAGGCCCTGGACCGGATCACACAGCTTTCAGGCTCAGGCCGCCCCTGGTTTTTGACCTTGGCGACAGTCAGCACGCATTTGCCTTACGGCCATCCGGAAGGGGATGAGGATAGCGCCGAGGCGGTATGGGAATGGTCACTGGATCGACTGATCGAATTTTGCCACGGCTTGCAGGAAAAAGGTTTTTTTGAAAACGGTATTTTGCTGGTGACCGGTGACCATCGCCAGATGCGTCCCCTGACTGACCAGGAAACCGCGCGTTACGGGGACAGCGCCCGCGCGCGAATTCCGTTGCTGGCGCTGGGCGCCAACCTGCCTGCGGGCCGGATCGATGACCGTTTCTTTCAGCAGTCTGACCTGTTGCGTTACCTGGAACGGATCAATCAGCCCGGCCTGGAACTTTCACCGTACCCTATCTGGGTAGAGCGTTACAACCGCATCTATGGGAAGGTGGAGAGCATTAACCGCTTCAGTGTTTTCAGCGAAGCGGATCAAGGCCTTTCTGAATTCCCGGTGCGCGTCAGCGGCAGCCAACTCACGTGGCTGGAAGAAAAACCGTGGTTTTCCCGGTCCATGGAAACCTTCATCCATGCGCAGCGCAGTCGCCACCAGTTCAATCGGGTTGGCATCGAGCGGGGGTGTGCGCCGAATTACGGGCACGCGGAATCTGCGCCCTCCGCCCGGCAGGGCCTTCACTGGTCGAGCTTTCAACAAGTGTCTATCAATAGTTCCTTGGAATCAGTCCAGGCCGTTAACCAGGGTATCGTCACGGATCAACTCAGTTTCACGCCAGGCGCCTTGTCCGCAAGCGGAGCGTTACTGTGGTTCAGGGGTTTTCTAGAGATCGAGAAAGCGGGATTGTATTGGTTCAGGACCGCGCCGGGCAACCGGGCTTGCCTGGGTATCAATGGAGAAGTGGTGCTGGACCAGTTGAGGCAGGGCGCCGGCACGCAGACTTCCATCGAGCTTGAGGCGGGACCACACACCATTGATGTGCGTTTCCTGCTCAACCAGGGCGCCGTAGCGCCTGCGCTGCAATGGGTAACGCCGGGATTATTGCGGTGGCGATGGCGGGATGTGCCGGGCAGGGCGCTGCGGATTCCCTCTTATCCTGCCACGGAAACAGGTTCACCAGGCACCGGTCCGGACGAATACCAACAGGAGCAGGGATGAACGCGAACAGGGCCGTACCGGTGGTAGATTTTTCCAGCTTGGGGAACCTTGAATCCGGTCATGAGATGTCCCGTATCATCGACCAGGCCTGCCGTGAAACCGGCTTTTTCTACCTGGTCAACCACGGTATTTCAACCCGGAACATTGAGCGTCTTTGGGCACAGGTAGCCTGGTTCTTCAAGCTGTCCGGGGCGGACAAGATGGCGGTTGCCCGCAGCGAAATCAACAGCCGGGGCTATTACAACCGGGAACTGACCAAGAATGTCCGCGATATGAAGGAGGTTTTCGACTTTGGGCACAAGCCCGTTGCACAGCTCCCGGATTCCCATCCGGACAACAGGACACAGGATGGCTGGAACCAGTGGCCCAACACCGGTCAGCACGATGATTTCAAGTCGGTTCTGACGCAATACTATGAACGCTGCGGAAGGATTGCGCTGCGCCTGCTGCAGGTCCTGACGGCCAACCTTGGTGCCGCAAAGGATAGCCTGACTAATGATTTTGATCCTGTGCACACCAGTTTCCTCAGGCTCAACTATTATCCCGTGGAAGACCCGCTCGCTGCTGAAAAACCGCAAGCAAACAGCGCGGCAGACTCCGGTCACATGGGCGTTCATCACCATACCGATGCAGGGGCATTGACGCTGTTGCTACAGGATGATGTAGGCGGTTTGGAAATCCGTAATCAAGGCCGGTGGGCAGCGGTGAAACCACGTCCGGAAACCCTGGTGGTGAACATTGGTGACATTGTGCAGGTGTGGTCCAATGACCGTTATCGCGCACCGTTGCACCGCGTGGTCGCCAGTACGCAACGCAATCGATACAGCGTGCCGTATTTTTTCAATCCAGCCTATGCAGCAAACTATGAGCCCCTGGAAGAGGCCATTGGCGAAGGGCAGAGGGCGCACTATTCGAAAATCAACTGGGGCCACTTCCGCCATCAGCGTCAGCATGGCGATTACGGCGATTACGGGAACGAAATCCAGATACGGGATTACAGGCTTGAATGATTTCTGATTGATTTGGTCCTGTTCAGCCTGGTCCTGTCAGGTCTGGATGCGCATTAGCCCGCATAATTCACCAAGGATCCGGAATTTGCGCTGTAGCTGGCGAAACAGTTTGGTGAATCGTTCGAAACATCATAGCGATAGCTATGGTTTGAGAAGGATTTGCCGAAATGTGAAGCCAGATACTGAGCAAAACCGGATAGGGCAAACTGTCACTTCAGGAAACCGCTCAAATGCCCTTTAAGGTCTTGAATTAAAATGGTTACTGTCAATATGTCGTCCGCCTTGGTGAAATATGCGGGCTAAGCTGCTTTGATAAAATTTTGGCCGATTATTCGCTGGCTGAGCACCTTTCCGGCGATCATACCTTGTCGCTCGATTAGTCGATACGTAATGCTTGCAATCACTATGCTCAAAATTAAGGCGGTCCAGGCAGCAACGAAGGATGGAAAATCTGTATAGGTCATAACCAGCCGAATGATTGGCAGATGCAACAAATAAACGCTGAAGCTGATTTCACCAACATAAACCAGTGGTTTCATGCTCAAGGCTTTTGAAATCAGATTGGGTTGCTGGACTGAATAGATCAGTCCGGTAACCGACAGTCCAAGCAGCACCGACAACCAGGGTAATTGGGAAACGGTAATACAGGAAGTGGCGCGGCATTGGTAAAGAAATGTTGCTACTGACAATCCGGCCACACTTAAAAACAGTATCAAAGTGGAAGCGCCCCAACTGGCTTTCAGGCGGCTCAGGGTTTGATGGTGCAAAACCAGGGCCAGAAAGCTACCCAGCAGGAAAGGACATAATTTTGGAAGAATATTCAATCCATTCGAGAACACGGTTTCTGGTCTGTAAATACCGTAGGAGACGCTTGCACCCAATAAAGCTGCTATCAGCAGGTAAACCCAGATCCGTGATAAGCGCACGGCCAGAATTGAGATCACGGGAATAGCAAAGTAGTACTGAAATTCCACCGGAATAGCCCATAGCTCCCGTCTGCCTTCCAGCAACAGCAAATGGTCAGTCACTTCGTTTAATGAAAAATTGTTGATAAACACATGAAGAATCAACACTGTGAAGTACATAGGGTAAATTCTGAAAACACGATGAATTGCGTATTGCAAGACCGGCAAGGTGTTTAAAGATGTAGCACTCAAGTAACGCACCAGGTGCGTGGTTAACAGAAAGGCACTCAGCGAGAAGAAAATCCAGACGCCTACTTTGCCAATGGCATCATGGGGGACCGGCAGCAAGAACAGTCCGGCGTTACCCAGATGTGACAACAGAACATACAAAACCGCAATGCCACGAAGACCTTGAAGCGGAGCAAAGAACTCTTTTTTAGCAGTTGGAATACCGGGCACCTATTGACCTAAGGAACCTCTGATCTATTCATGAACTCGTATCTTGCGTCCAAAATGTCCACCTTCTGCGTTGCAAATCTTGTCAATAGCCAGCTATTACCTGCGATTCGCGCCTTGAATCTGGACATTTTGAATCACAATCTACTTC
>SMUY01298926.1_pt1 | contig 15131 bp, 10 predicted proteins | sample 2456441 | NCBI WGS metagenome assembly SMUY01 (sample SAMN11095931, study PRJNA526329) | marine sediment metagenome | biome: Marine sediment; feature: Surficial sediment; material: Deep marine sediment; isolation source: Hadal surficial sediment | place: Pacific Ocean | collected 2014-11 | depth...
CGCCCTGGAAGACCATGCTGTGGACATCATCCGTGTTTGCATTACTGGCCGGCGGGGTGGCCATTCGCGTGCGCGAGGGTCCCTATGACCTCCCTGCCGCCAAATTCAACTGGCGCTACGTTGGCGAAACGTTCCGCAACAAGCCGTTGCGTTTGGCCAATATCGGGTACCTGGGGCACATGTGGGAACTGTATGCCATGTGGGCATGGGTGCCACTGTTCCTGATTGCCAGTTTTGATGCTGCCGGGTGGTCCCGGCCGGCGGCCCGGATCAGTGGTTTTGCGGTGATCGGAATCGGCGCGCTGGGTTGCGTGGTGGCCGGAAAACTGGCCGACCGCTTCGGCCGCACCACCATTACGATTGGCAGCATGGTCATATCAGGCGCCTGTGCTCTGAGTGCCGGATGGCTGTTTCATGATCCCCTCTGGCTGGTGGTCCTGTGCCTGGTCTGGGGCTTTGCGGTGGTGGCCGACAGCGCCCAGTTCAGCGCAGCCGTTTCAGAGTTGGCCGACCCGCGTTATATCGGCACGGCGCTCACCCTGCAAACCAGTCTTGGTTTCGCGCTCACAGTGGTGACCATCCAACTGATACCCGCCGTACTCGACGTACTTGGTTGGGAGCGGGCGTTCATGGTGCTGGCGCTCGGGCCGCTGGTGGGAATCGCGGGAATGTGGCGCCTTCGCGCGCTGCCCGAAGCACGCAAGCTGGCGTCGGGAAATCGATGACCCGCCATCAGGGAACCTGGTCGCCGGGGGTTCCCTTGACCGGTACAGCAGATTCTTACAATTTAGTGTTAAAAACCATTCAATGAGGCCGCCAACACACGTATCATGAAATGATCGAAGCCAGGCGTCCGTAGACGGGCTCCTGGACCAGAATAATGAGGCTTTTGGATGTGCTCGATATTTGGCGTTCTTGAAATTCGCCAGGATCATGCTGTGATTCGCAAAATGGCGATCCGGCAATCCCGGTTGATCCGGCATCGCGGACCGGACTGGAGTGGCATCTACGCGCACCCGAAGGCCGTGCTTGCGCATGAGCGCCTTTCCATCGTTGATGTAAACAGCGGCGCCCAGCCGCTGTTTACACCGGATAAACAGCAGGTGCTTGCGGTCAACGGTGAAATTTACAATCATCGGGACCTGCGTGCGTCGCTGTCCACGGATTATGCCTTCCAGACCGAGTCCGATTGTGAAGTCATCCTGCCGCTTTACCTCGAACACGGTGCTGATTTTCTGAACCGGCTACAAGGCATGTTCGCCTTTGTGCTTTATGACCAGGCTGCAGACCGGTACCTGATCGCGCGCGATCCCATCGGCATCATCCCGCTTTACTACGGATTCGATGATGCGCAGCAACTCTACGTGGCCTCGGAAATGAAGGCGCTGATGGCTGTCTGCAGCGAGGTACACGAGTTTCCGCCCGGCCATTACTGGGCCAGCGCGGATGACGCGCCGGTGAAATACTATGACCGCCCGTGGATGCGTTTTGAAACGGTACGCGAAGCGCGCACCGACGCCGGGGCGATGCGTGATGCGCTGGAAAGGGCAGTCACCAGCCACCTGATGACCGATGTGCCTTATGGCGTGCTGCTTTCCGGCGGCCTCGATTCATCCATTATCGCCGCGGTGACCCAGTTACACGCGCGCCGCCGCATTGAAGACGATGAGCGCAGCAAGGCCTGGTGGCCGCGGCTGCATTCATTTGCAATCGGGCTGAATGGCTCCCCCGACCTCGCCGCAGCACAGGTTGCAGCCGATCACATTGGCACGGTCCATCACGGCTTTGAATTCACCCTGCAAGAAGGACTCGACGTACTGGACGAAGTCGTCTATCACATTGAAACCTATGACGTGACGACCATTCGCGCTGCCACGCCCATGTTCCTGCTGGCGCGCAAAATCAGGGCCATGGGTATCAAGATGGTTTTATCAGGCGAAGGCGCTGACGAGGTGTTCGGCGGCTACCTCTATTTTCACAAGGCACCGGACGCGCGTTCCTTCCACGAGGAAACGGTGCGTAAAATCACGCGCCTGCACAGCTACGACTGCCTGCGCGCCAACAAGGCGATGGCGGCCTGGGGCGTAGAGGCCCGGGTGCCGTTCCTGGATCGTGAGTTTCTCGACGTCGCGATGACGATCAACCCGGCTGACAAGATGACCGGGCCGGGAAAAATCGAAAAACACATTCTGCGGGAAGCGTTTTCCGACCTGTTGCCGGGGGAGATCACCTGGCGCCAGAAAGAGCAGTTCTCCGATGGCGTCGGTTATAGCTGGATTGATGGCATCCGGGAATTTACCCAGCAGCAGGTCAGCGACAAGCAGATGGCGCATGCCGCACAGCGCTTTCCGCTGAATACCCCGACTAGCCGCGAAGCCTGGTATTTCTGGGCTTTGTTTGAAGTCCATTTCCCGCTGCGATCGGCCGCGCAGACCGTACCCGGCGGCCCGTCCGTGGCCTGCAGTTCACCCGAAGCCGTGCTATGGGACGCCAGCCTGCAGGAAATGGACGATCCCTCCGGGCGGGCGGTGCGTTCAGTGCACCAGGACGCATACTGATGCTGGTGCAGAAATTCGGCGGCACTTCACTGGCGGACTATGACGGCTTCATGGCCAGTGCCGCTGTGGTGCAGAAATTTGCAAAAAGTGAGCAACTGGTCGTGGTGCTGTCGGCCGTGGCGGGTGTCACCGACCTGTTGGTCATGGCGATAGAAGCCGCGGAGGCAGGGGGGGAATTTTCACCGCTATTGGAACAACTCCTTGAACGCGAGCGCGCCGTTCTGACGGCAGTGATGTCTTCCGGGGTGACCGCCCCGCAGGCAGAATCCAACCTGCAGGACCAGAACCAGAGATTGGCGTCGAGACTCGAGGGGGTAAGACTGCTGGGAAATTGCCCCGACGAGGTCCGTGCCGAAATACTGGCCAGCGGCGAAGGCTTCAGCAGCAGATTGATGGCGGATATCCTGACCGGCGCAGGCCTGCGCGCACGCTGGTCGGATACGGACATCCTGCCGCCCGCCAACGACAGTTGGCTGGACTCGATGGTGGACCAGGACGCGGCCACAGAAAGACTCCGTGTAGCCTTGTCGGGAGACATCGAAGTGCTGGTGCTGCCGGGTTTCTACTGCCGCAATGCGCATGGTGCTTACCAGTTGCTGGGCCGCAATGGTTCAGATTATTCAGCCGCAGCCGTGGCCGCAGTGCTGGGCGCCCGGAGTTGCCAGTTCTGGAAAGACCTCGATGGCTTCTTTACGGCGGATCCGAAAATCGTTCCAAACGCCCGTTGCCTGGAGGAAGTCAGCTTTGAAGAAGCGATGGAGCTCTCTTATTTCGGCGCCAGGGTGATCAGCGCCAAGGCCCTGGCCCCGCTTGCGGCCAGCGGCATACCCTGCGAGGTTCGCAATACCTACAAGCCAGACGCGCCGGGAACGATGGTGCGGGCGGAGGCAAACCGCCAGGGCGCAGTGCGTGGCCTGTCGCTGCTGGACCATGTCGCCTCCATCACCCTGGCCGGCAGCGGCATGCGCGGCCGGGTGGGCATCGCGCGCCGCGTGATGGATTCCCTGGCCGTTGAATCCATTTCCATCCTGTTAATTGTGCAATCCTCTTCCGAATACAGCATCACGCTGTGCGTGCGCACGCAGGAGTCGGAACGGGCCGTGAAGGCGCTGCGTGAAGAGTTTCATTTTGAGTGCCTGCATGGCTTGATCGCCGACATTTCGGTACAGAGCGAACGCGCCGTGATCTCGCTGGTGGGTAGCGGCATGAAACGCAACCGCGGGATTGCGGCGCGCTTCCTGACGGCCATTTCCTCGGCCGGCGTCAATGTCGAAGTCATCGCGCAGGGCAGCAACGAGTGTGCCATTGCCGTGGTGGTGGCTCGCGGGGACGCGAAATCCGCCACCCGCGCCTGCCACAGCGCGTTTTTCAGCCACAGCAGCCAGGTCAACATCATCCTGCTCGGTTGCGGGAACGTGGGCTCGGCGCTGCTGGCCCAGGTGGAACGGCAGGGCGAAGACCTCGCGCGCAACCAGGTGAAGCTCAAAGTACGGGCCATAGCAAACAGCCGGAAACTGCTGGTGGCGGCAGACACCATTGACCCTGCAAACTGGCAACAGCAGATGGAAAGCGAAGCGCTTGAATACCAGCTTGAGGATATTGTCGGCATCCGTGAAAAGCTGGGCCTGCTGAATCCGACCATTGTGGATTGCACCACCAATGAACAACTGGCCAGCCACTACACGCATTTCCTGGCCAATGGCTACAACGTCGTGGCGGCCAACAAGAAAGCCAACACGGCAGGCATGGCTTATTACCGGGAGATGCGCGAGCAGGCCGACAAATCATTCAGGAAATTTCTGTATGAAACCAATGTCGGTGCCGGCCTGCCGGTGATCGATACGCTACAGGCATTGATCCGTTCAGGAGACCGGCTGGACACCTTCCAGGGCGTTTTATCCGGATCCCTGTCGATGATTTTTGGCTTGCTGGAAGACCGCCTGCCTTTTTCGGAAGCGGTGGCCCGGGCGATGGAACTGGGATTCACCGAGCCGGACCCGCGCGATGACCTGTCCGGCATGGACGTGGCACGCAAACTACTGATTATCGCGCGCGAGGTCGGGATGGAGCTGGAACTGGACGACATCGAAGTCGAGTCCGTTATCCCCAAAGGTTTTGCCGCTGCCATTGCGCCTGCACAATTGCCCGCTGAACTGGCCGCTCTGAACGATGAATTTGCATGCAGGGTCACCGAAGCGGCGCAAAGTGGGAAAATCCTGCGCCACGTGGGACGCATCGAAGGCGGTCACTGCCGGGTTTCAATAGAGGCTGTGCCGGCCGATAACCCGCTGGCAGCCATTCGTGATGGTGAAAATGCGCTGGTGCTGTACACCCGCTACTATCAGCCGATCCCGCTGGTCCTCAGGGGCTATGGCGCGGGCGCGGAGGTCACGGCGGCGGGTGTATTTGCAGACCTGTTGCGTACCGCCTGGAGGCCGTTGGATTAATGGGTCCACGTCAGTGAGGCCAGGACCGTGAGAACAAGAGTGTGGGTTGGGGACTATGAATAACAGGAAATTGACGGTCTTTGCACCGGCCTCCACCGGCAACCTGTCGGTGGGCTTTGACGCGCTGGGCTTGGCGCTGGCGCCGGTTGACGGCACCCTGCTTGGCGATATCGTGCACCTGGAAAACGTGCACCAGCAAGACTGGAATCTGGATGTGACTGGCCCTTTTGCCGAGGCCCTGCCGGATAATCCGGAGGAAAACGTGGTGATGAGCTGTTGCCGCAGGTATGAAACTGCGGCCCGCAATTTCATCGACGATATCTTTCCGCTGAATGTCACACTGGACAAGCGCTTGCCTGTGGGCAGCGGGCTGGGATCCAGTGCAAGCAGTATTGTGGCCACACTGGTGGCCCTGAACCAGTGGCACGGACGACCGCTGAACCGCCCGCAACTGCTTTCATTGATGGCCGAGGCGGAAGGTGGAATCAGTGGTGAAATACACCTGGATAATATAGTGCCCAGTCTGCTGGGCGGCTTGCGCCTGTGCATGCCGGGGTCCGCGCAACAGGAAGGACTTCCCTGGCCGGGGGGCTGGCGGATCGTGGTTGCCTGGCCCGGTTCACGCATGGACACACGGGCGGCCCGTATGGTATTGCCGGATAAATTTGACCGTAGCCTGGTGGTCGCACATGGCGCGAAATTCGCGCGATTCGTTCACGCATTACACGTCGGAGACACCCAGGCAACGGCGGAATGCATCACTGACCTGATTGCTGAGCCGCACCGTCAGCGCTTGCTGCCCGGTTTCCTGGATGCCCGTGAGGCTTTACTCGGGATGGGTGCGCTGGCGGTGGGTATATCCGGATCCGGGCCGACCCTGTTCGGCATCGTGAACGATAGCGGCATTGCCAAATCCGCAGTAACCTGGCTGGCTGAGAATTATCGTGAGTCGGATCAGGCTTTTGTACATGTTTGCCGGGCAGACCTGGCGGGCGCCCGTCAAATCTGAGGCCCGGAAAGAGCCTCCTCAAGAGCAAATCTCATACTGTGTCTTTCATCAACATCAAGCACCCGGATCAGCTCGTGTCGTTCCAGCAGGCGGTGCAACAGGGTATTGGCCGGGACCAGGGTCTGTTCATGCCCGGGGTTTTGCGGCCATTGGATGACGTTTCCGCAGTGCTTGAAATGGATTTTGTCAGCCGCAGCAGCAGGATTCTCGGCCACATCATTGGCACCGCGATGGATGAAAATGGGCTGGATGCAGATGAACTGGGCGCCATCGTCCGGTCAGCGTTTAACTTTCCGTTGCCATTGAAAGCGGTTTCCGGCAACAACCATGCACTGGAACTGTTTCATGGCACTTCCCTGGCCTTCAAGGACTTTGGCGCACGTTTTATGGCCCGCTGCCTTGCAGTTTTCCGCGCAAAGGATGGCGATACCGGGCCGGTGACCATTCTGACCGCTACGTCCGGCGATACCGGGGCAGCGGTAGCGCAGGCCTTTTTCAATCAACCGGGCATCGATGTGGTGATTCTCTACCCCAGTGGGCGGATTACACCCTTGCAGGAAAAGCTGTTCTGCACCCTGGGGGGAAACATCCGGACTTTTGCGGTTGAGGATGACTTCGACGCCTGCCAGGCGCTGGCCAAACGGGCCTTTTCAGACGCGGAACTGGTGCAGGAGTTGGGTCTGAATTCTGCCAATTCGATCAATGTTGCGCGCCTGCTTGCACAACTGTGCTACTACTTCGAAGCAGTGGCGCAACTACCGCATGGCACGAAACCGGTATTCAGCGTGCCCTCCGGAAATTTCGGCAACCTGACCGCCTGCCTGATCGCCTGCGCGATCGGCTTGCCGCTGCAACGCGTTATCGCGGCCACCAACAGTAACGATACCGTGCCCAGGTACCTGGAAAGTGGCCATTGGGATCCACACCCGACGGTTGCCACCATGACCAATGCGATGGATGTTTCGAGGCCGAACAACTTCCAGCGGGTGCTGGCGCTGGGCGATCGCTATGGCATGGAACTGCAGTCGTTGCTGGTTTCGCAATCACTGTCCGAGGAGGACACCCGCAATGCCATCCGCGATCTTCACGCCCTGGGTTACCTCGCCGATCCGCACAGCGCACTGGGATGGCGCGTACTTCAAGACCACCTGGGCGAAGATGAAACGGGCGTGTTCCTGTGCACCGCCCACCCGGCCAAGTTCCGCGAGGACATCGAACAGGTGCTGGACATGAAAATGGAATTACCCCGGGAACTGAAGGCCGTAGAGAACCGCGAGATACTCTCGCGCACGATTTCCAGCGACTTTGAGCAGTTTAGGCAGCTGCTGATGCGGTGATTAGGTGATGGGGTGATGGGGTGATGGGGATAAGAAATGCCTCTGGAAATCAATAATCGACGTACGCTTTTACCTAATTACCTAATTACCTAATTACCTAATTACCTAATCACCGACATTCAGTTACCGCCGACAAACTGCTTCAAAATAAAAATTCCCACCATCAGGAAGGCGATTGCGAGCTTTGCGGCGGTGCCGAGGACTATTCCGAGCCAGGCTCCGTAGCCCGCCCGCCCGGCCTGTTGTATATCACGCCCGGCGCTGAGTTCAGCCACAACAGCGCCCACAAAAGGCCCCAGCACGATTCCGGGAAGCCCGAAGAAGATGCCGGCGAAGGCGCCGAAGGCCGCGCCCCAGAACGCGCGTTGACTGGCGCCAAGACGCTTTGCGCCCAGCGCAGCGGCAAGAAAGTCAATCAGCCACGCGAGCACAGTCAACACCCCAAGCACGCCCACGGTGGTCCAGCCGACCTGGACAAAATCGCCAGCCCAGGCGGCCAGGAACAGGCCGGCAAACACCATGAGCACACCCGGCAGGGCGGGAACGATGGTGCCGGCGAGACCACCGATTACGATCAGGGTGGCCAGCACCCACCATAAAATTGTCCAGTCCATGAAACTTCAATGGGGTCGATGCCACGTCTTTAAAAGTTTTGTACAACAGAAGCTGGCGGATATACTCGCATCGCGAAGCAAACAAAACACGGGGGTTGGCCATGAAAAGCCTGACCATCATCCAGGAAACCCGGGCGGGTCTGCTGGCCGAGATCACCACGCTGCTGGAACGGCACAAGATTGACCTGCGCAGCGTAGATGGCAGTACGGTGGGCTCACTGGCGGTGATCAACCTCACCGCGGAGCCTTACCAGGTCTGCTTCGAAGCGCTCACGGACGCGGGATTCAAGGTATTTGCCAACGAACAGATACTGGTGCGCGTCAAGGACCAACCCGGCGCCCTCGCCGATATATCCAGGCGCCTGGCCAATGTGCAGGTAGACATACACAGCATTCATATTGTTAGCCGGGAAGGCGAGCACTGTATCCTTGCGCTGGCGACAGATAACGACTTCAGCGCCCGCCAGGTACTGCAAAACATGCTGGTCTGAATTCAACATTCACCTGGTTACTTGATCTACATCATTTGCCGTTAGGCACCTGCCCCAATTTTTAGATTGAGAGCCCCGGCCAGAAAGCCGGGCGCTATCTCAATTTTTGGATCGGATGAAAACCAGGAGGTAAATGATGAACATCACAAAACGACTGACACCCTTCAAATATTTCGAGGACCTCTTTGCTAACCTGCACTGGCCGCGCCACGAAAACGCGCTGCAACTAATGACCAGGGCAGACTGAGCGCCTTCAGTTGATATCAGCGAAACTGAAAATGAGTTTCTGATCAAGGTAGAAGTTCCGGAGGTCAAGAAAGAAGACCTTAACGTCCAGGTCAACAACGGCATGCTTTACATCCATCTGGGTAAAACCGAAATCGAACCTGCACCGAGGAAACTGGAAATCAAGGTCAGCTGACTATCTGGTACTGACCGTGGCTGGGCCGGGTGTCTGTATGTGAGACACGCTGTAAATAAATTCATGTACACTCTGCCGCCAACATCCCGAAATCCCCCTAAATCCCCCTTTCTACCAAAGGGGGATTTTCTTTGTGTCGCAGCGCGACTGCATTTTTACGTGTTTAGCGACACGCAACGCGGTCTCACATACAGCCACCCGACTCAGCCCTCCATGCCGCTTGTTCGTGGCTTACCGCCTTCCTTTTCTGCGCAACGCCTGTGGTGAAAACTGCCTGGGAGTGAAGCATTCTAGTAAAACCGCCCGTTTCTTCTATACTTGAACTGACAAATCAAAACCAATTCAAAAACAAACCTATGGAAGTTAACCTGGACAACAAGATCAAGGGTGCGACAGATGCTGTGAAATTGGGCCTGCTGGCCAAGTGGATGCGCTGGTACAGTAGGGTAATACTGTTTATCGCGGCGTTATTGCTCATCGTATTTGCACTGAGTAAAAGTTTAGCGTCTATCATTATCGGCGGCGGGTTGGCCTTGATTCTCTTTCCAATAATCCGCTTTGGCATGCGTAACGCAGAAATGGGCAGAGCAATCCCAGCGCTTGTCGTAGTCACCAGCACACTTTGGGCGCTTGCCCTGGTAATTTCAGCGCGAGGGCCGGTTGCGTTCATTGCTGCCCTGCCATTGTTACTATTGCCGATGATATTGGCACTGCCTTACGTAAGTTCACGCAACCTGTTGGGGGTTGCCGTTGGCTCGATAGCCATTTGCTCCATATCAACTTTTCTTGCATTTTTCGGGCCTACCCTGCCCTCCAATCTGTCGGTGAGGAGTCTCGAAATGCTGATGATGCCGATAATCGTGATCTCAACCGGCATGGCAACATTTGGCCTGTGGAACGTTGGCTCACGATTACGCGCCGTGCTTTCAAACACCATAGAGATGAACCAGGCACTGGCGGAATCGGAGCGCTCCCTGGAACAAAAGGTGACTGAACGGACTGCTGAACTGGAGGGTGCGCTCAGGGAAATCTCCGACATCCAGGAAATCGCCGAGACAGTCAATACAACCTTGGATCTTGATCATGTCATGCGCGCCATGATGAGCACTTTGCAACAGGTGTTTCAATTCGATGTGCTCAGTATCTTTTTGCTGGATGCGGAGCGAAAACACCTGCTGATAGACCGTCTGGCCGGGTTTGAACTCACGGATGAAATCCGCAAGCGCCTGCCCGAGGCTGGGTTTCCGATGTCGGAGGAGCGTAGCATTATCGTCAACGTGGTACAGACGGGTAAAGCGCGGCTGGTACAGGGTTTGAACGATGAAAGTTTGCCCCATATGACACCCAATGACCGCCTGTTGTATGAACTAACTCCGATGCAATCCATCCTTGTCTGCCCTCTTGCAATTGAAGCTGCTGTCATTGGTGCTGTCGTATTTGCAAATAAAAATGAATGGGCACAACTGGACGAGGTTGAGATTGACCGGATTCAGCGCTACGTCACTCCCTTGTCCACGGCAATCAGGAACGCCCGACTATTCGAAGAGACCAAGGCTGCACGGGCCGATGCCGTGGAAAGCAGCAAGGCGAAAAGCCAGTTCCTGGCCAATATGAGCCACGAATTGCGCACCCCGCTGAATGCCATTATCGGCTATAGCGAAATGTTGGCCGAGGAAGCCCAGGATGCCGGCAAGACTGAGAATCTTGCCGACCTGGAACGTATTTCAAGTTCCGGACATTACCTGCTGGAATTGATCAGTGGCGTGCTCGACCTCACCAAGATCGAAGCCGGCAGAATGGAAATAAATCTGGAGCAAATCGATGTCGCAAACCTGCTGCACGAGGTTGAATTTACCGCCATGCCGCTGGCGGAAAAAAATTCGAACCAACTCGAATTCAGGGAACTCAACGAACTTGGCAGTATGCATTCCGATGCCACCAAGATACGCCAGGCATTACTCAACCTGCTCAGCAATTCCAGCAAGTTTACCGACCAGGGCTCTATCGCACTTGAGGCTGAACGGCGTAGCGAGGGTGAACAGGATTGGCTGACGTTCCGGGTAATCGACACGGGCATCGGCATAGAGGAAGACCAACTAGAGCGGGTATTTGCGGCGTTCGCCCAGGCCGATAATTCAACCAGCAGGAAATATGGCGGAACCGGTCTGGGTCTTTCCATTACCCGGGAGTTTTGCAAAATCCTGGGTGGGTCTATCGATGTTGAAAGCACGCCAGGCGCGGGGTCCACGTTTACCATAAATCTGCCGGTCACAGCGCCACTTCCACAGGATAAGCCCGCTGATTCCGGAGCTTAGAAGTTAGTTGTGTGCGGTAGGATCTGCCTGCTCACTTCACTCCGGCAAGCGGATTTTGTGTTCACCAGCAATTGCGACTATGTCGTGAATGGTTATCTTCTCATCAAATCCCTTGAGTTCCACGGCGGTGGATTTGCGTACTTCAACCCGGCCTTCACAGCTTGCTAGCGTGCGATCCGAAATCACGATCTCACCGCCCCCGGCAAGGGACTCCAGCCTGGCAGTCAGGTTGACATTGTGGCCGACCACCCCGTATTTGGCGCGGGTTTCAGAGCCAATATTACCGACGATAACCTCACCGGTATTGATACCTATACCCGTTGCGATTTCCGGTAAGCCAGCCGCAACGTTTTTGACATTGACCGCCTCCATTGCATGTTGCATTTCCAGGGCGCAGGCAACGGCATTTTGTGCATGACCCGGTAATGGCCGCGGTGCACCAAACAGGGCGAGGATCGCATCGCCGATGAATTCGTCGATCGTGCCCCCATAACGGATGATGACCTCCGTCATGGCGCTGAGAAAATTATTGACCAGTGTTACCACTTCCTCGGCGTCCCGGTGTGACGATATAGCCGTAAATCCCCTGATATCAGCCATGAGGATGGTGATTTCGCGGCGTTCGCCACCGAGATTCAAACCTTCCGGAGAGTCCAGCAGGGTCTCGGCAATCTCGTCTGTCAGATAACGGCCAAATACCTTGCGGATAAAAACATTGCGGCGCTCAACATCAGCGACCAGTGACCTGACCCGGTCATTGGCGCGTTTTAAATTCAGTTGTGCGTTCACTCGCGCCAGCACAACCGGGAAATCAATGGGCTTGGTGACGTAATCATTGGCGCCGCTACGCAGGGCACCGACTATATCGTCACGGGTATCCTTGGCCGTTGCCATGATTATGGGAAGTTCCGTGCCATCCCTGGTCTCACGAATTTTCTCTAGTACTTCGATGCCGCTCATACCCGGCATCATGATGTCCAGCAGCACCAGGTCGCATGGGTTGTTATCCAGCCATGTGAGTGCTGCAAAACCGTCCTCGGCGAGTGATACCTCAAAGCCCTTTTTAAGCAATCTGCGCGACAGCAGGTCCCGGTTCAATTCATTATCATCCACTACCAGGATGGTGCCGGGACTTTCAACGCTTGATTGGGATTCGGGCGTCATTCGGTTCAATTTTATCTAAGCATTTTGAGGTATACAGAGTATATAGATCAGCGATATAAAAAACCGGCCAGTCTGTGCTTATAATGTAATCCCGCCCCAGAAGACAATGATTCCGCAGAGATGAGAAAAATCGTGGCCAAAGAACCGCTAACAGCAAAAAAAATACATCTGGCGCTTAGCCGGTCCCTCTGGCCGCGCATACTCTCCTACGCTGTTTTTTCGGTCATGGTTGTTTTAGCCCTGCCGCCGGAAAGACAGTGGCTCAGGCCGTTAATGTTAATAATCGGCTTCGTTTATCCCACGGTTTTCTACTTGCTTGCGATCAGGGCAAAAGACACCAGGAGGATCGGCCTGACAGCTTATCCGCTTGATGCAGCGATATTTGGCTTGGCGGTGATTGCAGTCCACTATAATCTGTCCGTTTTGTTGCTCACCGTAAATTTTGCCTGCCTGACCGCGCTGCTCATGGGCGGCTTCAGGCTGTTTTTCAGGACCATTCTGGCGTTAGCCGTCGTTTTGCTCACCGGGCTGATTTTTGTGCCGTTCGAGCCTTTGCATAGCGTCACAATGAATCAGGTCGTTGCTGCCTTCCTGTTAGCTACGGGTTTACTGGCGTACATCGTCTTCCAGGTAAACGAGACCACGAAGGTATTTATAGGTACCCGGAACCAGTTGCAGGAAAAAAGCGAGGAATCACGCAGACAGGCCGTGATGATGGCTTCAATCAACGAAGTCGCGCAACTGGTGAACTCTACCCTGGATATAAACAGGGTGATGTCCAGCATCATGGAGGGCCTGAACCGCGTATTTGACTTCAACACCATGGCAACGATGTTCCTCGATGCCGGGAAACAAAACCTGCGCCTCGATGCGGTAATCGGCAATGTACCCGGGGAACTGGCGCATCGGCTGCAGGATCTGGTCATCCCGATGAGCGAGAAGAACAGCGCATTCACGATCAGCGCTGCAAAACGGGAGCCAAGGTATATTCAGGACGTATCCCGGGATCAGGGTGTAACTGAAGGTGTCAGCAAGATGATCTACCAACTGGTGCCGGCCAAGTCCCTGCTCATCTTTCCACTGATAATCGATGACGAGGTGATTGGCGTTTTGGCTTTTGCTAATACCGAAGATCATTTCGATCTCGATGAAACCGATATCAAGGATATTGAGCAGTACGTAACTTATATCGTCAGCGCCCTGCGCAATGCCCATACCCATGAAAAACTGCAAATCGCTCAGCAGGGAGCCGATGAGGCTAACCGGGCGAAGAGCCAGTTCCTGGCCAATATGAGCCACGAATTACGAACCCCCATGAATGCGGTGATCGGCTATAGCGAAATGCTTGAGGAAGAGGCTGAAGACCAGGGCCTGGATGACTTTATTCCCGATTTGCAACGCATTCGCAGCGCGGGCAGGCATTTATTGCAATTGATCAATGATGTGCTGGATTTATCCAAGATCGAAGCTGACAAGGTTGAACTTTACCCCGAAAATATTCACGTGCTTGCACTGCTGGAGGAAATTGCAGCAACGGTTAAACCGCTCGTGGAAGAAAATAAGAACACATTGTCGGTAGTCAATGAGTCCAGTCCGGAAGTAATATTTGCCGATGCCACGAAACTGCGCCAGGTCATCATGAACCTGCTCAGCAATGCCGCCAAGTTCACGCAATCCGGCGAGATCAAAGTGATTTCCAAAGCAGTGAATGAGCAGGGTACCGACTGGCTGATAATTGATATTACCGATACAGGTATCGGCATGACTGCAGAACAGATAGACCGGTTGTTCCAGCCATTTTCCCAGGCTGATGCATCCACAACCCGCGAGTTCGGCGGCACCGGGCTGGGATTGGTAATCAGCCGCCGTTATTGCGAAATGATGGGTGGCAGCCTGGAGGTGGAAAGCGAGGCAGACAGGGGCTCGCGGTTCACTGTGCGTTTGCCGGTTAATGCCGGCGATACCAAGCCAGCCACCGAAGATAACCAGCCGGTGACGTCACCCGTTACGGCAGCCGAATCCACCGCAAACAATGGGGCTGGCATGGCGCCAACCATCCTGGTAATCGACGATGATGAGTCCGTACGGGACCTCATGCACAGGCTGTTAAGCCGCGGCGGGTACCACGTGGTTACCGCCGCGGATGGCGAAACCGGCTTGCAACTGGCCAGGAAACTCAAACCCTCCGTAATCACGCTGGATGTGATCATGCACTATCCCGATGGCTGGACCGTGCTCCAGCAGTTGAAATCGGAGCCGGCACTGGCCGACATTCCTGTAGTGATGCAAACGGTGCTCGATGAAAAACAAAAAGGTTATACTCTGGGTGCCGCTGATTACCTGAGTAAACCCATTGATCGCAAGCGCTTACTCGACGTGGTCGGCCGATTGAGCACTTCTTCGAAGCAGACCGTGCTTGTTGTGGAAGATGACCTGGATACCCAGGCGCGCATGAAAAAATGGTTGCAGGCAGACGGATGGACCGTGTTTACAGCCGATAACGGGCTTGAGGGACTGGAGCAATTTATCGAGATTCAGCCTGCGATCATGATCCTTGACCTGGTCATGCCGAAAATGGACGGTATTGAACTGATCGAGCGTATGCGTCAGGATTATCCGGATGCCGATGTTCGGGTTATCGTCGTTACCGCGAAGGATCTGACGGCTGAGGAGATGTCCCGCCTGAATGGATATGTGCAGCGGATCATCCAAAAAAGCGCGGGTTCGCTAGATGACATTATCGATGAAATCAAGCGACACCTGGATAATTAGAAA
>SMUY01132181.1_pt1 | contig 15128 bp, 13 predicted proteins | sample 2456441 | NCBI WGS metagenome assembly SMUY01 (sample SAMN11095931, study PRJNA526329) | marine sediment metagenome | biome: Marine sediment; feature: Surficial sediment; material: Deep marine sediment; isolation source: Hadal surficial sediment | place: Pacific Ocean | collected 2014-11 | depth...
CTGAGGGCTCTTTATTGAAGCCGCTGAGGGCTCTTTATTGAAGCCGCTGAGGGCTCTTTATTGAAGCCGCTGAGGGCTCCTGAACTCAAGTAGCTGGATGATCGGCCGATAACGAAGGACATAGAAATGGCTCATTCCTCTCTGGAAAGAATTCGCTCGAAATGGCATCTCGACAAGAAAAACGGCTGGGTCGCAGGTGTCTGCGCGGGTCTGGCGAACTATTTCCACACCGACCCGGCTTTCGTCAGGGTCGCATTGGTCATCGGCGCATTGTTCATGTGGAAGCTCGTCCTCGGCGTCTACGTGATCGCCTGGATCTTGTTGAACGATCATCAAGACTGATTTTGCTGGGTTCCCTGGTGTTCACACTGGCGGCATGTATCAGTTATGAAACCAGCGACACCCGCAGTCAAATCCAGAACCCGCAAGGCAACACGCTATTTGCGGAAATTTTTCCGGGGCAAACCACCAGCGATTGGCTCCGGCAACGTCTGGGTACACCGGCACGAATCACCGAGCAAGGCGAAGGCGAGTCGCTGTGGCGCTATGACAACGTTATCGTTACCGATCGCACGCTGAAGGTGTTGCCATTGTTCGAGGTATCACACACCCAAAACCATCAGTACTACTTCTGGTTCGAGATCGAGAACAACCTCATCGTCGACTATTGGACAACGCATCCACAAGGATAGGCGCGCGCGCTTTTCATTCTTCTCGTTCTCTGTTTTTCTGCCAGGTTGCAAACGCGACGAGTTCTTCTCTTACCATTCCAACGACGTAGCTTATGACCACCGCATCATCCAGCAAACCCAGCCCGGCAATGAAATCTGGAACTAAATCCAACGGCACAACGAAGTAGAACACGCCCGCCACAATGGTGATCAGGGTGCGGGTAGAAACGTCGCGATATTCGCCTTCCGCCCAGGCTTTCAGCAATGCCAGCAATATCTCGAGTTCATCGCCCACCGTGCGCAGCCCGTCCGAAATCCGGGTGCCACCGCTGGCAAGCTTGCGTGCAGCTCTCTGGGTCAGCGCTCGAAGCTCCGGGGGCGAACGGATAAGCATGGCCGCGCGCGTACGGTAGCGGGCAAATCCCTCGGGCGGTTCGTTCATTTCGCGAGAAAGTTCACAATCCAGTGTGCAATCGTGCCTTCATGGGTGTCCTCACCCAGAGACTCCATCCCACGCGCGAAAGTCTCCGAGCCGAGCACCTCGTTACGCATCTGCATCCCAGCAGCCGAGTATGCTTTGGTGAATTCCGGGTGTCCCTGGAAGGTGAGCACCAGACCGTTCCAGACAAATCCAGCACATGGGCAAAACTCGCTCGTCGCGAAACTTGTGGCACCGTCGGGCAGCTTGACAACTTGATCCTTGTGGCTGGATAACAACGCAAACTCACCCAGAGGTGGCTTCATCCACGACTCCCGGGTTTCGACGCGGCTCGTTTGCACACCCACACCCCAGCCTTTGTCCGCCACGCGAGTCTCGCCTCCGAAGTAATGTGCCATCAGCTGGTGGCCAAAACAGATGCCGATGATTTTCTTGTTTGCCAACAACGCCGCCTCAACAAAAGCGACCAGGTCTCGAATCCAGGGCAGATCGTCGTATACACTGTGTCGGCTGCCGGTGATCAGGTAGGCGTCGCAGTCGCCGATCGCGGGTAGTTCACCTGCTTGAACCACGTAGCTGGAGAACCGGAGCGGCGCACCTTCCACCGTCAAGACCCGTTCGAACATAGCCGAATAACTGCCATACTCCGCTTGAAATTGTTCCATCACGGAATCGGCTTGGAGAATTCCCAGATGCACTGATGTCAATCCGATGCCTCAGATGATTTCAAGGTATCGCTCTAGCTGCCAGTCGTTCAAGTTCCTTTCGTACTCTTTGCACTCCCAGAAGCGACTCATGGCAAAATGATCGACAAACTCATCCCCGAACATTTTTCGCGCGCACGCCGAACCCTGAAACCGTTCTGCAGCTGCTCGCAGATTTCTCGGAAAATGTAGCGCCTCCGCTAAGTCATCCTCGACATCGTAGGCGTTTCCGCTAACCGCATCGTCCGGTGCCAAAGCCTCTTCAATCCCGGCAAGCGCCGCTGCACAGGTTGCGGCGGCAACCAGGTATGGGTTCGCGTCAGCCCCCGGCACCCGGCATTCGATGCGCTGACCACCTTCTCCACCCGGAATGACCCGCAACGCAGCGGTTCGATTTTCGATGCCCCAGGTCGATGCAGTGGGCGCCCATGCCCCTTTTACCAACCGGGTGTAACTGTTTATCGTCGGAGCCACCAGCGGCAGTAGCTCCGGTAGATATCGTTGCAACCCCGCAACGGCTTGCAGCTGTATCTCGGCCATACCCTGCAGTCCTTTGTGGTCGAAGAAAACGTTACTTCCGTCCGAATTCAACAAGCTGAAGTGGAAGTGGCCACTCTGCCCCGGGTAGCTCATCGACCATTTCGCCATGAACGTCGCCAGGCAATCCTGTTTCTGGAAGAACACCTTGGCGAACGTCTTGAATAGATTTGCCCGGTCTGCCGCTTCAAGCCCGTCAGCGGCCTTCAATGCCACCTCCCACACACCGGGACCGGTTTCGCAGTGCAACCCCTCGATGTCGCAGTCAAGCTCCCTCGCATAGTCGAGCAGACCGACAAATCGATCCGATTCGGTTGAGGCGCGCAAGATCGAATAGCCGAAGTTGCCGGGTGTCAGCGGGCGCAGATTGCGAAACCCCTTTTCGCGAATCGAGTGCGGGGTTTCCGCAAACACGAAAAACTCAAACTCGAAGCCCGCACGCACCGATAACCCCAGATCGTTTAATCGATTGAGTACAGATCGCAAGCGTGTACGCGGACACAAGGCATGATCGCCGCCATCATCCGCCGCAAATTCACCGATAAAGTATGGGGTAGCCTCGTCAACCAGCCAGCGTTCGCTGTCCACGAGCAACCGGAATCTGGCATCCGGAAAGCCGGTATGCCACCCCGTATAAGACCCACCTTCATAAAGCTGATCATTGACGTCCCATCCGAATACACAATCGCAAAAGCCGCCACCTTTCATGAGCAAGCCAGCAAATTTATCCAGGTCAACGTACTTGCCCCGGATGACCCCATCTATATCGGTAAGACCAAGCTTGACCCGGGTGACACCCCGCTCCCGATATTCAGCGAGTTTGGCCTCGAGCAATTCGCTTTCTTCACTCATCGGTGTATTTCCCTTGGTTGTTTTATCACCAGCGCGCTCGCTCGAGTTATGCCTGTGGTATTCAGCCCATTCACTCCACACCGACATACTACTGTGGTGCTCTCGAGGGCCATCACTGTACATGTGATGAGATCAACGCGCGTTGCAGCACTACCCCAGGCCTAAGATGAGTTTTCCACCGTAGCTGTGGATAACTTTGAGGATAACTCGTTCTCAAACCGCTCGAAGCCAGAGAATACGGCAGTTCCGCGGTTTTGATCAAAAATGTATCATGACCCAATAACGTTATGTATATCAGATAATTAGACGATAAAAGCTATCATCAAGATGAAAGATATCGCGCATCTATCAAGCGTCAGGCAGGAATCCTTACAAATGTGAATAACAAACTCCAACCCAGGCGTTAGTGCTCGCTTACATCATAAGCTACGTGTCGTTTAATATTACTTTGATATTACCCTGAGATTTCGCCCCTTTTTACAACCGTTGGACAATGGCGCACTTCAAGTCGGGCGAAAAGAGCAATCAATATCGGTCAATCTGGTGTAACTGGCTCAGCGCTCGCGTTACTAGTCTTCCTCGCGCTGATCCTCAGGGAGCTTGATAGCAATCTCGCTGGCTGTCACTGGCGAGATCTCCGTGAATACGACCGGGTCCAGGCGCCAATCGCGCCGTGCCGCCGGCTCCTCGATCCTTTGCCAGGACTCAGCATCCAGTTCCACGGCATCCACCGGAATCTCTTCCGCCAATCCAGAGGTGCTCCACATCAACCCGACCAAGCCTATGAAACGCAAACTGGTGATAGGCCCGTGCGCCCTCCTTGTTTTGAGACAGCTGCGAAAAGGGTTAGCGTTCATATTGCAATGACCAATAAAATCGCGGGCCCGCATCATTCAATCCTCCCGTTCCCTTCGCCGCAATCGGCATGGCCCAACTCATCCGGCTCACAAGATTTGCACCGATGACCGCATCCCAGCCGACTCCGACACTCGTCACGTGACCCCAGAATGGCTGCAACTCATTTCGACCTTCGCCATACGCACTATCGGCAAACAACGAAAACTCACCCAGAGTCAGCGGGATACGCAGATCGAGCCCAACGATCACGCCGTGATCGATCAGCAACGCATCTCTGGAGAAGCCACGGGTATGCCCTGCACCGCCCAAGCCAAGCCGCAATGAGGCAGGCAGCTGGGAATCTGTCACCTGGCCGATGAGCTTGACCACCAGCTTCTGTTCACCCGATAACATCGGTAGTTCGATCGGCGTCCATGCCAGCGCATCGAAACCGAGACGCCAGAATGTCTCGTCTTGGCCAGCGAAGATGTCGTTACCGATCCGACCCGCTGCAAACGCGAGTCGCGCGTCAGCGGCAATCCGCTGCACATCCCAAACACGATGGCCCGACAACAAACCATCAAAAAACGTCACTTTCTGCTGCGGTCCATCGTCCCAGGATAGCCTGTGGTGTTTGATACCAAGCCCTACAGTAAGGCTCTGGGTGCGCGTACGGTGCAGCGTGCGGGTCATCGCCACATCGGCTAACCGGGTATCGCCTTTGAGTTCCACCGCTCGCTCGGATACGAAATCGTTGTTGGCCATCCGTACCCGAATTTGATTCAGGCCGTTCAGCGGCGTTGCATATTCGATGTAACCATAAGTCTGATTGTGCGGATTCACTGACGCCAGCAATCCCAAGTTCAAAACGTCCCCCGCGCCACGCGGGTTCAGCCAACTCCCTGCAACGGTGATTCGTTCCTCACCCGTCGCTTCGTCACCGTGGTTATCGATCCAGACCTGAGTCGACCAGGTCCGCTGTTCGATGACGTCGAGGTTCAAGCGTGTCTCACCAACTTCACTGCCCGGCTCGAAGGCTGCCTGGGCTTTGAATCCAGGAAGTTGATTGAGCTCAAACAAGCGCTCGTCAACAAGCTGGTGGGTGACTGGTTGTCCGAGCACATCGGCAAATCGTTCCGCCAGAAATGTGGAATCACCACCTGAAACAGAAATAGAACCAAGCATACCGGGCAACACCCGAAGGAAAACGACACCATCGTTAACTTCCTGGCTTGGTACGAAGGCGACAGCAAGAAAATAACCTCGGTCACGATACAACGTCTGCACCGTGGCGGCGATTTCCTCGAGTTGGACGAGAGACACCCCACGGCGCTCTTTTTGATCGTGAATCAAGCTTACAAGGTCCTGTGCATCCGCCGCTGTCAGATCGCCCCGACCCGAGTGAACCCCAACGGCATTGAGAAAACGCCCAACTTCAACAAGCTCGGCCTCAGTAAAGCCATGTTGAGCTTCGGCGTTGCGCTGTCGAACCGAGTTCAATGTCTCGTTAATTACGGCCTCGACGGATTCCCGCTCGATGCCGGGATACGCCTGGAAATCGGCAAGCCGAACCTCACTTACCTGGAACCTCGGGCTAGTGGCTGGGTTGGGATCACGTTCTCTCACAGAAACAATTCGGGCTGCAAAAGCGAAATTAGCGATGATCAGTACGGCGACGAACAGCACCACCAACCATAACCGGCTCTGCCATTTAGGTTGGGTCGAATGCGAAGCTGTGTGCAAATGACTTTTGCGTTTGAACGTCGGACTCTGGCGTGTCTTCTTTACGCGGCGGCGCGTGTCGTCCTGTCCGAAGTGATCAGGATGGAAGTTTTCAATCACCTCACGGCGTACGCGGCGATATTCGAGTTGCGAGAACTCTCCGGCCGCATACGCCTTGGCGACGCGGCGCAAGCGTACGATTTCTGGTGCAAACTTCATCAAGCTCATGAGATTTCCCGCACCAGCCGAAAACCAGTCAGCTCGTCCGGCTCACCACCATGGTCACGAACGGTCTGTGTCACGCACTCTTGAATTGGGTCATTGAAGGCACCACCGAGGGCTTTTACTTCATCGGCATCGAGTACCCACTCCTGCACGTTACCCAGTACGTTGATGAGTCCGTAGGAGCTGGCAAGTCCCGCACTAACTACAACCGGCGCAAGGCCGCGTTGCACCCCATTGATCTGAACCCGGCAATTGCGATTGGGATCCGGTGTACCCTTGGCAGCGCGCTGCCATTCCGCTCGCGTGGGTAAGCGATATTTATAGCCGCTTAACTCGCTGAGCCAATCGGCATATGCGTTGACCTGGGTAATATCGATACCGGTAGCCGGTAACTGCGCTGATGAATTTTCTTCGCAACGTCCCGTTGTGCTGCAGAAGACACTGAACAGCGCTCTGCTGATCTCGTGCTTGGTGATGGCAAATCGTCCACCCCCGTCAACTGGCACGACGACGAGCCGCGGCCCAGTAAAACCGTCCGGTAATTTGTCAGAACAATAGCCGCCCCGTCCTGACTGCGCACCGTTTCCAACCAGGTAACCCAAAGCGCAGGGATCCATGTCGAGCAGCCCAGCGAACGCTTCCAGTTCACCGAATGCCGCTTTCGCTTCGCGCAGTAATGTGCTTGCCCGATCGAGGTCGAGCACTGCGAGTTGACTCACGCAGCGCGCGAATACTTCACCAATCTGTTTGCGCCCCTCAACCGCGAGCTTCGGATGCTGCGCCAACAGAGTCTCGAGCCGACCAGCAACCTTCTGAATGTCAAGGCGTAAACAGGATACGGAAAGTTCGACGGCAAGTTGCTCGGAAAACGTCTGTTGTGCCACCGTCAGCATGCGTATCTGCTCCTGACGCGTCTGTTCGATCCGCGCCTGCTCGAGACGGCTCGACAATGACTCCAACATCGTCTGGTCAAACACCAACCCGGTAAGCTGGGTCAGCGCATGTTCCGCGAAATCAAAATTCTGCTTCGCGATACTGGCAAGTAATTGCTGCTCCAACACATCGGCGACCTCCAGACGAAGCTCAGCTACATCGGGATGCAGAGCGAACACACGGTCGAGCTCGCCAAGTTCATCACGCAACTCGGCCAGCCAGATGGCGTCGAAATCCGTTGCGTCGAGCAAACTGGTGACGCGATCTGAAAACAACTTCCGAAGATAGTCTGCGGCTTCTGGCATCTCGCCATATTTAGTGCCTCTTTCGTAAAACGAGACTATTCCCAGAAATTCCTCACTTGTTTTGATCTTCGAGGTATAAACCTCGCGTATCCGGGTAAGTAGCTCACTCACCTTTTTTTCCTCGGCATCGAGGGACAGAAGTCGCCCTGTTTCCACCAAAACCAACTGTTCCCAGTTGGCATCGAAGGTTGGCTCCTCGATCAACGCCGTTAATCGAGCAACCTGGGTATCGAACAACGTGTTCTGACGGACCTCCCTTTTTACCTCCGAGAGCTCGGCATCGCCGATGAGGTAGTTCACGCCGAATGCAAACACAAATACGGCAGCTGCGGTAAATACGGGCCGCGAACGCCAGGGGGACGGCTGCAGAAGGTATTGCTGCACCTCGGCAACCGATTGCGGACGATTCTGACGACTAAACGCCAGGCACTTCTCCACAACGCGCCACTGTCGTCGGGTCAATCGCTTCACGCGTTCTGGCGTCAACCCCTCTGCCGCAGCAGCATCAGCAGACAACCGGCCGTATGGATGGTGTCCGGTCAGGACGAGATAAATCACCACACCAAGCGAATACAAATCGTCACGCACGTCGGGGTTGTCCCCTAACAACATTTCTCGGCTCGCATACGCAGGGGTGAGCGCCGCAAGGCGCGTGGGTTCAAATTGGGTATCTTCGCCCTGGTCCTGATTAACATGCACGGCTCGAGCAATGCCGAAATCGAGAATTTTTGCAGTCGAGCGGGGTGAGATGAAAACGTTGCCGGGTTTGAAGTCCGCGTGTACAACACCACCCGAGTGCGCATGGGAAAGGCCGGCACACATATCCTTGATAATCGACCAAGCCATCTCATCTGGTAACCCGTTCGGATAAGCGCGTAGCACATCGGCGAGTTCCTGACCCTCCAACAGTTCCATGGTGATAAACGGTACATCGCCATCTTTGTCGTAGTCGAAAATCGAAACGATGTTTGGATGCGACACCGATTGCGATTTCGCCGCTTCACGCTGCAACGCGATGAATGCGTCCGGGTGCTCCCGAAAGTCATTATTCAGCACCTTCACTGCAAGGTATGGGTGACGGTCCCGCGCCTCCACTTTACGAAGATCTTTTGCACGAAATACGGTACCCATACCGCCGCTGCCGAGCTTCTCCTCGAGCACGAAACGCTGCTTCAGCACCTTTGGAGCATCCACCTCACCTGGGGCGGTGCTACCCGACCAGCTATTCGATATGCTCGAATCCGTACGCAGAACGGTTACATCCCTATCGTTGTCTCTGTCTTTTTTGAGGCTCATCTGACGTCCGGCCGAGCGACGATGAGAGCGATATTGTCGCGTGCAGCACCGGCCAGGCATTTCTGCAACAAATCCCGCGCGGATGCCTTCAGCACTTCGCCACGCAACGCCTCAACGAGATCACAAGTGTCGAGTTCGCGGTACAGACCGTCGCTGCACAACAAATACGTGTCCTGTGCTTCTACGCCGAACACGGCCACGTCCAGAAATAACTCCAGTTGGCTACCGACCGCGCGGGTAATGATGTTGGTGTCGGCGGCAAGCGCATCCGCTTCGCTTACCCCTCCCACATCGAGGAGATCGGAAATAGGGTTATGGTCGCGAGTAATTTGCTCGAGGTTAAAACCGCGCAACCGATAAAGGCGGCTGTCACCGGCCCAGAGCACGGCTCCGACATCCCCTCTGGACAACATTGCAACCACTGTACTGCCTACAGTACCGCCCTGACATTCGACATGCGCGTGTAGCCGCAGGCAGTCGTTGACTTCACGCAATTTGTCTTCAACTAAATCCACGTCGTCGGCAAGCGAGCCATCCAAAGTGAGTTCAGCAAGGCCTGTGGCGATAGCCAGGCTCGCTACATCACCTGCGTGGTGACCACCCATGCCATCGGCAACGGCCCAGAGACCCGCTTCGGGGCGACTGAGTAGGGCATCCTCGTTATTTTTCCGGCGCTTGCCACGGTGGGTCTCTTCTGCGCTCTGCCAGGTCCAGCTCATGGAAGTCATCAGCCGTGCTGAAAACGAATGGCGGTTTCGTCACTAAGCGGTTCGCCAAGGCTGATCCAGCCGGTACCCCACAGCCGCATCTCGCCGCGGCGAACGAACGTGATCCGCTCGTCTTCGGTCTGCACGTAGGTACCGTTGGTGCTGTGGTCTACAAGCACGAAGTCGTTGCTGTGACTCTCAATGTGGGCGTGGTGGCGTGAGGCGAATGTACGCTCTATCTGCAACGCGACTGCAGGATCGGTGCCCAACGACAAATCTCCCCCGTCGCTCGATAACACCTCACGGTGGTTCTGCCAAATCAATAACAAGTGGGATCGGTCATGCGCATCCATGTCGCATCTCACCTAGCTTAAGGTTATTCAAGCAAGCATAGGGGAGCCCCGCTAGCGGGGCTGGGAGCTATGTCACAAACCACGCTGGACGCACGGCTACAAAGGCTAGCGGCGTGGATTAATGCATGTAATTGAACATTTGCCGCCGATAACGGGTTACCAGTTCCGAACCCTTACCAAGCAGGCTGAATATCCGCAGCATCGTCGTGCGACCAATATCCTCCCGGAATTCCCTGTCCGCCTGCAAAATAGACATTGCGTGCTCCAACGACGCTTCGTAGTTACCCTCAAAACACTCGCGAATCGCCAACTGGTAGCGTACCTCGAGATCGTCGGGCGAGGCTGTATGGGCGGCAAGAAGTTCCTTAATTTCGGGCATTGCTGCAGACTCTTCAACAAGCTCGAGGCGTATCTGAGGTTTTTCACGACCCTCGGTGTCTTCCGGTATGTCATCTAACACTTGCCGCGCGTCCGCGAGATCCCCCTTAAGAACCAGAACATCGGCAAGCTCCACCCGAAAAACCTGGTTGTGCGGCTCATCAACGATCGATTGTTGCAAAACCGTTAGTGCTGCTTCGTAGTCGCCGTCGGCAAGGTAGCTCGCGAGGTGCTCGCGCAGGACTTCAGCAGAGGACGCGGTCAGCTGATCCAGCAGCTCGGCCAACGCAGCTTCGGTCTGCGGACCTTCCCGCTGCTCGGTTAGCTGCCCGCCCTGCACAACTCGGATGCTAGGCAGTGCCTGCACGCGCAATTGTTGCGCCAGAGTCCGGTCCTCAGCGACATCCACGAGACCGAGCAACACCTTACCCTGATACCGTCCAACGAGGACTTCAAGCTGACGTTTCACTTCGACCGATGGTGGATCTTGTTCTGCCCAGAACAGCAGCAACACGGGAACCTTCTGGGAGCGTACGACCACGTCGGTCTGAAACGATTGCGCAGTAACGGAAAAAACTTGAGCTTGATCGTCCATAGAGAGTCGGCAACAGATTTCAAAGGCGGCTGATTCTACTACAGCACCACAGGGTGACGGAAAGCCGCTTTGCCGGATGCGGGGCTGCGGGAGTATCCTCAACTCGGCCGAGCTTTCACTGCAATCGGGAACAACGTGGCACGCACCTTACCCAAAACGTTATTGATGAGCGCCCTGTTGTTAACCACCGCGAACACAATGGCGGCTAATCTATCGCGCTCCGAGCAGACTATCGTGGACCATGTCGATGCACGGGCGAGCACAGCACTCGGGGTGCTCGAGCGAACCGTGAACATCAATAGTGGTTCGATGAATTTTGCCGGGGTACGCGAGGTCGGGCGGATGTTCCGTGCTGAATTCGACGACCTTGGCTTTCGCACCCGCTGGGTAGATGGTGCCGCTTTTGGTCGCGCGGGTCATCTCGTCGCAGAATTCGGTGAGCGGGGCATTCACCTGCTGCTTATCGGACACCTCGATACCGTTTTTGAACTCGATAGCCCCTTTCAGCGTTACGAACAGCTCTCGCCCAAGGAAGCGCGCGGACCGGGAATCACCGACATGAAGGGTGGCAACGTCGTCATTCTCGAGGCGCTCAGAGCAATCAAAGCTGCCGGTTCGATCGAGAACATGCAGATTACCGTTATCCTGATCGGAGACGAGGAGTTGTCTGGCAGGCCACTCAGATACGCTCGAGCGGACCTTATAAAAGCGGCTGAGGCCGCAGACGTTGCGCTCGGTTTCGAGGACGGAGACGGTGACCCTCATACCGCCGTGATCGCACGTCGTGGCTACTCGGACTGGCGACTGGAGGTGACCGGGCAACCAGCGCACTCTTCGCTGATTTTCTCTGAGGCAATCGGCGATGGTGCCATATTTGAAACGGCCCGGGTGTTGACGCGCTTCCGTGAAGTACTTGCGCAAGAGCCTTTCCTTACCCTTAATCCCGGTGTCGTGCTCGGTGGCACCAGCGTCGATGTTGATGAGAGTCACTCGCGCGGCAGCGCATTCGGTAAAGCCAATGTCATTGCCGAAAAAACGGTCGTGAGCGGCGATCTGCGCACCTTATCCATCGAACAAAGAGAGTCCGCAAAAAGAAGAATGCAGTCGATTGTCGCGACGCCTCTACCCGGAACTCATACGTTGCTGACTTTTACCGACAAGTATCCACCACTCGCGCCATCCGACGGTAACAAAACCCTTCTTGCACTCTACGATTCCGTGAGTCAGGACCTCGGATTTGGTGCCGTTACCGCCGTGGACCCTGCGGCGGCAGGCGCAGCTGATATCTCCTTCACCACCGGGCTCGTTGACATGGCACTCGATGGTCTGGGACTAATGGGCAGCGGTGGGCATACGGTCAACGAAACCGCCAATCTGGAAACGTTGGGCTCCCAGACGAAACGCGCCGCTTTGCTCATGCATCGATTGAGTATGAACAATCTAGGGAACCTCTGATTAATTTTCGTTTGCTCAGCGCGGACTACGGGACCGGTGGGAAGGCGCGGTTCGCACGCAATGGTGGACCCATTACCAAGAATCGCAACAACGCCACAGGCGCCGTAGTCCATGCCTTTCAGGAGCATATCGCGCCGGCCCTGCCCTCTTTTTTACAGGAGGCGCACCTCCTTTTTAACAGGAGGCAATGTACTCGACATTACCTGCGGCACGCGCCTTGGCAGGGCAGGCGCGATATGCTCTGAGCTTTCGAGAATTAATCAGAGGTTCCCTAGAGGTTAACGATGTTCGAAATACAACAAATAGACCATCTGGTTTTACGTGCCGGTAATTGTCAGGCATTAGTTGATTTTTACTGCAACGTGTTAGGTATGAAAGTCGAACGCAGCGTCGAAAGCGTTGGGCTTGTGCAGCTTCGCGCAGGCCGGTCGCTCATCGACATCGTCGATTCCAATGGTGTGCTGGGTAAGCGGCGCGGCGCGCCACCCGACAGAAACAACGGTACCAACCTAGATCATTTCTGTCTGCGCATCGAACCATTCGATGTTGAAGCGATACGTGCCCACCTTGAATCTCACGGTGTAGAAGCGCTCGATGTACAGAAAGTTTACGGCGCAGAAGGTTACGGCTCCTCAATCTACCTCGACGATCCAGAAGGCAACACGGTAGAGTTGAAAGGACCTTCGCAACCATAAGGAATTTCAAATTGGCTGCGTACAGAGTTCGACCTCGCCGGACGTCTCTTGAACGATTACCCGGGCAAAATTTTCGGGCTCGAGTCGAGTTCGTCCATCGCTGGCCGGTATTTCATCAGACCGGAACGACCTGAATGGCGCTGTCAAGTGCACCTCAGGAGGTGCGGGCATGGTTGTTATCGTTGAAGCCAGGCACCCTGCGCCTCTACGTTGCACAAGGGATCGCCGCAGTCGCATCGCTGCTGACCCTCATCATACTGAATGCAACGCTGGGAACCGCCCCCCTCGGCAAACTCCTGGTCGCTATCACCATTTTTTTTGCGTTACGCACTCTCATCACGCTGCAGTCCTGGCCCGCGTTGCTCAAGCGTGCTATCGAACTCGAGCAAGCTGAAAACCTGCCCGCCCTCGCCACACTTTTCAAGAGCTACTGGTTGCTGGACATCGTCTCAGGCGCCTTGGGTGCTGGGGTGGGCTTTCTATTGCTTCCCTGGCTTGCCGTATGGCTCGAGTGGGAACCCGCTTTGCTGACCGGTGCGCGCTGGTTTCTATGGGTGTTGCTGATCAGCTGGTTGAATGTACCGCTAGCGGTGATCCGCATGTACTCGGCCCAAAAGGCACTGGCGCTGAGCTTCGTGATCGCGCCGTGCTTGCAGTTAGTGGCAGCAATCGCGCTGTGGTGGGCGGGCGAAACCGATCCTGAGATCTACTACCCATGGTGGGCGGCCACCTACGGACTTGAAACTGTTACGCTTTTTGTACTCGGCTACCGGATTCTCGCTCGCGCCGGGGTGCAACGCTGGATGACGGCACCTGTGCAGATTCGCGGTCAAGGGTTGGCCACCGCCTGGTGGACCAACCTTTCGCAGTCGCTCAACGTGGTGGTCCAGCAGGTGGATGTTATTCTGGTATCGGCCATCATCAGTATGGAGGCTGTCACTATCTATCGCTTCCTGAAGCAGGTCGGCACCATGATCACCAGGCTGGTGGATCCGCTGTTTCAATCATCGTTTGCGGACCTCATGCGTATTGGAACGGCTCCGGGGGTCGACTCGTTGCAGGAATTCCTACGCGCAACAACGGTATTCGGCTTTATCTCGGTGCCTTTGTGTATCCTGGCTGCTATCACCAGCCCGCTGTGGCTGTCGATCATATTCGGCCCTGAACAGGCGTTCCTCTGGTCGACGGTTGCTATTTTCATGATCGCAATCAGCGTGGTCTCGACTTTCGTCGCCATCCACCCACTTGCTATCGGGTTGGGGTTTGCACGGGCAACGACGCTGATACAAGTGTGCTCATATACGCTTTTCTTGACCGGCGTGGTTTATCTGGGTGGGTTCTATGGCTTGGTCGGCGTCGCGTGCAGCTACCTCATCGCCATGCTGCTGATGGTTGGTTGGAAGCTCTACCTCGTCTTACCGCGTTTAGGTGTTGGCCGATGACGAACATCATTGCTGTCTGTTTGATTTTGCTGGCTGGCCATACTTGGGCTGCGACGATCGACTTCGATCTGGAGATTAAAAGACTCGCGCAGCGTCCGGAAATCCGCGCGGCGCTGCGGATCATTGAAACCCTGGATTCACAAAGCGACGCAGAACTCATAGAGCTGACGGAAATCCCTGCGCCTCCGTTCAAAGAGGGTACGCGCGCCCGGCGTTACGCGGAAAAACTCCGCGCAGCAGGCATGCTCGAAACGGAGATAGACGAGGAAGGAAACGTCATCAGCCGTTGGCGGGGACGCACTGGTAAAAAAACCGTCGCGCTCGTTGCCCATCTGGACACCGTCTTTCCGGAAGGCACGGACGTTACGGTGAGGCGCGAAGATGGCAAGCTCTATGCGCCGGGTATCGGCGACAACACCCGTGGTCTGGTGTTGCTGTTAACAATGATCCGGGCGATGCAGGCAGCCGATGTCGAAACCCGGGACGATCTGCTTTTTATCGGGACCGTTGGAGAGGAGGGGCTCGGCGACTTGCGAGGCGTAAAACACCTCTTTCGCCAAGGCGGTCCGCGCATCGATGAGTTCATTGCCATTGACGGAGGTTCGTTCAAACGAGTGCTGAACCGCGCCATCGGCTCACACCGTTACCGGGTGACTTTCAGAGGTGCGGGTGGCCACTCGTGGAGTGCATTCGGGCTGGCTAATCCAGCCCACGCGCTGGCGCGCACCATCCACCTTTTCGATCAGAACGCGCTCGTTTTCGTCGCCTCTGGCCCTCGCACCACATACAACATCGGTCGCATTGGCGGCGGAACTTCGGTGAATGCCATCCCCTTCGAAAGCTGGGCCGAAATTGACATGCGGTCAGAAGATCCCTACCGGCTCCGACAGATCGACACCATCCTGCAAAATGCCGTGCAGCAAGCGCTGGCTGAGCAAAACCAGCGACGTACCCGGGGAGAACCGTTAAGCGTCGAGGTGAA
>SMUY01140319.1_pt1 | contig 15121 bp, 15 predicted proteins | sample 2456441 | NCBI WGS metagenome assembly SMUY01 (sample SAMN11095931, study PRJNA526329) | marine sediment metagenome | biome: Marine sediment; feature: Surficial sediment; material: Deep marine sediment; isolation source: Hadal surficial sediment | place: Pacific Ocean | collected 2014-11 | depth...
CGTTTTCCGGGCTCTATCGTTATATTCCCTCTGTGCCCGGTAAGCTCGGGGCCGGTGGCAAATTGCAAATGATGCGGGTTGAGAGTCACCCGGAATTGACCGATAAAGTCAGAATCCCTGCCGGTGTGAGTGTGGCCTGGGTGGATATTGGCGAACCCGGCAGAGGTCATTCACCCGGTTCACATGATGGCAGGGGTGTCGTGAACCAGGGCTTGCAGGGCGGCGCAACGGCGTTTGTTGCACTGGAAGGTTGCAACTGGTCGGACGGGCGGGTCTTTTTTACTTCAAAAAACGGCGGGGCTGCGCGCGCAGGCGCCATTTTCAGCCTGGACACCAAGCAATCTTCGCTGCAACTCGTGTATGAGTCCCCCGGGTTCAACGGCTTTTCAGGCCCGGACAACATCAATATCAGCCCACGCGGCAGCCTGGTTATTTGCGAAGACCGTGTAGGTGGCAATCTGCTGGGTCAACAGCTTGCAGGCCTGAACGCCGCCGGAGAACTGTTCGCATTCAGTCGCATCAACCCGGCGATTTCAGGGCAGTTGCATGGCCACGACCTGGCAGCTACCGCGGCCATAAGCGAATGGGCAGGTGCCTGCTTTTCCCCTGATGGCCAGTGGCTGTTTGCAAATGTGTCGCTTCCCGGCTTTAGCTGTGCGATCACCGGGCCCTGGGTGGATGGTTTGATTTAGCCTGCTCCCGATATTCCTCAGCGGTAATGGCATAGACCAGCCAGAACAGTTCTTTTTCCTCTGAAAGTTCACGGAACCGCATGCCGAGTTTTTGCAGTACGGTGATGGAAGGCAGGTTTTCGCGCATGGCCCGGCCGGTGATTTCGCCAAGCTTGAACTGCTCGAAGCCGGCCTTCAGGGCTGCGCGTGCCGCCTCGGTGGCAATGCCACGCGCCCAGTACTTGCGAAACAGCCGGAATCCGAGGTCCACTTCCCCGCTATGCGCACTACAGCGAAGCCCGCAAAAACCCATGAATGCACCGGATTCCCTGCCGGTAACGGCCCAGCGCCCGAAATTGTGATCGCGGTAATGTGAATAGCCGCGAATAAAGTCGGCCGTAGCCGCGACATTGGGAAAGGGCTCATCCCCGGTGTAGCGCAGCACTTCGGCATCGCTGTTCAACTCGAACAGGGGCGCTGCGTCCTGCGCACAGAACCTGCGCAGAACCAGCCTGTCCGTACTGATTGTAAAAGTATCGTCTGTCAATGGCCCCACAATCTATGCAATGTTTGATCTGAGACTAGCGATCATTGAGGCTTTGGGCAAGCCCGCTTCAGCATCGTCGGCATGATGCTGAACAATTTGCCTGAAAAACCTGCAAGCTGTTGTTTTCTTTTACGCTGAATGGGGTTAAAATGCCCGGTTTCCCAAGCCCTGCTCATCATCTGAAACCGTGCACAGAATTTGCGCGAGTTGATGGCGGGACAGAAAAGGCGAATACAGGTATCGAACATGGATTACGGGGTTCTTCGAGTATGGTAAAAATTCGATTGGCACGAGGCGGTGCCAAGAAACGGCCTTTCTACCACATCGTGGTAGCGGACAGCCGTAACAAGCGTGATGGCAGGAGGATAGAGCGGATTGGATTTTTCAATCCGGTTGCGCGTGGGCGCGAACAACGGCTCAGGGTCAACCTGGAGCGCGTGGACTACTGGACGGGTGTAGGCGCTCAGCTCACTGAACGCGTTAAGCACCTGGTAAGCGAAGCTCGGGGAGCTGCTTCCTAGGGAGAATTGCCTCCTGGGGGGATTTGCGTGAACCGGAAAGCGCAGCGGAATCGAAAACGGGTGCCGCTGGGACACATATCCGGGGTTCACGGCCTGAAAGGCTGGATTAAGGTGCATTCCTGGACCCATCCAAGAGTAGCCATCCTGGACTACCAGCCATGGCTACTTGGCCAGGAGCAAAACCCGGTCAGGATCAGTGAAGGCAGGTTGCAGGGCAAAAATATCGTTGCTTTACTGCCAGGGTGCGTAAACGCGGAACAGGCAAAAGCGCAGGTCGGCCTGGAAATCGCCGTTTTCCGGGATCAGATGCCGGAACTGTCCACGGACGTTTTTTACTGGACGGACCTGGAAGGTCTGTCGGTGGTAACCAAAGAGGGTGCTGAATTAGGGCACATTGAACGAATGATGGAAACGGGCGCCCACGACGTGATCGTAGTCGCCGGCGACCGTGAGAGGCTGATCCCCTTTGTGTGGGGACAATACGTCATCAGCGTCGACCTGGATGCAGGCCAACTGGTGGTAGATTGGGACCCGGATTTCGGGGTGTAGGCAGCATGAAAATTGATGTCATTACACTGTTTCCCGAAGCGCTTCAGGCCATGATCGGCATGGGTGTTACCGGTACGGCGATACGCACTGGCAAGATCGATGTCGGGTTTTCGAACCCGCGTGATTTTACTCGGGACCGGCATCGCTCGGTTGATGACCGCCCATATGGCGGCGGACCGGGGATGGTGATGACGGTAGAGCCCCTGCGCAGTGCGATCCGGGCGGTCCGGGATCAACAGGCCGATGGAACGCGGGTCAGTTTGCTGAGCCCCCAGGGCAGCAAACTGGACCAGGCAGCAATACTTGAATTGGCTGCAAGGCCGGGATTGATCTTGCTGTGCGGCCGCTACGAAGGGGTCGATGAAAGACTGATCGATCTCGAAGTGGACGAAGAGTGGTCGATTGGAGACTACGTGATCAGCGGCGGCGAATTGGCGGCCGCCATCGTGATTGACGCGGTAAGTCGTTTAATCCCGGGGGTGTTGGGTGATGCGCAGTCCGCCCGGCAGGATTCATTCATGGATGGCCTGCTGGACTATCCGCACTATTCGCGGCCGGATCGTGTGGGCGGAATGGAAGTGCCGCCGGTATTGCTTTCCGGTGATCACGAAGCCATTCGACGCTGGCGAAGAAAACAATCCCTGGGCAGGACCTGGTTACGCAGACCGGATCTGTTGCAGGGCAGGGAACTGGATGAAGAGGCCCGGCAACTGTTGAAGGAATTCAGACAGGAACTGTGACGGGATACCACGAACCCGGCGGGTGACGCCGGGCTGAGAAGGAAAGAGCAATGAACAAAATCATTGACGAATTAAATAGACAGCAAATGACCCGTGAACTGCCTGACTTTGCGCCGGGCGACACGATCATCGTCAGCGTAAAAGTCAAAGAAGGAAACCGCGAACGCCTGCAGGCCTTTGAAGGTGTGGTGATCGCGATCCGCAACCGCGGACTGAATTCCGCCTTCACCGTGCGCAAGATTTCGCACGGAATCGGCGTAGAACGCGTATTTCAGACCTACAGTCCGCTGATTGATTCGATCAAGGTAAAGCGCCGGGGTGATGTGCGTCGCGCCAAGCTGTACTTCCTGCGGCAGCGCGAAGGCAAGTCCGCCCGGATTCGCGAGAAGCTCAAGTAAGCCGGCTTTAATAAAGCTGAAAAGCCCGCGGTGCGCGGGCTTTTTAATTTTCACCAGGACCAACATGAAGACATTATGAATACATCCAGCAAAAGCCAGACCCACGCGTTCCAGGCCGAGGTGCGGGAAGTATTGCGCCTGATGGTCAATTCGTTGTATTCCAACAAGGAAATTTTTCTCCGGGAACTGATCTCCAATGCATCGGATGCCTGTGACCGGCTGCGTTTCGAGGCCCTGCAGAACGAAGCCCTGTTGTCGGGTGATGCAGATTTGCGCATAGAGATTGAAATTGACGCCGACAAGGGCGAACTCACGATTCGGGATAACGGCATTGGCATGAACCACGATGAAGTGGTCGAAAACATCGGCACCATCGCCCGTTCGGGCACGCGCCAGTTCCTGGAACAGGTTTCCGGTGACAGTGACCTGGACCGCAGGTTGATCGGTCAGTTCGGGGTCGGATTTTATTCGTCTTTTATCGTTGCCGACCAGGTCACGGTCCTGTCCCGCCGTGCCGGGGACAAGCCCGCCAAGGGCGTACGCTGGTCATCGGACGGTGCAGGTGAATACACCATCGGCGCCGAAACGCGTGCTCAACATGGTACCGAAGTCATCCTGCACCTGAAGGAAGCGGAGTCGGAATTCCTCCAGGCCTGGACGCTGCGCAAGCTGGTGACGCGTTATTCCGATCACATCGGATTCCCCATTCGCCTGCGTGAACAGGATGATGAAGGCGGGGACGATGGCAAGGATTTCAAATGGACGACCATCAACGAGGCCTCGGCGTTATGGACCTTGCCCAAGGCAGACATTTCCGACGACGAATACCAGTCTTTTTACAAGCACCTCAGCCACGACCTGGAAGACGCCCTGTGCTGGTCGCACAACCACGTAGAGGGTGGTCAGAATTACATTAATCTCCTGTATGTACCGGCCCGTGCGCCCCTGGATATCATGCTGCAGCGAGACCAAAGACAGGGCCTGAGACTCTACGTGCGGCGGGTATTCATCATGGATGCCGCCGAACAGCTATTGCCGCACTACCTGAGGTTTGTGCGCGGCGTTGTGGATTCAGATGACCTGCCGCTGAACATTTCGCGTGAATTACTGCAGGAAAACGACGGCGTTCGAAAAATACGCGCAGCGGTGATCAAACGCAGCCTGGACCTGCTCAAAAAGATTTCGAAAAAGGGCGGGAAACAATTCACGCAGTTCTGGGATCAGTTCGGTGCAGTGTTCAAGGAGGGTATCGTTGAAGACCTTCCCAACCGTGACAAAATTGCCGCCTTGCTGCGGTTTGCATCCACCCATGACGGCAAAGCAGCGCAGCGCACGAGCCTGGCCGGTTATCTGGAGAGAATGCCCAAAGACCAGGACACCATCTGGTACCTGACTTCCGACAATCACCAGGCGGCCTGTGCCAGTCCGCATCTTGAGATTTTTCGCAAAAAAGGCGTTGAAGTGTTGCTGTTGTCCGACCGGATTGACGAGTGGATGATGGGCTATTTCATAGAATTCGAAGGAAAACCGCTACGTTCAATCGCCAAAGGTGAGGTTAACCTGGGTCCGCCCAAGGGAGACAAGGGGGACGGCGAAGACCAGCAGGAAGCGGAGGATAAGCAGGAAAACGAAATCCTGAAAAGAGTGGCTGAAGCACTGGGTGAGGCGGTTGGCGAGGTGCGTGCCAGCAAGCGCTTGATCGAGTCTGCGTCCTGCCTGGTTTTCGGTGAGCAGGAACTGTCGCTGCATATGCGCCAATTGCTGGAACAGGCCGGTCAGGAACTACCGGATTCAAGGCCGGCGCTGGAGATTAACCTGGATCATCCTTTGTATCGGCGTTTAAGCAAGGCGGATGCAGAAAGTGATTTTTCCGACCTGGCGCACCTGCTGCACGAACAGGCCGTTTTGGCCGAAGGCGGGCAGTTAAAGAACCCGATGGAATTTGTCCAGCGCCTGAATCGAATCCTGCTGGATGGGGACAATAGCGGCTGATCGCGTCTCAGTCGGGGGTATTGTTGCCGCGCGGCGCGAGCAAAGCCTGCAATTCGTAAAGCAGGTCCAGCGCTTTTCGCGGGGTCATGTTTTCGGGGTCCGCCTCTCCAAGTCTCTGTCTCAGCAGGTCAGGCGATGAAGTTGCTGGCGGACTTTTGGCTGGCGAATCAAACAGCTTCAACTGCGGTGACATATGTGGCGAATCCGGCCGCTGGGATTCCAGCATATCCAGGTGTTGCCGTGCGCTGTCCAGCACCTGCGCCGGGATTCCCGCCAGCGCCGCCACCTGCAAACCGTAACTCTGGCTCGCCGGCCCTGCGCTGACCGCGTGCAGGAAAACGATGTGATCACCGTGTTCAACCGCGCGCAAGTGCACGTTATGCACGTTATCGAGCCGTTCAGCCAGTTGTGTCAGTTCAAAGTAATGGGTCGCAAAAAGCGTGTAGGCCTGTACCTTGCGTGCAAGGTAGTCCGCGCAGGCCCAGGCCAGCGCAAGGCCGTCGTAGGTACTGGTGCCGCGCCCGATTTCATCCATCAGGACCAGGCTGTCCGCGGTCGCGTTGTGAAGAATGTTGGCGGTTTCAGTCATTTCCATCATAAAGGTAGAGCGGCCACGGCTGAGGTCGTCGCCGGCGCCTATGCGGGTAAAAATTCGATCCACCGGTCCAAGAACGACACGCCTTGCGGGGACCCAGCTTCCGGCGTGGGCGAGCAGCACTATCAGCGCCGTCTGTCTCATGTAGGTGGACTTTCCACCCATGTTGGGTCCGGTGATCACCAGCATACGGCGCTCCGGTGACATGCAGGTGTCGTTGGGGGTAAAGGGCTCGGTCTGGACATGTTCAATCACGGGATGCCGCCCGCCAATGATTTCGATGCCGGATTCCTGCCGGAATTGGGGGCAGCACAAATCAAGCTGCTCAGCACGCTCTGCAAAAGAACTCAACACGTCGAGTTGGCCCAGCGAGCGCGCCATTGTCTGCAACGGCTCCAGAGATTGCTGCAGCTTCATCATTAACTGTTCGTAGCAATGCAGTTCACGGGACAACGCGCGTTCCCGGCTGGACAGAACCTGGTCCTCAAAGGCCTTCAGTTCCTCGGTAATGTATCGTTCCACCGCTTTGAGTGTCTGGCGCCGGGTATAGTGGGTGGGCACGCGGTCCGCCTGCGCACGCGAGATTTCAATGTAGTAGCCGTGCACCCGGTTGTATCCCACCTTGAGTGCCGGGATGCCCGAAGTTTCCCGTTCGCGCGCTTCGTACTGCTGCAGAAAATCACTGGCATTTTCAGACAAATTACGCAGTTCATCCAGCTCATTGTCGTGTCCTGTGCGGATCACGCCTCCATTGCGCGCCAGTACGGGTGGCTCGTCCACCAGTGCATCAAGCAACAAGCCGTGAATTTCCGGGAACGGGGGCAGCGTTTGGGCCAGTTCGGCGAGTTCGGGCTGGGCCTGCCCATCGATGACAGCGCGCAGGCGGGGCAGAATGGCCAGGGTCGAACGCAGGGTTGATAAATCCCGTGGACGGGCGCTGGCAAGCGCGATCCGTGACATGATGCGTTCCACGTCGCCTGCGCCGCGCAATAATTCACGCAACGCGCCATAGACCCGGGATTCGATCAGGCCGCCGATGCTGCGGTGACGCCAGGCAAGTTTTTCCCTGTCCCTGATGGGATTCGCGATCCAGCGTCTCAGGAGCCGTCCGCCCATGGGCGAGACGGTGCTGTCCATCACGCCCACCAGCGTATGTTGATCATGGCCCATGGGATGGGTCAGCAACTCGAGATTCCTGCGCGTCGCTGCATCCAGATGCAGCGTTGCATCGGCCCGTTCCAGGCGGATACCCCGCACATGGGGCAGTGCGGTGCGCTGGGTCTCCTGCACGTATTGCAACAGGGCGCCGGCGGCCGAGGTGGCGGCGTGCGCCGACTCGATTCCAAATCCGGACAGGTCCTGGGTTCCAAACTGCTCATTCAACAGGTGCTTTGCGGACTCATGATCGAAATGCCAGGGCGCCCTTTGCCTGATCCCGGCTTCGCCTTCCAGGTGCACAAAGGCGGCAGAGTCCTCGGCCACCAGGATTTCAACCGGCTGCAGGCGTTCCAATTGCGCATCGAGTTCGCCCAGGGAGCCAATTTCCCTCACTGTGAAACGCCCGGCAGAAAGGTCCATCCAGGCCAGGGCCATGTCCCCGTCCTGCCCGGACACCGCAGCCAGCAGGTTGTCATGGCGTGCCCTGAGTAATGCGTCGTCGGTTACTGTGCCCGGCGTGACCACGCGCACCACCTCGCGCGCCACCGGGCCCTTGCTGGTGGCCGGATCGCCAACCTGCTCACAAATGGCGACTGACGTTCCCTTGCGCAGCAAGCGGGCGAGATAGCTTTCAATGGCGTGGTGCGGTACGCCCGCCATCGGAACCGGCAATCCGTTGGATTCTCCGCGCGTGGTCAGGGTAATATTCAATAGTTCAGCAGCCCGGCGCGCGTCGTCGTAAAACATTTCATAAAAATCACCCATGCGGAACAGCAGCAGGGTATCCGGGTGGCCGGCTTTGATGCGCAAGTACTGCTGCATCATGGGGGTGTGTCCGGACAGGCTGGCAGTGGCTGGAGATGGCATGGCAGAAAGTGTAACTTATCTATAGGTATTGACAGCGCGGAAAGCGGAAACAGGTGAAGAAAAAGTGACCGGAGAACTGGAACAGTCGATTCTGAACACCACCAACGAGGTTGCGGCAGCGCTGCTCAGCCGGGGCTGGTCCCTGGCAACCGCCGAATCCTGCACCGGGGGATGGATTGCAAAGTGCTGTACCGATCCGCCCGGAAGCTCGCGCTGGTTCGACCGCGCTTATGTTTCTTACAGCTATCCGGCGAAAGAGGATCAACTTGGCGTCATCCGTGCCGATCTTGAAACACACGGCGCGGTCAGTGAAGAAATTGCCGCGCAGATGGCGCTGTTCGCACGTCAGCGCAGTGGCGTTGATTTTACCCTGGCGGCAACCGGCATCGCCGGACCGGACGGGGGCATGCCCAACAAGCCGGTGGGCCTGGTGTGTTTTGCCTGGTCCATGCGCGGGGGCGTGCTGGAGACCGAAAGCGTGGTGTTCGAGGGCGACCGGGATTCCATTCGGCGCCAGACGGTTTACCATGCATTGAAAGGGATTTTGCGTACGCTTGAGCGGTGAATCAACCAGGCTGTTTTTTGCCCTGAATCCGGACCCACCCACGCGCGCCCGCCTTGCGCAAATCCAGTCTGAGCTGCGACTGCAGGGGCGGCCCGTGGCGGTCAATAATTTACACATGACGCTGGCTTTTCTGGGTACTGTGCACAGGAGCCGGATCTCCACGCTGCATAAGATTGCAGCCGCAATGGTGTTTCCGGATATAGCGTTGGTGCTGGACTATGCGGGCTGCTTCGAAAAGGCCGGAATTGCCTGGCTGGGCTGTACCCAAATGCCGCCGGCCCTGCCCGGGTTCCAGCTTGCACTGGTTCAACAATTGCAGGATCAGGGATTCAGGACCGAAAGCCGGGGCTGGACGCCGCATATCACGCTTTATCGCAATTTGAGAAAGCCCTTTGAGACAATCAGCGTTGATGCTGTGAATTGGAGGCCTGCAGACTTTTGTCTGATGGAATCCAGGCACGAACGATCAGGGTTGATTTACCGGCCAACCGGTCATTGGCCGGAAGGAATTTAAGCGTTATCCGCGCGCTGCGTGTAAGAAAAACCAGTGCACGGAAACTGGGACCTTAATGTGCCATTCGGGCTATGTCATAATGCCTCGAGGCGGCAGCAATCGAGTTAACATCTTCAGGAGAGAAACGTGGACGACAACAGGAAAAAGGCGCTGTTAGCGGCGCTTACACAGATTGAGCGGCAGTTTGGCAAAGGCGCGATCATGCGCATGGGCGACGCTCCCAGCGCACTGAACGTGGATGTTATCTCGAGCGGTTCGTTGACGCTGGATGTGGCGCTGGGCATCGGCGGACTTCCCCGGGGCAGGGTGGTTGAGATATATGGCCCGGAGGCCAGCGGCAAGACCACCATGACCCTGCATGTTGTGGCCGAAATTCAAAAGGTCGGGGGTACGGCTGCCTTTGTTGACGCTGAGCATGCACTGGATCCGCAATACGCTGAACGCCTCGGCGTCAATGTCGAAGACCTGTTGGTCTCGCAACCGGATACCGGTGAGCAGGCACTTGAAATCACCGATATGCTGGTGCGCTCGGGTGCGGTGGATATCGTGGTGATCGACTCGGTCGCCGCGCTTACACCCAAGGCTGAAATCGAAGGCGAAATGGGCGACGTGCACTTAGGATTGCAAGCCCGGTTAATGTCACAGGCGCTGCGCAAACTGACGGCCAATATCAAGCGTTCCAATTGCATGGTGGTTTTCATTAACCAGATTCGCATGAAGATCGGCGTGATTTTCGGCAGCCCGGAGACCACCAGCGGCGGCAACGCACTGAAGTTTTATGCCTCTGTGCGCCTGGATATCCGCCGTATCGGGATGGTAAAGAAAGGCGAAGAAGTCATCGGTAACCAGACACGCGTCAAGGTTGTCAAGAACAAGTTGGCGCCGCCCTTCAGGCAGGCGGAATTTGAAATTCTTTACGGCCATGGCATTTCCAAAGAGGGCGAGCTCATCGACCTGGGCGTCGCTCACGGCTTGGTGGAAAAATCCGGATCATGGTATAGCTGCCAGGGTGAACGCATTGGCCAGGGCAAGGAAAATTCACGCCAGTTTCTGAAGGATCATCCGGAGACGGCCGATGATATTGAGCAAAAACTGCGTGCCGAGTTGTTGCCGGCCAAGGCTGCCAAGCTGGAAGCAGTCAACGACTAGTACTCCTTCAATGTGAGCGATTCACCTGATAAACAAGCAACGGTGGCTGACGCCAGGGCTGTTGCCATGCGTTACCTGGGTCGTCGCGAATATGCCTGCAAGGAACTCTCGGAAAAGCTCTTGCGCCGCGGTATCCCGCCCGGCGTGGTGTCACAGGTTGTTCCCGATCTGGAAAACGAGGGGCTGGTCAATGATCAGCGTTTTACCGAAGCGTTCGCGCGCAGTCGTATTTCCAGGCTTCAGGGCCCGCTCAGGATTCGTGCAGAACTGCTCAAGCGCGGCGTCAAATCCGCATTGATCACCGAGGTCCTGGATGACTACGAGGATATTTGGTTGCAATCAGCGCAACAATGGATGCGCAAACGCATTGGGCCTGAATTGGATCGAAAAGAACAAGCACGCCTGTACCGCAGCAGCACCAGCAGGGGATTTACGCACCAGCAGGTCATGCGCGCGCTCGACATGATCCGCTCCGGCGATTGATAAAAACGGTTCAACACGAACCAAATTAATGCCCCCGCCTTCATCCCGAACCGCGAATTGGGTACACTTCACTGCTTTTCACGTTTTCCGTTTTGCGCCGAAAAAAAGGCACCTGATCATTGAAATCGATCGCTGAAATTCGCCAGGCTTTCCTTGACTATTTTACCGCCCGCGACCACGAGGTGGTGGCGTCCAGTTCACTGGTGCCCGCGGATGATCCTACCCTGTTGTTTACCAATGCCGGCATGGTGCAGTTTAAGGATGTATTTCTCGGTGCCGAGCAGCGCCCCAATCCCCGTGCCGTATCTTCCCAGCGCTGTGTTCGCGCCGGCGGCAAACACAATGACCTGGACCAGGTGGGTTACACGTCCCGGCACCACACTTTTTTCGAGATGCTGGGAAATTTCAGTTTTGGCGATTATTTCAAAAAGGAAGCCATTCGCTATGCGTGGGAGTTGCTGACGGACAAACTGGGTATCGACAAGGACCGCCTGTGGGTGACCGTTTACCACAGCGATGATGAAGCGCACGATATCTGGAAAAATGACATAGGCATTGCACCAGAGAGGATCATCCGGGTGGGCGACAAGCCGGGCGGGGCTGAATTTGAAAGTGATAATTTCTGGGCGATGGGCGACACCGGCCCCTGCGGACCATGCACGGAAATCTTTTACGACCATGGCCCGGGCATCGACGGTGGGCCGCCAGGTTCACGGAGCGAGGACGGAGACCGCTACGTCGAGATATGGAACCTGGTTTTCATGCAATTTGACCGAACCGCGGATGGCGCGATGAAGCCACTGCCAAGGCCGTGCGTGGACACGGGTATGGGCCTGGAACGAATTGCCGCTGTGCTGCAGGGCACGCACGACAACTATGCAACCGATCTGTTCAGAGCGCTGACCGCAGCCGCCGCGAGCGTCACCGGAACGGAAGATCTGAACAACACATCGCTGCGCGTGATTGCGGACCACGCCCGGGCCTGCGCGTTCCTGATTGCCGATGGCGTGCTGCCGGCCAATGAAGGTCGCGGCTATGTATTGCGCAGGATCATTCGCCGCGCCGTGCGGCACGGGTTCAAGTTGGGTCGGAAGAAGCCGTTCTTTCACGCCATGGTCGGGCCGCTGGCGGAAATTATGGGCGCGGCCTACCCGGAGTTGCCCAGGCAGGCAGAGCGCATATCTTGCGTTCTTGAGGAAGAAGAACAAAGGTTTGCGCGCACGCTGGATACCGGCCTGGGCATTCTTCAGAAAGTCATGGACAAGGCGCAGGACAATGGCGGCGAAATCGACGGCAACACAGCCTTCCTTTTATACGACACATATGGTTTCCCGTTGGACCTGACTCAGGACATCGCGCGTGAGAAAGGGCTGAGTGTAGACCTGGAGGGTTTTAGCGCAGAAATGGACAAGCAAAAAGAGCGCGGCCGTAGTGCCGGCAAGTTCCAGCACCGTGAAAGCCTGAGCGCCGAGGCCATCAAGACGCTCCAGCCAACCCGGTTCAGGGGTTACGAGGAACTGCAATCCGCGGCGGTGACGGTGATTGGCATCCTGGTTGACGGGAATCTCGTTGAGCACCTGGATGCGGACGGCTCCGCAATACTCATTCTTGATGAAACACCCTTCTATGCAGAGGCTGGCGGACAGGTCGGGGATACCGGCAAGCTGGCGGGTGACGGCTTCAGTTTCCAGGTGGACGATACCATCAAGCTGGCGGGTGTCTTTCATGGTCATGTCGGCCATTTGACCGCCGGCAGCCTCAGTGCGGGGGATTCACTGACGGCGTCAGTGGATGCAGACCGGCGGCAAGCTATTGTTTTGCATCATTCAGCCACGCACCTGATGCATACGGCGTTGCGAGAGTTGCTCGGTACACACATTGAGCAGCGCGGTTCCCTGGTCGCGCCGGATCACCTGCGCTTTGACTTCTCACATTCACAGCAACTCACTGCAGACGAGCTTCGTGCGATCGAACAACACGTCAACGAAGCGATTCGGCAGAATCCGGTAGCGACTTCCCAAATCATGAGTTTTGACGACGCACTCAAGACCGGAGCGATGGCGCTATTCGGTGAAAAATACGGTGACCGTGTCCGCGTGTTGCGTTTTGGAGCGCTTTCAACGGAATTGTGTGGCGGCACCCACGTAGCAAGTGTTGGCGACATCGGGCAGTTCAAAATTGTGGCTGAATCCGCTATCGGTGCGGGAATCCGGAGAATTGAAGCGGTTGCGGGTGAGGCGGCGGTGCAGTTCATCCAGCAGATCGAAGCAAATCTTCACCGGGTTGCACACACACTGAAGGTGGCGCCCGATGCGGTCGATGCACGTCTCCGGCAAACCTTGAAAAGGAGCCGTGAACTCGAAAAAGAAGTCGCAGAACTGAAATCCCGTCTCGCCAGTTCCGGCAGTGACGAATTGCTGTCACAGGCAGAAGATATTAACGGAATCAAGGTTTTGGCAAGCCGTATCGATGGCGCTGATGCCCGGGCCTTGCGTGACAGTGTGGATCATTTGAAAAACGCCCTGGGCAGCGCGGTTATAGTGCTGGCAGGTGTTGAAAATGGTAAGGTTCGAGTAGCTGCGGGCGTTTCTGCAGATTTGCTTGCTCGGATAAAGGCCGGTGATCTGGTAAACTTCGTGGCCAGGCAAGTTGGTGGCAAGGGCGGGGGGCGACCTGACTTTGCACAGGCCGGAGGGAGTCGTCCTGAGGATTTAGACAAAGCGCTGTCCTCGGTGTCGGCCTGGGTTAAAGAAAAAATTTGAGTGTCATCCTGGTGCAATTTCACCAACATGAATGACACCCGGGTCAATAACGAATGATAGGTTTCAGGCAATTGGTGAGCCTGATGCCAAGGGAGGGTACTCATGTTGATTTTAACCAGGCGGGTCGGTGAAAAACTCATCATCGGAGAAAACGTTACGGTCACCGTGCTGGGCGTAAAAGGTAACCAGATTCGCATCGGCATCGATGCGCCTCCCGAGGTTCAGGTGCACCGGGAAGAGATATACATACGCATACAACGGGAGCGCGCGGAAGCGGAGCAGGCACAGGGCAACAATTAACCTGGAAAGCATCTTTACCGCATAGGTTTCAACCGCTATTCTTGCGGCGCCTGGAGCGGCACGCATTCACGCACTTAATCCAATACAGTTAAAATCGGGTTTACGGAGAGGTGGCCGAGTGGTTGAAGGCGCTCCCCTGCTAAGGGAGTATGGGTCAAAAGCCCATCGAGGGTTCGAATCCCTCTCTCTCCGCCATATAACAATTATATAGAAGGTTAGTTTAATATTAAGCCATACTTCTGCCCATACATTAGCCCCTCATTGCAGGGGCTTTTTTATTTTTCATCCATGCGAGGTTGCGTGATGTCGAAACAGGAAGAAATCTCATTATTGCGGGAAGAAATCGAGAAAAAGGAAAGGCAACTCTACCGGGCAAACAAGGAAATGAATGCCTGGAGCAAAGGTAAATATAAATTTCATTCCAATGCCAAAATGTCCAAACTTTTCGTTGAGTCTCTGGGTAAAGAGATTGCCGGGCTACACGGGCAGTTGCGGAAACTGGAAAAGAAACATAGTTAATTTCCTACAGACAACCTGGCCAGGGGAGGGGGGAGCCAGGGCGCATGTTTAATGTAACCCACTGGGCTGAATCGTCAAAGGCAGGAAATACGCCTGAGTCCCACGCAAACATGTAACCTCGTGTGAACGGGAGTCAGCCCTCTTCAGAGCTCGATTGAAGAGATCGACAATCTCGTCAACGAGGTCAATCGTGGTCTAGTCGACATCGCCAGCGTCGTCCGGAGACAGGTGAGAACCTGGCTCCGGGGTGGACTGGCGCCGTAGCTCGATCGACGCTTACCCGTCCGGGTCCCCGTCGGGGGTGGACTCTTCGGCGTCGGCTTCTGTGTCGTCGCTAGCGGTTGAGAATTCCAATAGTTCGACGGGCAGGCCGTCCGACAATGTCATAGTAACGATGCCCGGTAAATAACAACAATTCCATGCGCAAATGGGTGACATGCCGGTCCCGGTGCCCGTAAACATCGCCGTCATGGAAGCTGTTAGCCCGATGCTTCCGGGGCCGTTGCAGTTTGCGTTGGTCGACATCGTAAGGCCGCAAATATATCCCTGGTAAACGTTTTTGTGGACCGTGGCTTGGCACACCATGCCGGAGCAGTTGGGACCCCCGGCGAGGGTGCAAACCTGAGCGACCGAATCCCGAGTTTGGAAGGCCATGATGCATCCGAGGATTGCCAGGACCCGCGATGGCTTCTGAATGATAGTGGCAAAGCGTTTCATGCCAGTTCCTCCAAGTAACCCGGGTAGATCGTACGACAATAAGAAGAATGTTCCCTCCATAGGGCCAGCGCCAA
>SMUY01044683.1_pt1 | contig 15116 bp, 10 predicted proteins | sample 2456441 | NCBI WGS metagenome assembly SMUY01 (sample SAMN11095931, study PRJNA526329) | marine sediment metagenome | biome: Marine sediment; feature: Surficial sediment; material: Deep marine sediment; isolation source: Hadal surficial sediment | place: Pacific Ocean | collected 2014-11 | depth...
CGGTTCTCGTCGGCATTGGTACCGTTCTAAAAGACAACCCGAGATTGACCGTGCGTTTGGAAAAAGGCCCCAATCCAAAGCGAATTGTTCTGGATAGCACGCTAAAAATTCCCCTTGAAACGAACCTGTTGGCCGTGCCTTTAGTTGAAAAGACAATTATTGCAACCACTTCAAAGGCTTCCAAAGAAAAGATAAGCAAAATTACAGATAGAGGAGCAACCGTTTGGAAAATTCGATCCGACTCCAGGGCTCGCATTGATTTATCCGCTTTGTGTAAAAAAATGGGCAGTGCGGGAATAGCTTCTGTTTTAATAGAAGGAGGGAGCCAAATATTTTCAGCCTTTTTGCAGAAGAAATTAGTGGATAAGATTGCAATTTTCGTAGCTCCGAAAATATTCGGGGAGGGCTTAAGCGCAGTTCATTTTAACGGGATTCATTCTTTGAATGCGAGTATAAAACTGAGCGACTTTGAAAAACGAAAAATCGGGGATGATGTGTTGTTAACCGGGCGAGTTAAATGTTGATTATGCAGTTTCTCAAGATCACCTTTCTGGGTGTTATACATTTAACTTTTTCACTTTTCGGTGTGGGTCAATGAAAAATCTTTAATCTTGTCGGAGTTATCGGCAAAATTATTGAAGTATTTGTTAGAAGAAGATTAAAATAATGAACAAGACAATCTGCTTCTTTTTTCTGATGACGTTGTTTTTCTTGCAGACGGGATGCAATGAAAAAACCAGTTCCATAAAAAGCATTAGCATTGATTTTCCGCACGGTGAAACGAGATTGCTTGTCCGAAGAAACGGAGAGGCGTTTTTGCTTTATGGCGCACTGCCGCAACACCAAAAAGTCAAAAACAGTACTTTTGATGTTGATGAGCTATACAAACAGTTGCAGACACGATTGCACGACAATGTCCCGCGAGAAAAATGGCCCAATCCAAAGTCAAAAGCCGGAATGGTAACTATCAATTTCGATAACAAGGTAGAAAAGGTTTATCTTATTTTTGACGAAGCAGAGTTTGCAGAGCGCTTATTCAACAAGGCCAAGAAGAATATCGTCGGTCAAATACCAGAATTCTTCTAACAAGCCGGATGCAGGCGACGGCTTACAGCCGTGATCCGGGCTAGCCTAATAGAGCTTAATAAAAATTCTTGCTGTTGCGATAATATACAACTATTTTATAACTAAACATGATTTTGTATAGGAAAGAACGATGAATATTACGGTAAGAAATATTCCTGAAGAAATAGTCAGGGAAATTCGGGCATTATCTCAATTGGCAAGTAATAAAATAGGCTAAACACGGTTTCTTGCTGACCCGAGACAGCGAGCGCAATTAGCACTTTCAAAATAATCCAAAAATTATTATCCTGATCTTAAAGTTGAGGATGCTCAAGCTCTCATCAATTTTAGATAAATAACAAATACTAATGTTCACCGGACTCATAGAAGAAATCGGCGCAGTTGAGCAAATTCAAAAACATCGAGGAACGCTTCGATTTACTATTTCTGCAAAGGAAGTTGTTAAGGAGTTGGCCATCGATGACAGCGTCGCCTTAAACGGGGTTTGCCTCACAGTTGTTGAATTCTCGAAGTCAAACTTTCAGGTCGAAGCCGTTGAGGAAACGCTAAATAAGACAACACTCAGTTCCCTGAAAAATGGGAATCAGATTAATTTAGAACGCTCTCTGAGATTTTCTGATCGCATGGGCGGCCATTTCGTACAAGGACATGTGGATGCAGTCGGCGAAGTCACCGCGGTGCAGAAACAGGAGGGAGGGATTCTGCTTTCGTTAAAATTGCCTTCGCATTTGTTGAAATATGTAATCTCCGAAGGTTCGATTGCAATCGATGGCGTAAGCTTGACGATCGCACGCCTGAAAGAAAATGAGATCACGATTTCTCTCATTCCGCATACCCTTGAAAAAACGACGCTGGCGAATTTAAAAGTAGAGGACAACGTTAACATCGAAGTGGACTTAATTGGCAAGTATGTTGAAAGAATCTTAACCAGGCCGAATCAGAGTAAGATTTCTGAGGAATGGCTGCAAGAAATGGGTTATTCATGACGCGGCAAAGCCGCACGGGCAAACGCAAGATGGAACTTGAAAGGAGAACTCTATAAACATCTTTCAACCTATCAGCTTTCAGCGGTCAGCATTTAGTCTTTTGAAGCTGATAGCTGACTGCTGAGAGCTTGTGACATTATATTTGCCTGGAGAAATTCTTTGCACAAAAATGCGAAACTTTATTGGTAATAATAAATATGTTTGACAACATCAAAGATGCTATAGAAGAATATAAACAGGGCAATATTTTAATCGTTGTTGATGATGAAGACCGAGAGAACGAAGGCGACTTTATCATGGCCGCGGAGAAAGTTACCCCCGAAAAAATCAATTTTCTGGCTAAACACGGTCGGGGTCTGGTTTGTGTACCCATGACCGGCGAGCGTATCGACGAGCTCGATTTACATCCCATGGTTCCTAATAACACAGAAAGAATGCGAACGTACTTTACTGTCTCAGTCGATGCTAAGAAAAATACCACGACCGGTATTTCAGCTTTTGACCGCACAGAAACAGTTAGGGTCTTAATCGACCCGAAAACCAAACCTGACGAGCTGATGCGGCCGGGTCATGTTTTCCCTTTAAGAGCACGGGATGGCGGCGTTTTGGTTCGCGCCGGTCACACGGAAGCCACAGTTGATTTTGCGAAACTAGCCGGACTGAATCCCGCAGGAGTACTTTGCGAGATTCTTGATGACGACGGCAGCATGGCCCGGGTTCCAAGATTAATGGAACTTGCGCAGAATTTCAAATTGAAAATTATTACCATTAAAGACTTAATTGAATACCGCCGCCAAACTGAAAAATTGGTCACCCGAATTGTCACAACAGAATTACCCACCGAATTTGGAAAATTCAAATTACATCTTTACAGCAGTGAAATTGACGAACAACACCATCTGGCAATTGTAAAAGGCGACGTGGACTCAGGGAAGCCAACTCTTGTTCGCGTGCACTCGCAATGTCTGACCGGTGATATTCTCGGGTCACTGCGTTGTGACTGTGGGGAGCAATTGCGTCAGGCCCTTAAAGTAGTTGAAAAAGAAGGGAGTGGCGTCGTTTTGTATATGCGCCAGGAGGGGCGCGGCATCGGGCTGGAAAACAAACTCAGGGCTTATGAATTACAAGATAAAGGCAAGGACACGGTTGAAGCGAACGAAGCGCTGGGGTTTAAGGCGGATTTAAGACACTACGGTGTTGGCGCGCAGATATTGTATGATCTTGGAATCAGGAAAATTCGTCTCTTGACCAATAATCCGAAGAAAATAATCGGCCTGTCTGGTTATGGGCTTGAAGTCGTTGAAAGAGTAAAGATCGAAATACCCCCCAACAAAGTTAATAAAAAATACCTTGCCACTAAACGCGACAAACTTGGGCACCTTTTGACGTTAATCGATGATGAATCCGAGCCGGAAAAGCAGGAACTTTTAATCACTAATGTGGAATCGAAAGCATGAAAATTTATGAAGGCCAGTTATCCGCTAAAGGCAAACGGTTTGCAATTGTAGTTGCCAGATTCAACAGTCTAATTACTAAGCAATTACTCGAAGGAGCACTTGATTGTCTGAAAAGACACGGTGCTGTTGAAAAAGATATTGAAGTCGCCTGGGTGCCCGGTTCATTTGAAATACCGGCAATGGCGCAGGCCATGGCCAAATCCAAAAAATTTAGTAGTGTTATTTGTCTCGGAGCGCTTGTTCGCGGGGCAACGCCTCATTTCGACCACATCGCCGCTGCAGCTACAAAGGGGATCTCACAGGTCGCGCTTGAAACCGGCGTTCCTACAGCCTACGGTGTGATTACCGCCGATACTTTGGAACAAGCTATTGAGCGCGCAGGTACAAAAGCCGGGAACAAAGGCCGGGACGCTGCCCTTTCTGCCATTGAAATGGCCGACCTCTTTGATCAACTGATTTGATATCAAACGGGATGTTCAGACGTTTTCTTTTCTTACTAACTTTTTCACTAATATTTTCGAAGCTTGGTTATGGGCAAGTTCTTGGCTGGCAGAGTTTCACCAGCGTTGGAACCATTGGCGACATTGCGATTGGCGCGGGCTCGGTCTGGGGCGGCTCAAACGGCGGCGGGTTGCTGCAATTCGATTTAACCACCGAGATGATTTCAAAATTAACAAACACAGACGGGTTGAGCTCTAACGAAATTGTGGCCGTTGAAATTGATAAACATGGGACAGTTTGGATAGGATTTTTCGATGGTTTGCTGAACCGCTATTCGCCCGAAAGCCAAAACTTCGAAATAATAGATGACTACCAGAATCAATCCATTTCGGATATCGTTGCTTTTGGAGATTCTTTATATATTGGATTGGATATCGGTGTAAGTTTATATACAATTGACCGGCGCGAAGTTAAGGAAACCTACGTTAACCTGGGTCTTTCGTCCGGCGGGAATATCGAGAAAATAGGAGCGAATTCAGTTACTATAAATGCACTGGATATCTGGGTGTCTACCGATAAAGGAATCGCCCGGTCATCATTGGATTTACCAAACTTGCAAGCCCCTTCTAGTTGGACTCAGTTTACGATGAGTTCAGGCCTACCTTCAGACCGTATTAACGAATTGGTTGTGTTAGATGGCACTCCGTACGCGGCCACAATTTCCGGAGTTTCACGCTTAATCGACGGCCGGTGGATGGATGCAGGTTTATCAGGAACGAATGTGCTCTCGATCGCGATTTTTGAAAATACAGTTGCCTCAATCACCAAAACCGGCGTTTTTTTGTTGGCTCCTGCAAGCGACCAGTGGCAGCGAGTGGGCGCTTACGGCGACGTTACCGCTTTCGATACGGACGGTCAGGGTAATATATGGATTGGTCGGAAAGATTTAGGACTGGCTCGGTACAACGTGGACGATGGTTGGCAACTGGAGACAATTAACAGCCCGGCCAGCAATAATTTCAGCAGTCTGGCTTTGGACTCAAAGGGGAGGCTTTGGTGCGCTTCCCAGGTCGGTGGGGTTCACATGCTTAATGAACAGGGTGATTGGCTCAATTTCTCTATAGAGTCCGGGTTAACAAAAAATGACCATCGGGTCGTGATTGTTGATTCGCAGGATCGTGCCTGGGCAGGCAGTTGGGGCGGCGGCATCACAATTTTTGAAGTGACGGAAACGGACACTTTGTTAACCAAGATAGATGCGAGTCAGGAAATTCTCGCCGGAGTCAGTATTGATCCGAACTTTGTTTTGGTGACGGATATGACTCAGGATGAATTCGGCAACATTTGGATTGTCAATCGCGAAGCCGCTAACGGTCAGGTGATTCCTGTACGGTCCCAGGAAGGAGATTACTTTTATTTTTTGTCAACCGTTGAAGAAATTGGTACCCGTTTCGTCAAACTCCTGGAAATAGATCGAATTAATCGCCTTTGGATTGGAACGGAAGACAGGGGCATCAAAGTGATCGATTACATGGGTACTCTATCTAATAAAGTTGATGATAGATTTGACCAGGGGTTGGATAACACAGAGGGCTTGCTTTCCAACAAGATAACCGCGCTTGCCGAAGATAAAGACGGCATTATGTGGATTGGTACCGAAGCCGGTCTTAACTTTTGGCAAGGCCAGGTAGGGAGGCGAACGGGACTCATTAACAGCTTCGTGAATACGATCGGAATCGATGGCATTAATAATAAGTGGATCGGCACCGCAAACGGCATTACTGTGCTTAGCAATGACGGAAGAACTCAGACAGATTATACCACCGGTAACAGCCCGCTGGTGAGCAACAACATTCAGTCGTTTGCATTTAACGAGGAAACCGGAGAGGTTTGGATTGGCACGACCAATGGCTTGTCACGATTTCAGACCCCATTCACCGCACCCAAAGAAAATTTGAACCAGTTGACCGGATTTCCAAATCCCTTTATTTTAGATGGTTTTGGTGATCATTTTACCATTACAAATCTGGCGGCGAATACAAGCGTTAATATTTACTCAATTTCCGGCATCAAGGTCAAAACTTTTAAGTTGGATGATGTGCAGGGAAAAGGACAGATTGTCTGGGACGGTAAAGATGACGACGGCAATTTTGTAGCAAGCGGTATTTATGTGTATTTAGCATTTACGAATAATGATATTTCCGCAACGGGTAAGGTTGCGTTGGTTAGAAGATAGTAGTTCTAAGCTTATCATCAAAAGAACATGTTAAAAACCCTCTTAATTAAGAATTATGCTTTACTTGTAGACGAAGAAATTCAGTTCGGCGATAAACTGAATATATTGACCGGCGAAACCGGCGCCGGCAAGACTATCATTCTAAATGCGTTGGGAACGATTTTGGGAGATCGCGTCAATAACTCTTTTGTCCGTGAAGGTGCTTCAAAAGCGATCATTGAAGGGATTTTTCAAATAGAAGAAAACGTCCTATTGTTGAATTGTCTCGAGAAAAATGACCTGGCGCTCGATGACGAACAGATGATCTTGAGACGAGAAATTTTTGACAACAATCGTTCAAGGGCATTTGTTAATGATACACCGGTGCAATTATCAACCTTGCAGGAAATTGGCGAGCTCGTGGTTGATTTGCATGGACAACACGATCACCAGTCTTTGTTAAAAATCAAAAACCATTTAACATTCTTGGACGAGTTCGGTTCGCTTGAACCTGAAGTTCAAGAGGTTGCCGAGTCGTATCAAAAACTTCAAAAACTGATGGCCGAATTGAACGAGTTAGAAAATAAGCAGGAATCCGTAAAGGAAAAAAGAGAGCATTATACTTTTCAAATAAATGAAATTAATAAAGTCGACCCTTCGCCGGACGAGGAAAAAGACCTCCTCAAAGAAGAAAATGTCATTCAAAATAGGGAGCGCCTTTTCAATTTAACAAATGAGTTTTTTGGTATATTATACGAAGGGGATAATTCTGTACTCGAGCAACTTGGCCGGGTTACCAAAGGTCTTCGAGAACTTCAAGAAATTGATGAGGAGTTTCGAGTCATTCAGAGTGATTGTGAATCAGCCAAGCTGACTGTTGAGGAAATTTCCAAGTTTCTGCAGAGTTATAAATCAAATATTGATTTTAATCCGCAACGAGTAGAGGAATTGCAAAATAGAATTGCCGCTTTAGCCGGATTAAAGAAAAAGTTTGGCGGTAGTCTTCAGGAAGCTGTCAATGCTCGGGATAAAATGCAGGCAGAGTTGGCGAGTTTAGAGAATCTGGATTCGCAAATCACATCTTTAAACAAAAGGTTTGCATCTGAAAAGGCAACACTCTCAGCGCTTTGCTTTGAGTTAAGTAAAAAAAGAAAGAATGTTGCAATGCAGCTAGATCAACTTGTTCCGGACATCTTATCTTATTTGGGGATGCCTTCAGTTCGTTTCAAGGTGACCCTGAAGTATCAGGATGATCCAATCGGGGTCATCAGCGTTCAAGGCCAACACTATCGTGCAACCGCTGCTGGCATGGATTTTGTAGAGTTTTTCATTTCAACGAACAAAGGGGAAGAATTGCGGCCTCTTGCTAAGGTTGCTTCAGGTGGTGAAATCTCTCGCGTCATGCTCGCCTTAAAATCACTCCTGGCAAAAAAAGGCCGGATTCCTGTTCTGGTTTTTGATGAAATTGATAGCGGTGTTTCAGGCGCTATTGCGCAATCCGTTGGACGTAAATTGAAAGAGCTATCAGAATTTCATCAAGTGATTTGTATTACTCATCTGCCGCAAATTGCGAGTATCGGTGATTTCCACTTGTTGGTAGAAAAGGTCGAGAAAATGGGCAGAGTTGAAACAAATATCCGCAAACTGACTTCCGGAGAACGAACCGAAGCAATTGCGAAATTGCTGGCGGGTGAAAAGATTTCCGAAACGCACTTGGAGAGTGCACGCGAGCTTCTTCAAGACGCAACCCTGAATTAAAGCTTTGAAAGATTCATTTGGATAAAATTGTTATAAACGGTGGGACAAGACTAAAAGGTCAGGTTAAGATCAGCGGCGCCAAGAATGCCGCCTTGCCAATTATGGCCGCAACCCTTTTGGCCTCGGGCAATTTTGAGATTCATAATGTTCCTGACTTACGCGACGTCAAAACAATGGCGCATCTGCTGCGCATTATAGGCGCGCAGGTAGATTTCGCAAATAATTCGCTTCGTATCGATACCTGCAAGTGCAATTTCTACGAGGCGCCATACGAGCTTGTCAAAACCATGCGCGCTTCCATTTATGTCCTTGCCCCTTTGCTGGCGCGTTTTTTAGAAGCAAAAGTGTCTTTGCCCGGCGGGTGTGCGCTTGGCTCCAGGCCGGTCGATCTGCATCTCAAAGGATTGGAAAAACTTGGCGCGAAAATTCATCTCAAGAAAGGGTACATTTTTGCAAGTGCAAAAAGACTGACAGGTGCTTCTATCAGCTTTGCTATTTCGAGCGTCGGCGCAACCGGGAATATTTTGATGGCCGCTGTGTTGGCACAAGGACGCACCGTGATTGAGAATGCTTCCTATGAACCCGAAATAACGGCATTAGCTGAATTCCTGGTTAAAATGGGCGCTAACATAGAAGGCATTGGAACGGGAAGGTTGACTATTCGTGGCGTTGACCATCTTAATCCGGTTGAATACACAGTGATTCCAGATAGAATTGAAACCGGAACATATTTGATGGCGGCTGCGATTACCGGTGGAGAAGTTGAACTTACGGATACGGATCCGAAAATTGTTACGAGTTTAGTTTCCAAATTGCGGGATTGTGATGTACTTATAGAAGAAGCAGATTCGAAAATTTATTGTAAGGCTCCGAATCAAATCAAACCGGTGGGTATTACGACAGCGCCTTATCCCGGTTTTCCAACGGATCTGCAAGCTCAATGGATGACTTTAATGTGCGTTGCTAATGGCAGCAGCATTATTACGGATACGATATTTGCTGATAGATTTACTCATGTAGCTGAACTAAGACGCCTCGGTGCAGAGATCAAGCGTGATAAAAGTAGCGCAGTTGTGGCTGGAACCGATAATCTTAACGGTGCCCCTGTGATGTCAACGGACTTGCGCGCTGGCGCTTCCCTCGTTCTGGCCGGACTGAAAGCACAGGGGAGAACCGATGTTCTGAGAGTTTATCACATCGATAGAGGTTATGAGAAAATCGAAGAGAAATTGAAATTGTTGGGAGCTGATATTTGGCGCGAAGAAGGCGAGTTATAATAAGTATTGACTTAAGTAATTGAAATTTTATATTATAATAGTTATTGTTTTACAACTGAAGGAGTACACATCATGTCTGAAGTAAGAAGAATTTTAAGCACCTCATTTATTTCACTGCTCTTAGTGATTTGGGGATTATTTATGGTGTGTAGCGGACGCGTACCAACTGTCGCTTATGATGACGACTTTGGCGACTCTGAAAATGGTTATAGCGAATCTGAAAACTCAGATCTAATGGCGCAATTGGCGGTTTTAGATGTAGAGGCTACAAAATTAGAAGATTTTCAAAGACGGGAAATATTGGAAGCACTCGGCATTGATCCCTCCGGCGGCGATATGAACGGCGGCGAGCAAGATTTTCTGAGCGAAGAACTCTTTTTGGACTTGGAAGTGGAAATAGCTGAGTTAGAAAAGCTTGCAGGCTCTAAAACTTCAATGCTCGATAGTTTGCGCCTGGAAATGCAGGAAGCCGATCATCAACTCGTGGCGCTGAGTAACCTTGTTGACGTACCTAAAAGAAGCAACTTTACGCTCGCTTCCACAAATCAAACGGCTTCTGGTCTGCAAAGCAATTCCGAATATGCGCAATATTACCAGGATGCGCTTGATGACGTTTACGGCAAGAACTTTGTTCAGGCAATTGCAAAATTTCAGGATTTACTACGCCAGAGCGACCCGGATAATTTGGCTGACAACGCTCAATACTGGATTGCCGAGTGCAATTATGCTTTAGGAAACTACCAACTGGCCATTGCTGAGTTCGAGAGAGTTTTCGCTTTTGAAAACAATAATAAGGTCGATGACGCGCAATTTATGATAGGGATAACTTATATTAGAGCCGGGGATCCTCTCCTGGCACAACTTGAGTTGAGTAACTTGCTGGCTTTTTATCAAGATAGTGAATATATTGTGAGAGCCGAGCGTGAGTTCCTGGGTCTGAATATTTAGAGTATTCCGTGTTATGGTATTAGAGTAAACGATACAATGTTCTTAAAAGGGAAGTCATCGACTTAAATCGAGATGACTTCCTTTTATTTATTTCTTCCCTCAAGCTAAAATTTAAAACCCAATAGCGGTATTTCTTAAAACTAAAGCATTTAGTTGGTAATTTGCTATGCCTGGATATGTTCATCTTCACAACCATTCACATTTTAGTTTGCTGGATGGAGCTTGCAAGATTGATGCGCTCACGACCGCTGCTGTAGAAAATAATATGTCGGCATTGGCGCTGACGGATCATGGCAATATGTTCGGTGCCGTTCAATTTTACCAAGCAGCACGTAAAAAAGATCTAAAGCCGATCATCGGCGTCGAAGCTTATGTTGCGCCGGGCAGCCGTAAAGAGCGAAAATCAGATAAAAAGATATCCGACACATCGTATCATTTGGTGCTTTTGGCAAAAAACATAACCGGCTATCGAAACCTGATGTGCCTTGTTTCAATCGGGTATCTTGAAGGTTTTTATTATCGCCCGCGAGTCGATAAGGAAGTGCTGGAAAAATACAGTGAAGGGATTATTGCCCTCTCGGCCTGCATGAAGGGGGAAGTTCCTTATTACTTATTAAAACGGGGATATGATGCAGCAAAGCAATCGGCTCTTGATTACCGGGAAATTTTCAAAGATGACTATTACCTTGAAATTCATAATCATGGAATCGAAGAGGAAGATCAGATTCGTGAAGGGTTGCGGGAGTTAAGCAATGAATTGAGCATTCCATTGGTTGCTACAAACGATACTCATTATTTAAAGCGGGAACACTACTTACCTCACGATGTTTTAATTTGCCTGCAGACCGGAAAGGATCGCGATGATCCAAAGCGCCTCCGCTATACAACTGATCAAATTTACTTCAAGAGCCAGGCCGAAATGGCGAAAACATTTTCCGAGTTTCAAAGCGCTTTAGATATCACCTCGGAGATTGCGGAAAAATGTAACCTGGAATTGGATTTTGGCACCACTTACCTGCCGAAGTTTGAAATTCCTGCAGATGAAGGCATTGACTCGCTCGCCGATTATTTGAAGAAACTAACTTACGTGGGTGCAAAAAATCGGTTCGGAGAGATTACGCAGGAAGTTGACGAGCGACTGAAGCATGAACTGAATATCATCAATCAAATGGGTTACCCCGGCTACTTTTTGATTGTAATGGATTTCATTCGTTATGCAAAAAGTAAGGGGATTCCAGTCGGTCCCGGGCGGGGGTCTGCAGCGGGCAGCCTGGTTTCCTACTGCCTGGAAATCACAAACATAAATCCGTTGCAATACAATTTGATTTTTGAGCGATTCCTCAATCCGGAACGAGTTACCATGCCGGACATTGATATTGACTTTTGTTATGAGAGACGAGAGGAAATCATTGAATATGTGAAGGATAAGTATGGCGAGGAAAACGTAACCCAAATTATCACATTTGGGACGATGGCTGCCAGGGCTGTTATTCGCGACGTTGGGCGCGTTCTCAAGATCAGCTATGGGGATGTGGATCGAATTGCCAAAATGATTCCGCCGACTCCAAACATGACCCTTGATAAAGCTCTTGAAGCCGTCCCTGATTTAAAGAAACTCGCTGAACAGGATGAATATAGTCAGCTTATCGATTATTCAAAGACGCTGGAAGGCCTCGCGCGTCACGCTTCCACCCATGCCGCAGGTGTTGTTATCACTCCAGATGCATTGACCAACTATACACCACTTTACAAATCTTCACAGGGTGATGTAACCACGCAATATGATATGAAAGTCCTTGAAGATATCGGTGTTCTAAAAATGGATTTTCTGGGGCTGAGAACTTTAACCGTTCTCGATAAAACAATCAAAACTTTATCGAAAAAAGGTATCAAGATCGAGTTGGATAAAATTCCTTTGGAAGACAAAGAAATTTACGAAATGTTCGCGAAAGGTGAAACGGTTGGGATTTTTCAATTTGAAAGTTCCGGAATGCGCGACTATTTGAGAAAGCTTAAGCCGCAGGTTTTTGAAGATCTTATTGCTATGAACGCGCTTTACCGGCCGGGACCAATGGAATGGATAGATGATTTTATTAAACGCCGCCGCGGCAAAAAGAAGATAGAATATCTGCATCCTTTAATGGAGTCGGTTCTTAAAGAGACTTACGGGATTATTGTCTACCAGGAACAGGTCATGCGAATTGCCAGTGAATTGGCCGGGTTTAGCATGGGGAACGCGGATTTGTTGCGCCGGGCAATGGGTAAGAAAAAAGTCGAATTGATGGCGGAACAACGCTCTTTGTTTTTAGAGGGTTGCGCAAAAAAGAACATCGAGAAAAAGTTAGCGAATGAAATATTTGATTTGATGGACAAATTTTCCGGGTACGGTTTTGTTAAACCGCATTCTACCTGCTATGCTTTGATCGCCTTTCAAACGGCGTACCTTAAGAAATATTATCCCGCAGAATTCATGGCCGCGACCCTGTCCAGCGAGATGGGCAGTACAAATCGCGTGGTTATTCTGATCGATGAATGTAAACGAATGGGTACCCCGGTAGAGCCCCCGGATGTTAACGAAAGTTACTTTGATTTTATTGTTAAAGGCAATGGGATTCGGTTTGGTCTTGGCGCTGTCAAAAATGTTGGCGAGAATACAATTAAATCTATTGTTACTGAACGGAAAAAAAATGGCAGGTACAAAAATATTTTTGAGTTTTGTGAAAGAAATGATTCGCGGCTGGTCAATAAAAAAGTCCTGGAAAGTTTAATTCAAGGCGGGGCAATGGATTCTTTAGAGGGACATCGGGCACAAAAATTACAGGCCGTGGAAATTGCAGTTAGCTTTGCTCAATCTTCACATGCAGAAAAACTGAAAGGCCAGACAAGTTTGTTTGAAGGTGAAGGAGATGATTCCATCCCGTATCCGGATCTTCCGTTACTTTCCCCATGGAAAGATTCGGTCGCCCTGGCATATGAAAAAGAGATTCTAGGATTTTATGTTTCAGGACACCCCTTGAGAAAATTTGAGGAAGAAGTAAAAGCTTTCTCCTCTACCAGCTTAGATGCATTAGAAAATCTTAAAGATGGGACGCCGGTCAAAGTTTGTGGTATTGTAAATGAAAGTAAAAATATTTTAGATCGCAAAAATAAATCAATGGCGTTTATCACTTTGGAAGATTTCCTGGGGTCCGCCGAGGTCATTGTATTTTCAAGTGTCTATGAAAAATATCGGGAATTTCTGGAAAATGATTCGATGATTCTGATTACCGGCAGAGTGAGTTCTCGCGAAGAAGAAAACCCCAAAATCATCTGTGAAGAAATTGTACCCTTAGAGAGAGTCTGGGAACATTGCGGCAAGAATTTACATCTTTCAGTCGAGCAAATCGGGGTAGATGATCCGGTGCTAAATAAAATCAACATTTTGTTGAAGCAAAACCCCGGAAATTGTAGCTTATTCATCAATGTAAAAACTGATGAAAACTCAAAAGAGACGATCAAATCCAAGAATGTTAAAGTCAACCCGTCACCGGAAGTTATTACGCAATTACGCACGCTTTTGGGACAGAATAATGTTTGGATGGAAGCTTAATTTTAATTAAAATAAATTCTTTTAATCTAATCTAAGGAGAGGGGTATGGAAAAAATTATCGACAGAGTTAAGTCAATTTTGCTGTCGCCCAAAGATGCTTTAACTGCGGTAAAATCCGAGGAACTGTCCATCGCTGATTTCATGAAGGAGTACGTTGCAATTATTGCAGCTATACCACCTATTGCTCAATTTATTGGATTTGCCATGGTTGGCCATCCGGTCTTCGGTCGTCGAAGTTTCATTGCGTCATTGTTCTTTGCCGTCGTGTCATATGTGTTGACGTTAATCAGCGTTTTGGTCTTTGGTAAGGTTGTTAATGCCCTGGCGTCTAATTTCAACTCAACCAAGGATGATATGAACGCCTTTAAATTGGCCGTTTATGCATTTACGCCTGGACTGGTGGTGGGAATTACCCATATCGTTCCGAGCTTGAGTGTATTAGCTATGTTGGGCGCCTTGTACGGTATTTATATACTGTATATCGGCCTTCCCATTTTAATGGCGACGCCTGAGGACAAAAATGTCGCTTATACCATAGTGAGCCTAATCTGTGGTTTAATATTGATGGTCGTGATCGCCTGGATAGCAACAGCCATTGCTTTTGGTGGGGCTGTCTCTGCAGGATATTTTTAATTTATTCTATAAAGTTATAAAACAAATACCTAAGGGACATGGTTTTGACACTATGTCCCTTTTTTCATTTACTTTGCTATTTAATGGGTGCCTTCCAAACGCTTAGTAAAACTTCCACACATTCGATTATCAAAAGCCTGATATTCTGCAATTATAAGTTATAAAATTCCTTCATTACGCTTTTGTATTACAATCGTGTAAACACCTCATTCAAATTTACATGATGTTTAAATATTTTATTCTGTTAATGTTTTGTTTATTTGTTACTTAAAGATGTGTCGGGAAGGATGGTATATCCTTTGCTTTACGAATGCTCATAAGAAAAGCTTAAACATTTTTTAAGCAGCTATGGTAAGTATCACAACACATCTGAGGTGAAAAAATGCGAAAGTATATTTTAGTTGTTGTAGGAGTTTCACTCATCTTTGCCACATTTTTGATGGGCGATGAGACTATAGAAGTAATCAAGGTAAGCGGACACTTTGCAATTATTAATAAAGGAGCCAATCAAGGTCTTAGAGAAGGTCAAATATATTTTGTAAAAAGAGCAGATGGCAACGGCTTGTCGGAGGTTTGCAAAGTAAAAGTCTTTCGGACGACAGCCAATCGGGCGGCAGTCCAACAAGTCAAAAGATCGAAGTCGCCATTATTGCGAAGAGGTGACGGACTTTATTCAAGTCGCGAATTGAATTCAGCAGCGCTGCAGAAAAGTCAACCGCCGCCAAG
>SMUY01122194.1_pt1 | contig 15107 bp, 15 predicted proteins | sample 2456441 | NCBI WGS metagenome assembly SMUY01 (sample SAMN11095931, study PRJNA526329) | marine sediment metagenome | biome: Marine sediment; feature: Surficial sediment; material: Deep marine sediment; isolation source: Hadal surficial sediment | place: Pacific Ocean | collected 2014-11 | depth...
AGCGGCCTGGGTTATCAGATAGAGCACGCCCCATACCTCGCCGTTGGATGAAGGCGTGCTCGTGCATGTTAGCGCCGAAGGCGAAGTACCATAGCAAGTCGGTCGATTTTCCCGCGAGGCGGATGCCATGGAGGCGGCACCGAAGTCGTGAAACCGACCAGCAGCTGGTGACGAGGCGCAAAATCAGGCGACGGAGCCGGAACATTGGTCAATCGACTACGTTGCGAGAAGCCGTAGCTTCCGCACCATCCAGTATTGCAGCACTGCCGCGACGAGGCTCACCGCGAAAACCCCGCGCAGTGACGTCGCTGCGACGATCACCGCGCCGACCAGCGGCAACAGAGCAGCCGGCGCCACCAGTGCGTTGAAGTAACCGCTGTAGGCTGGGCGTCGGTCATCGGGCGAGATCTCCATCAGGTAACCGAGCATGGCGATGGTGGTGCCGTTGACGAGAGCGCCGAGCAGAACGAACACCACGGCGAAGCCAGCCAGCTCCGACACGGTACCACTTGCGGCAAGCGCTACCCATACGAGGGTCAACGCCGGCGGACCGGCACGCAGTGCGGCAACACCCTCGAGCAGACTTAGCTTACCGCGCCGATCGCCCCACCAGCCCCACAACGCGTTCGACACGAGGGCGCCTGCCGTCTGCGCGCCGAGCAGCACCGCGACGTCGGCGGATGTGCCACGAATCTCGATTAGCTGGAGAACATAGAACGGCAGCGCCATCATCACGACTCCCCCTAGCCACTGCGAGTACACGAACAGACGAAAACGCGCGTCGCCACGAAACACGTCCATCCCCTCTTTCAGAAATGTCGTGAATCCGTTGCCCGGCGCACGAGGCTCAGGCGCGAGCGGCTCGCCAGATGACACGAAGCACAGCGTGGAAGCGAGCAGCAGTCCGGCACCGATGGCGACGAGGAAAGCGTAACCAGTGGGAAAATTGAAGGAACCGAGAATCCGATGTGCGAACGCGGCAACACCGATCGCGACTATGCCGCCTCCGAAGAATCGAACCGCGAGCAACCTGCTGCGGCGTTCCGATGCTACGGAACGGGCGACGATGTCGTTATACGGTACCGCGACAATGCCGCTGATGAACGAGTACGCGGTCCACAGCACGAAGAAAAGCACCACGACACCCTTGGTGGGGAGAACGTTTGCCGCGGCAAGCGCCGCCGCGACACCGGCAAGGCAGGCGACACGCCCGAACGCGCCGACCATGTAGAACGGCATCCGCCGGCGGCGACGTTGCGCCAGGTAGGCCACGAAAATTTGTGGAAACAACCAGCCGTAGCGCAGGATCGCCGTTGCGGCACCGACCGCGAAGGGACTACCGGTGAGCCCGTAGACGAGCGTGGCGATGATGGTGCTCGAATCTACCGCAGCCGCGCCTCCTTGAAAAAAAACGCCGGCAGCGGAAATGCGCCAGAACCGTCTGCTCTGGTCAGGCAGCGCCATCGCGGCTCCCTTTCACGCTTCGAAGATCTCCAATGGCGATCCCGTTCCGCCACAGGGCGAAGGCGCCGATGACGGCGACAGTGAGCACGCTAGAGAACTGGACGACCACCACCATGGCGAGCGCCTCCTCGTCGTCCACCCCCAAGAGCCCCAGGGCATAAATCGCACCGACGAAGAAGCCGCCCGGGATCCGCACGAGGCGGGTCAGAATGATCAAAAAACCGAGGAACACCACGAGAAAGACGTAGTCGGCCGGCCGCAGCACTATTCCGAAAGCGAGGCCGGCCCAGAGAAAATGTGTGATGGCGATCAACTTGACGAGGATGCTCGCGAGCACGATACCGACGCCTCGCCATCGCGCTCGGGGCCACACGATGCCTTCAGCGAGTCCGCGCGCGATGCCCTCGATCCGGCCGGCAATGCGCCCCGGCAACCGTTTCGTGAGGCGCAGCCACCGGTTATCCGGCCGTGCAATCCCCCGCTTGTACCGGGCGAGAACGGTGAGCAACGACGCAAACAGGATGAGATTGCCGATACCACCCACAACGAGCCCGAGGCGGATGTTGCCCGTCGGGTCCGGAAAGACCGCATAGGCCAGCGCGATTACGACGAATCCAACGAAAATCACGCCATCGATGAAGCGATCGATGGCAACGGTTGCGAGTACCGCGCTCATTCGAAGTCCCTCCAGTCGCGCGACTAACCACGAGCGGACAAGCGGGCTCACACCCAACGGGATCAGAAGGTTCGCGAAATAGCCAGCCATGATGGCGCCGAACAGGCGCAGCGTCCGGATCGGCCGAATGTCGTGAAGAAGCTGCCGCCACTTCCACGCACGCACGAGTTGTTCCGCTGCGATCGCGAGCGGTACGAGCAGCATCAGTGTGACGTCGGCACCTGCGACGATCTGCTGCATGCGTGCATAGTCGATTTGCCAAAGCGCCCAGGCGAGCGCCGATACGCCGATCGCCGCACCACCGACTGACCACCAACGGCGGGAGCCTTGCCCGGTACGGACTGAAGGTGCAATGGACTCCTGAGGCGAATCCGACTGGTTGGATGACTTTTTCTCTATTGCATTATCCGCCACTTCTGCACTCGGTGGTTGCCATAGTCGGCCACGAACACCGTGCCGTCGCCGGCAACCGCTACCGCGATAGCCTTGTCGAACTGGCCTGCTCCCGACCCTTGCCCGCCAAAGGCCGTCAGGAAGGTGCCGTCGGGTGCAAATTTCTGTATGCGATTGTTGTAGAAATCGGCGACGAAAACGCTGCCGTGGTTATCCAGCGCAATGCCGGTCACCGTGGCGAACCAGCCGTTGAACGGTCCGAAGATATTGAGAGCCAGCGGCCCGCCCCATTTGCGCAGGAATCCGCCGGTAATCGACAACACCTGAACGCGATCGCCATAACCATCGGCCACGTACAAGGTCCCGCCGGGGCCCAGCGCGACGTCGGTAGGGTAGTTGAACTCGCCCGCCCAGATGCCGATCTTCCCGGTTTCACCCCACTGTTTGACGAAGCTGCCGTCGGCCCGCAGATGCTGGATGCGTTGATTGTAAAAGTCGGCGACAAAAAGATCGCCGTTTGAGGCCACGGCCACTCCGCCCGGTGCGTTGAATTCACCCGGGCCGTTCCCCGCCCGGCCGATCCCACGGCGTGGCGTGCCGTCCAGACCGAACACTTGAATACGGTCGTTCCAGTAATCGGCCACGTAGAGCGCGTCACCCGCGATGCTGAGATTCATGGGCCGCCCGAGCTGACCGGGTGCGTCGCCCTTGGTGCCGAACTGGCGCTTGAATCCGCCTTCGAAATCGAACACCTGTATGCGCGCGTTGCGGGCGTCGCTGACAAACACTTCGTCACCGGTCACCGCGATGCCTGTGGGATCGTTGAATTGCCCCGGCGCCGTGCCCCGCTCGCCCCAGGCGGTCACGAACGCATAACCCGGCTCCCTGGCTGTCGGCATCCAAAGCAGCCACACCGTCAACGCAATCAAAAGCAGCAGGCCGGCCAGGCCCGAGAGAATTCTGTACAACACCTTCAAGCGCATCATGACGCTCCGGCAGAGTCAGAAGTTGAAGCGAAAACCGGCCCGGACAACGTAGTCGTTCTCCAGCGCCGTGCCGTTCAGATTCTGTAACGCCGGCAGCTGCACGCCGCCCTCCAGGATCCAGCGCTTGGTGACGTATTGCAGCCCCGGGGTGAGGAACAGCGTGGTGCCTCCCGAGTTCGGGTCGTCGATGCCGCCGACCCGGTTTTTATCCTGGTACACGAGCCCCGCTTCGAGGACGCCATACAGAAAGCCCGGTACGCCCGCGCCCAGGGTTCTCGGCCACAGCCGGTACTGAAGGGAGGCGTCCAGGCGCGCCACGTCGCCTGCCTCGAAATTGTTGGCCGCGCCGTTGGCCCGGTAGCTCAGCTGGCTGTCGACCTGAAAATCCAGGGTCTGATAGGTCACCACCGCACCGGCAAAGACATCCCAGGCGCCGGAGCCGGGTTGCACGCCGGGCGGCAGCCGGCCGAACGCGTCGCTCTGGTCGTCTTTGCCGGTGGGCGCTTTGACCCCCGCAAACGGCGCAACACGGAAGGTGCGCCCCGGCTGGTCATCCTGGTACACGGTATAGCGGCCGAACAAGGAGACATCCCCGAGTCCGCTGGCGCTGCGACGTTGGCGCACGCCCGCCACCGTCACGTCCAGTGCCTTATCCACAAACGGCAGCACACCGAACACGGCCAGCTTGCCGCTGACGCCGTAGCCGAGCACCGAGACCGCGGCCAGCACCGTGCGGTCCCGGTCTGCGCCGCTTGCGTCCTCGCCCGACTGCGCGACGACGAACTGCTCGCGAAAGACGAACTCCCCTTTGGCCACCGGCAGGGCGGTGTTGAAAGTGATCGGTGCGGCCCACGCATCGGCGCCCCCGCCAACGGTCCCGATGACCGCCAGCACGAGCGCGGGCGCCCTCAGTGCAGCGCATCTCTCAGGACCCCGCGCTGAGCGCATGTCACTCAGTGCCCCGGGTTTGCTTCAAGGACCGCAGTGTGAATCCCGCGTCCTTGATGGCCTGGCGCGCCGCCTCCTCGCTGAGGGTCTTGCCTTCGACCAGAGTGACGACCACCTGGCCACTCTTGACATCGGTCTCGACGCTTTCGACCCCCTCGATGGTGCTCAACCTTTTCTCGATGCCGTAGGCACAGAATGGGCAGGCAAGCCCATCGACAGCGAGGGCATAGTGATTACCGCCCGCAAATGCCGCAGGGCTCAGCACGATCGCGAGCAGCGGAATCGACAGAAACTTATTCATCTTAATTTCCTCGTTCGAGCCTGCACTGAAAATTCCCCGGGGCCCCGCCCCCGCGAGCCATTCGCTTGTCGGAGCACCAAGCCTACGACCTGGAGTTCACTCCAGGTCAAGCTTTTTTTGGGCGAGATTTGCGACGACAACTGCCCTCGGTAGCCGTATGGCGCAAATGGCTCTAGGCTAGTGCGAATCCGTGCACCGGGGCGTCTTCACATGCAAACCGCCACCCTGACAATCGGTCGGCTCGCGCGCGCGGCCGGCGTCAACGTCGAAACGGTCCGCTACTACCAACGCCTGGGACTGGTGGACGAGCCGCCCAAACCAGAAAGCGGATTCCGGCATTATTCTGCGGACGCGCTGGACCGCATCGTGTTCATCAAGCGCGCCCAGCAACTCGGCTTCCGCCTGGAGGAAATCCGCGAGCTGCTGGAACTGGGAGACGGCCGCTGTGCCGACGTTCGCACCCGGGCGGAGGAGAAGCGCCGCCAGATTGAGGCCCAGATCCAGGATCTTCGCGCCATGGGGGCGACCCTGGACGAGCTCATCGCTGCCTGCCGCGCGGGCCGCGGAGACACGCACTGCCCCATCGTCGAGACCCTGGCGCGGCGCCGATCGTCCTGAGGCCATCGCCGCCACCGAGGGGCTTGACTCTGTACTTAGGTACGGAGTGTACCATTACTCATCACCCGAAGGTCAATCACTCGGAGCTTGCCCATGACCGGAATATCCGCCGTCGGCGACGCGGACGCGAGTGGCAGCGAGAAGGCCCGCGCCGCGGCATCCGGCGGCGGCGCCCGCAGGTCACTCATCGCCGGGGGCATTGCCGCCGTTGGCGCTTCGCTTTGTTGCGTGGCGCCCTTCGTGCTGGTGCTGATGGGCGTCAGCGGCGCCTGGATCGGCAGTCTCACCGCACTGGCGCCCTACCGGCCGATCTTCATCGGCGTCACCCTGGTGTTGTTGGCGCTCGCCTTCCGCAAGCTCTATCTGGTGCCGCGCGCCTGCGACGCTGCCACGCGCTGCGCGGCGCCCACGGGCTTGCGCAAGCAGCGCATGGTTTTCTGGACCGTCGGTGTGCTGCTCGCGGCGCTGATTGCGTTTCCCTGGTACGCACCGCTGATGCTCTCATGAACAACCGCCACTGAATCGTTCCATCGGAAATCATCGCCATGAAAAGAATTCACCTCAGCACTTCCTCGGCCATACTGTGGATCGCCCTGCTGCTGCCGGGCTCTGCACTCGCCGAGATGAAGACGGTCACGCTGTCGGTGCCGACGATGAACTGTTTCATGTGTCCGTTTACAGTGCGCAGCGCCCTCAGGCGCGTACCCGGTGTCGCCGATGCGTCGGCGGATCTGGGCGCGAAGACCGCGACCGTGAAGTTCGATACCGACAAGACCAACGTCCAAGCCCTGATCGATGCCACCACCGGGGCAGGTTACCCATCCACATTGAAACAGTAGACATGGACGAGGCACCGCCCCGATGACGACACACACCCTCCGCATCACTGGTATGACCTGCGATCACTGCGCGCAAACGGTGGAGACCGCTCTCAATACCCTGCCGGGTGTGGATGCCAGCGTGTCCTTCGCAGACGGACTGGCGCGGGTCGCGGCGGCACACGACGTTGCCGCAGATGCACTCGTGAAGGCGGTGGAGCAGAGCGGCTTCGGCGCGCGCCATGCCGACGACGATGACGCGCCCGCAGTCACCGGCCGGGGCGGCCAGGGACTGCAGGTTGCCGTCATCGGCAGCGGCTCATGCGCCTTCGCCTGTGCTATCCGGGCCGCGGAGGAAGGCGCCCGGGTAACCATCATCGAGTCCGGCACCATCGGCGGCACCTGCGTCAACATCGGCTGCGTGCCCTCGAAAGTGATGATTCGCACCGCCTACGTCGCGCACCTGCAATCGGACCATCCTTTCGACGGCCTGGATCGGCTCACGCCGGTCATCGACCGTGCCGCTCAGGTCGCGCAGCAGCAGGGGCTGGTGGAGGCCCTGCGCACGGCCAAGTACGAATCCATCCTGGAATCCAACCCGAACATCACACTGATGCGCGGACAGGCGCGCTTCGCGGGCCCGCGCAAGCTGGTGATCACCCGGACCAACGGCGAGACACACACGCTCGAGCCCGACCGCGTCATGATCGCGAGCGGTGCACGACCTGCTATCCCGGACATCCCCGGCCTCGCCGAAAGCCCCTACTGGACCTCCACCGAAGCGCTGGTGGCGGAAGAAGTGCCCGGGCATCTGTTGATCATCGGCGGCTCGGTGGTAGCGGTGGAACTCGCCCAGGCGTTCCGGCGCCTGGGCGCCGATGTTACCGTGCTTGCACGCAGCACATTGCTGTCGAAAAAGGATGCGGCGTTGGGCGAAGCGCTGCTCGCGGTGTTCGAAGGCGAAGGCATCCGGGTCCTGACCCACAACGTACCCACCGCCGTCCGCCACCAGGACGGTCGCTTCGTTCTCGACACGCCGGCGGGCGAGGTCCAGGGTGACCGCCTGCTGGTGGCCGCCGGCCGGCGCGCCAACACCGACAACATGGGACTGGAGAGCATCGGGATCACGCTCGCGGCCAACGGCACCATCGTCGTCGACGATCACATGCGCACCTCGGTGGAGCACGTTTACGCCGGCGGTGACTGCACCAATCAACCCCAGCATGTCTACGTCGCGGCCGCCGCCGGAACCCGCGCCGCCATCAACATGACCGGCGGCGATGCTGCCCTGGATCTGCACGCGATGCCCGGGGTGACGTTCACCGACCCGCAAGTGGCGTCGGTGGGCCTGACCGAGGAGCAGGCTCAGGCGCGCGGCCTCGAAACCGACAGCCGCACGCTCACCCTCGACAACGTGCCCCGCGCGCTGGTCAACTTCGACACCCACGGATTCATCAAGCTGGTGGCAGAGCAGGGAAGCGGGCGCCTGCTCGGTGCCCACATCATTGCCGGCGAGGGCGGCGAGGTGGTGCAGGCGGCGGCGTTGGCCATCCGCGCGCACATGAGCTTTCAGGACCTCGCCGATCAGCTGTTCCCGTATCTGACCATGGTCGAAGGCCTCAAGCTGTGCGCTCAGACCTTCACCAGGGACGTCAAGGCGCTGTCGTGCTGTGCCGGATAGTCCGAGGGGAGGCAACATGAAGGCCTCCGAGACCCTATCCGCAAGCACGCCGGCCGGGATCGCGAAGGCGGAATGCGCTGCTTCCCGGACGAAACGTGGCGGCATCCTCTGGGGCACGGGCACGCTCGCCGTCATCACCTGCCCTTGCCATCTGCCGATCCTGGCGGTGGTGCTTTCGGGCACGGCCCTGGGTGCGCTGTTGAAAGAGCACTTCACGCTGACGCTGGTGCTGTTCTCAGTGCTTTTTCTGCTGTCGCTGTGGGCGGTTACGCGCAGCCTCTCGACAACGGGTCCCAGCGATGGTTGACCCCATACTGTCGTTAAGGAGCATGCCCTTCGGTGTGCTTTTCATGATGGAGGTTGGTTGAAATGATAAAAGAGACTTCCGGGCCCGTTGGCTCTGTTTTTGCCGGCGCGTGCTGCCTGGGCTTCGCTCCGCTGCTTGCGGGCTTGTCGGCTATTGGCGCCGGTTTTCTTATTAATGACGCAATTCTGATCCCCCTGTTCGTGGCGTTCCTCGCTTACAGCGTATGGGTGCTGTGGGCGTCTCGAAAAGTGCACGGTCGCCCGGGGCCGTTCTATCTGGGCGTGGGGGCAGCAGTCGTCGCGTTCGCGGCGCTGTGGTTTCTCCCGGCACTCTCCTACGCCGCCCTGGCGGCGCTGATCGCGGCCAGCGTCTGGAACATCATCGCTCAGCGTCAGCGTCGCACCGCGGCACAAGCCTAGAACGAACCACGACGTGATCTCATTGGCGTGAATATCAGCGCTCGTAAGGCGAAATCTGAACCGGTGCCCCGTTAGAGGTGCTGGCGCAGGAAGCTCTCGAGTGCTCCTTTTGGCACCGCGCCGTTCAGCTCCCCAAGCACGTTGGCACCACGGAAGAGTTTTAACGCGGGTATGGATCGAATCGCGTAGCGGCTGGCAAGTTCGCTGTTTTCGTCCACGTTCACTTTGACGACCTTGAGCCGACCTGCCTGCTCCCTGGCCAGAGCTTCCAGGCTCGGCTCCATGGCGCGGCACGGCCCGCACCACGGCGCCCAGAAGTCCACCAGCACCGGCAGCGGGCTCGCCTCGACTTCGCCGGAGAAGCTCGCGTTCGTGACCTTCACCGGCGCGCGCGGAAACAACGGCTGCTTGCAGCGGCCGCACTTCGGATCTTCGAGGATGCGTTCATCGGGGATGCGATTGCGCGCCTGGCAGTGAGAACATCGAAACTCGATCATCAAGACAATACCTTCCGCTCGCGCGCTGGATCGGGCGCGAAATTCCCTCCGTGAAGCGCTTCCATTGCCAGCAGATGGGTACCGGGCATGCGGTTTTCAAGCCGCCGGCGTGCTCATCAAGTCTGTTCGAGGGAGGTCCGGCAGGAGTTTGTGTGGAAGTTTGATTGGCGGAGAGGGAGGGATTCGAACCCTCGGTACGCTATTAACGTACACACACTTTCCAGGCGTGCTCCTTCAACCGCTCGGACACCTCTCCGGGGGAAGCGAGGTTATAGGAGAAGCGCCTGGCAGGCAATTTCCCGGTAGTTGGCGCTACAGCGCGCCGTGCTCCACGAGCAGGGCTTGCACGGCCTCGGCCAGGCGCGCATAGCCGCTGGCGTTGGGGTGGACGTGGTCGGACTTGTAGCGGTTGTCGCCGAGGACATCGGCGAGGATATCGTTCTCCACAGGCACTTGCATGTCCGCGGCAACGTCATCGTAGAAACCCGCGGGGCTGAGGAAAAAACCCACATTGGGAACGGCGATCATCACCACCGGAATGTCGCGTTCCCTGGCGAGGCGGATCATCTCGCGCAGGTTGGCTTCGGTGGCGACGGGATCGCGTTTGCGCAGGATATCGTTGCCACCGTGGCAGAGTATCAATAGATCCGGACGGTAGCGGTCCAGTAAGCCCGGCAGGCGGCGCAACCCCTTGGCCGTTTCCTCGCCCGGAACGCCGGCGTTGATGACCTTGCGCCCGGTGCGCTGGGCGAGCACCGCCGGATAGCTTTGCTCATCCCGGGCGCCGGTGCCGTGGGTGAGGCTGTCGCCGAAGGCAAGAATGACGGCGTCGGGGGCGAGCCTGGGAAGCGGCGCAAGCGCGTCGCCGCACGCCGCGACAAGCACGGCGCACGACCCTGCGACGATTCCGGCGAGTCGAACGGCGACTCTCAGATCAAGTCCTTGACGGCGTCCCGCTCCCCTTCGAGCTCGGCCCTGGTGGTATCCATCTTTTCGCGGCTGAAGTCATCGATGGCAAGACCCTGGACGATTTCAATTTGACCGCCTTTGATCGTTACCGGAAAGGAGTACATGAGCCCCTCCGGAATGCCATAGCTGCCGTCACTGGGCACGACCATGCTCAACCAGTCGCCGTCCGGCGTGCCGCCCACCCAGTCGCGCATGTGACTCAAGCCCGCGTAGGCGGCGGATGCGGCGCTGGAATGTCCGCGCGCCGCGATGACCTCGGCGCCACGCTTCTGCACCCGCGGTATGAACTCATTGGCAATCCAGGCCCGGTCGACGAGCTCGGTAGCGGATTTACCGGCCACCGTCGCATGATTGATGTCAGGATACTGGGTCGCCGAGTGGTTACCCCAGATGGTCACGCGCTTGATATCGGCTATCGCCGCGCCGGTCTTCGCAGCCAGCTGACTCATGGCGCGATTGTGATCGAGCCGCGTCATTGCCGTGAACTGCGATGGCTCGATATCTGGTGCATTGTCCATGGCGATCAGCGCGTTGGTATTGGCCGGGTTACCGATGACCAGCACCTTGACATTGCGTTGCGCGCTTTCATTGAGCGCCTGTCCCTGGGGCTTGAAAATCTTGCCGTTCTCCGTCAACAAATCGCCCCGCTCCATGCCCTTGCCGCGCGGCTTGGAACCCACCAGCAGCGCGTAAGCGGCGCCGTCGAAGGCTTTGGCGGCATCATCGGTGATGACGATGTCCCTTAGCAGCGGATAGGCGCAGTCGTTGATTTCCATGACGACGCCTTCCAACGCTTTCAGTGCCGGCGCGATTTCCAGCAATTGCAGACTCACGGGCTGATCGCTCCCCAGCATCTCGCCGGATGCGATGCGAAACAGCAGCGAGTAGGCGATCTGGCCCGCGGCGCCGGTGACGGCAACACGTACCGGTTCTTTCATCGAGATTTCTCCTTAACGGAAACCAAAAACGATCGTGTTCAACTGCGATCCACCATCGGCACGTAGTCGCGGCGCGCGGCCCCGATGTAGAGCTGCTGCGGCCGGCCGATTCGCTGATCCTCATCCACCATCATTTCCAGCCACTGGGCGATCCAGCCGACGGTGCGCGCCATGGCGAAGATGGCGGTAAACATATGTAGAGGAATGCCGAGAGCGCTGAGAATGATGCCGCTGTAGAAATCGACGTTGGGATACAGGTTGCGCTCGATGAAGTAATCATCCTTGAGAGCGATCTCTTCGAGCTTCAGCGCGACCTCGAACAAGGGCTGATTGTTAGAATCCAAATCTGCAAGCAAATCGTGACAGGCCTTGCGGATGATGGTCGCCCTCGGATCGAAACTCTTGTAAACGCGGTGTCCGAAACCCATGAGCCGGAAGGCGTCGTCCTTGTCCTTGGCACGATCCACATATTTGGGTATGTCTTTCGGGTCGCTGATCGCCTCCAGCATGTTGATGACGGCTTCGTTGGCGCCGCCGTGGGCGGGACCCCAAAGGGTGGCGATACCCGCCGCCACGCACGCGAACGGATTGGCGCCGGAGCTGCCGGCGAGGCGCACCGTGGAGGTGCTGGCATTCTGCTCGTGATCGGCGTGCAGGATCAGCATCAGCTCCAGCGCACGCACAGCGACCGGGTTCGGCACGTAAGGCTCGGCGCGAACGGCGAACATCATCTGCAGGAAATTTTCCACGTAACCCAGGGAGTTGATGGGATACATGTAGGGCTGCCCGATGGTGTACTTGTAGGCATCGGCGACGATAGTCGGCATCTTGGCGATCAGGCGCACGGCGGAAAGCTCGCGGCTGGCGGGGTCGTTGATATCGAGGGAATCGTGGTAGAAGGTGGAGAGTGCCCCGATGATGCCCACCAGCATACCCATGGGGTGTGCGTCGGCGCGGTAACCGTTCATGAAACGCCGGATGCCCTCGTGCACCATGGTGTGACGCCGCACCAGGATGTTGAAGTCTTCCCATTTCCCGGGCGCGGGCAATTCGCCGCACAGCAGCAGGTGGCAAACTTCGAGATAACTGCTGTTTTCCGCCAGCTGCTCGATGGGATAGCCGCGATAGAGAAGCACGCCGTTCTCGCCATCGATATAGGTAACCGCGCTGCGGCAACTGGAGGTGGACGCGAAACCCGGGTCGTGAACGAAGTAACCGAGTTCCTCGGTCATGCCTTTGATGTCGATGACCGGCCGGCCATGGGTGCCCTCGATTACGGGTGCCTCGAAGCTCTTACCCGTGGTGTTGTCCGTCAAGGTTACCGTGCGATTTTTGGCCATATGTCTTTCCCCTGTACAATCGCGGGAGCGTCGTGGAGGACCGCCAGCTAAGGGCCTTCCGATTCATTGGGAGGCAGTCGGTCCGGGGGCGTAAGCGACCACCGGTGAAGCAGGGGCCAGATTCTACCAGTTGCTCACGGAATTGCCCATACGATTACAATATCGGCTAAACTATCAAGCGCTGGCGATACCGCGAATAATACGAACCAGGATAAGGTCATGTCGAACGGTTCCCCGCTTTTCTCCGGGAACGCAGAGTTCCTCGACGCTCTTTACAAGAGCTATCTAGACAATCCCGAGAATGTCGATGCCGCGTGGCGCCGCTGCTTCGCCGAGCTCGGTAGCGCGGATCTGTCCCCCGGCGTCAGTGTCGTGGACGACCGGGCGCGCTCGGCACTCGCGGCAAAGCAGGTAAAGGTACTCGAATTCATCAGCGCCAATCGCTATCGTGGTCACCGAGAAGCCGATCTCGATCCGCTCCACCTTTACGAACGTCCGAAGATGCCCGAGCTGAGTCTTGCGCATTACGGCTTCAGCGACGAAGACCTGGATCGGCGCTTCAATACAGGGTCGCTGTTCATGGACTCGGAAGCCACGCTTCGCGAGATCCGCGATGTCCTCAAGAAGACCTACTGCGCGACCATCGGCACCGAGCTGACGCATATCACCGCGACCCACGAAAAGCGCTGGATCCAGGAACGCCTGGAACGCGTACACGGAAAATTTGATTTCTCGACGGAAAAAAAGCGCGACATCCTGAGATGGGTCACCTCGGCACGAAAGCTCGAGGATTACCTGCATCGGCGCTACGTGGGCCAAAAGCGCTTCTCCCTGGAAGGTGGCGAGGCGCTCATCGCGATGCTCGACGAGGTCATCCAGAGGGCGGGAGGCTATCAGGTCAAAGAAATCGTCATCGGCATGGCTCATCGCGGCCGCCTCAACGTGCTGGTGAACATTCTCGGTAAGCATCCGAAAGTATTGTTCGGCGAGTTCGAGGGCAAGATCGATGTCGGCGAGGGTTCCGGCGACGTGAAATACCACCTGGGGTTTTCCTCCGACGTGCAATCCCCGGGTGGGCCTGTGCATCTGGTGCTGGCGTTCAATCCTTCACACCTGGAAATCATCAATCCGGTGGTCGAAGGCTCGGTGCGTGCACGCCAGGAGCGGCGCGGTGACTTCGCCCGCAACGAAGTGTTGCCCGTTCTCATACATGGGGATGCGGCCTTCGCCGGCCAGGGTGTGGTCCCCGAGACCCTCAACCTCTCGGAAACCCGTGGTTACGGAACCGGCGGCACCGTGCACCTGGTGGTGAACAATCAGATCGGGTTCACGACCAGCGATCCCCGCGACGCGCGCTCGACGCTCTACTGCACCGATGTCGCCAAGCTTGTTCAGGCACCGATATTCCATGTCAACGGCAACGATGCGGAAGCTGTGATCTTCGTCTCCCAGCTCGCTCTCGACTACCGCATGGAATTCAAGAAAGACGTCGTCATCGATTTGGTGTGCTTCCGGCGATACGGCCACAACGAGGCCGATGAGCCCTTCGCCACGCAACCAATGATGTACAAGAAAATCAAAAACCAGCATGGTCCACGCCGCATCTATGGTGCGCGGCTGGTGGCCGAGGGCGTGATGAAGGAAGGCGAGCCCGAAGAGATGGCCGAGACTTACCTCGCAGCACTCGAAGCCGATGACACGATGTCACGGCCGTTGCTCGAAGAGTCCGGCATCGACTACCTGGCCGACTGGGGCCCCTATCTCGGCACCTCGTGGAAGGACCCCGCCGACACGTCGCTCTCCCTCGAACTCATCGAAAAACTGGGTAACAAGCTGGCCGAGATTCCTGCCGAGTACGAGATGCATCGCAGCGTCCGACGCATCATCGACGCGCGCCACGAAATGGCCAGGGGCGAACGGGCCATGGATTGGGGATTCACGGAAAACCTCGCCTACGCGGCCCTGCTCAGGGACGGATTCTCGATTCGCCTGTCGGGCCAGGACAGTCAACGCGGGACTTTCTTCCATCGCCACTCGGTGATCCACAATCAGAAACAGGAAGGGACGCATACGCCGCTGCAGCATATGTTCGACGGTCAACCGAGATTTACCGTCATCAATTCGTTGCTGTCCGAAGAAGCGGTGCTTGCTTTCGAATTCGGATACAGCACGGCGGAACCGGAATGCCTGGTGATCTGGGAGGCGCAGTTCGGCGATTTCGTCAATGGTGCTCAGGTGGTGATCGATCAGTTCCTGAGCTCCTCGGAAGTCAAATGGGGAAGATTCTGCGGACTCGTCATGATGCTGCCCCACGGCTACGACGGCCAGGGTCCGGAACACTCGTCAGCGAGACTCGAGCGCTACCTGCAACTGTGCGCGGAAGAAAACATGCAGGTGTGCATGCCGAGCACGCCGGCGCAGATGTTTCATCTATTGAGGCAGCAGATGGTGCGCCCCTACCGCAAGCCGCTCATTATCATGAGTCCGAAGAGCCTGTTGCGAAACCGCCTGTCGACTTCCTCACGGGAAGACATCGCCGATGGCGGATTCCAGCTCACTATCGACGAAGTGGATCCTATCGAGCATAAGGAAGTTACGCGGCTGGTGCTTTGCAGCGGCAAAGTCTATTACGACATTCTGGAAAAGCGCCGGGAAACTGAGCTCCGGCATGTGGCTATCGCGCGGGTCGAGCAACTGTACCCGTTTCCCGAGGCAGAAATCGTCGCCCTCTTGAAGCGTTATCCCAGGGCGA
>SMUY01205875.1_pt1 | contig 15107 bp, 13 predicted proteins | sample 2456441 | NCBI WGS metagenome assembly SMUY01 (sample SAMN11095931, study PRJNA526329) | marine sediment metagenome | biome: Marine sediment; feature: Surficial sediment; material: Deep marine sediment; isolation source: Hadal surficial sediment | place: Pacific Ocean | collected 2014-11 | depth...
CGAACATAAAGTCCCTGAAATTTCCAAAATCCGCATTTTTTGCCACCTGATGCCTTAAACCAATTAGCTGGTTGAATAGATCATCTAATTTATCTTTGTCCTGTAATCGACGCTCCTGGATTTTATGATAGGCCGTCTCCCTCTTGTCCCTATCAGGTAGTTGAAGCCTTACGCTGGCTTGTTGCAAGGTGTATTCCTGTCCATCCAACTCCACCATCATGGCCCCTGAAATGGTGCCGTACTCCTTGGATTTTGTTTGGATTTCAGTAAACAATGGAATATTCTGTTCACGGAAAATTTTCAGCTCAGTCTCCAATGTTCTATGGAGTATGGCATACCCTTCTTCCTTAATTTCTTCCCAGAATGTTGATTTCAGAGCTTTTTTATTCAATTCATTGCTAAATGGAGCAATTTTTGGCTGGATCTCTGCAATGAAGAATTGATAACTCTGTTGATAGGTTTCATTAGAGGTATCACAAGTCATATTTATATACCTCCAGGCTAGATCCTCCGATACTACCGCCTCCAGTTCACTTCGCTCCCTGAACCAGCTGCGAAGTTGATCAGCAGAGGTAATTTCACGATCTGACAATTCCTGGAAGTAGGGCTCAAGGGCATCCCAATTAGTGATTTTAAAATCTTCCGGTAAAAATTTCCGTGGTTCTCTGTTGAGGATATTGGGGGTTTTATTCATATTTTGGTGGATTGTAAATTCAAGGCCCAAATTTACCTTAATAGTTTTTAGTTTTAAGTGTTTAGGGTTGAGTTTAGTTTGGAAAATTGTAAATGCTTAGATCCAGGTCAGACTCAATTAAACCACACCGCATACCGCTGCCTTCGTAATTTTAAAGCTAGTTTTTTCTCCATCTCCAGAGCTTCTGATTTACTCATTGCATTCAAATGATTGTACAGGCTGGGGCGAAGATACTGGCCATATTTCTGGACAATGTTTGAAGATAGTTTATGACCTTTTTTATTTCTATATCCTGTCTTGTGTTGTTGGAATCGTTCCTTGGGAGTCTTACTGGTCATGCCTACATAGAGACACTCCAGTACTCCATTGAATTGTGGATTGGCAGCCCGAAATTTAGTGTTCTCGGTAAATACCCGCTTAGCTAATTCTATAACATAAACCTGGTATTTTAATTTAGACATGAGTATCCAAACTAAATTATTATGTTAAAGGAACATCGCTTAATTTTACTTACGACTTTCTTCAAATTGCAGCTGACGGTTAGGGTATGGTGCGTAGCTTTGCTTGTGCGGTGGCTTTGCGGGGCTATACATCGGTAAACTTATATATTCGTTTTGCAAATTTTGAGGCAGCCGATTGGTCGAATTCATCAGTCAGGTAATCCAGAATTTCATCAAGTTGGTCGACTGCTTTGTTTGACCACTCGATCCTTAGAGCCATTTACCATGACGTTTTTTCATCTCTTCTTGTGCGATAAGATTATCTGGATTGCCCGACTCCTTAAGGCTTTCTAGGGTTTCTTTTTTCTGTTCCTCAGTTAATCGGCCCCAAAGTTCACCTTCTTTTGATTCTTGACTTTGGTCTAACCAATACAAAAGCTGTTTCAGAAATTTATCGTCGTCGATTTGGTCGATAATCTTATGAACCCTGTCTCTAACAGTCGTTTCCATGCATCAATAAACTAAATCCGGAAAACATCATTCATTCAACTGCCAATCATAATTCAAAAATTCAATCCTGGCCCCAGCGGAGATCTCCTGCTCAGCATACATGTTTAAAAATTCGATCAGTGTTCCTTGGGATGTAAAATCTTCGGCGTACCAATCAAAAAGCTGGGATATCTTTACCAGGTTTGGTGATAACTGGTTTTTCCTACTGGTATTGAGAAAATAGCGGGTCTGGGCATCCAACTGTTGGTCCAACTTTTGAGGCAGGTATGCAATATTCAGCAGTTTTGGGCAGGAAACAGCTGCACAAACGAAAGCGAAATGCACCCTGGCATCTTTAAATGCAGGCCGGACAATTTCATGCTCTATTTCATTTAAGGAATAGCTCAGGTCTCCCAAATAAATAAATTTTTGATCCCAGGGCTTGTCTAAATCCATGATCGTTTGAAGCGGATAATTCCTGATGATCAGGTCCACGGTAAAGGCATTATAAGCGTTGATCCAATAGGCCAGTTGCTGTGGCTTTGTCCAAGAATCCTGAACGGGGTTTTCCTTTAGCTGTTTTAAATACTGGTCCAGAGTTGCTCGATCTTTCCTAATACCGGCATAATCAACCTGCCCGGTTACCGAGACGTATTTCTTTAGTAATTGATCCCACTTTTGATGCTCATGAATACTGTTGGATACCGGGTTCTCTGTACTACTTTCGCCGGCAGGTTTTGAATCTTCAGCCAAAATGACCGCACTTGCTGATGGTGACTCACTACGCTCACTCATGTTTGCACCGCAGCCCAACAAAGGGGCCACTAGAAAAATGCCTACTAATCTTAGATTCACTGCTGTTGGGTTTATGCTGAGATGAACGTTAGCCTCAGCTGATAAGTTCGGGGTACAGTTATGATTTATTCCGGCCTTTGAAATCTATCATACTATCGTATATTCCCAACTGCCTGGCGGTAAAATCGAACCAATTAACAGGAAGAACGCCCCGTAAAAAAGGCAGGAGATTTACCATTTTAGGGGCCCTGACCAAAATTTGATTCTCTTGAATTGCTGAAATGATTTCCTCAACGATCTCTTCAGGCTCCAGCAATGGAGTTAACAGCGGCGCTTTAACACCTGCGAACATTCCGGTATTTATATAACTCGGGGTAACGGTGGTTACTTTTAGATTTTTACTTTCCTGCTCCAACTCCAGGCGCAGTGACTCGGACCAACCCAGCACTGCCCACTTACTGGCAGCATAGACAGACATTTTTGGATTAGGGATCATTGCGGCAGCCGAAGCGATGTTAACCACATGTCCTGAGCCGGTCTTTATCATTGGTTGGATAAATGCTCTGGTAACGTGCATTACGCCCCGTATGTTTACATCAATAGTAGTGTCAATATCCCGGGCTGAATGCTGGGAGAAGTCTTTTCCTACCACCACTCCTGCATTGTTGATTAAAATATCTACTTTCCCGACATTTTTCAGTACATCGGCCGCCATTTCCTCTATCTGAGATACCCTCGAAACATCCACCAAATAGGGATATACCTGGAAGCCCTCCCCTGACCATTCTGAAGACAAAGATTCCAGATTTGACTCATCAATGTCCCATACCACCAGTTTTGAGCACTTTTTCTCCAAAAGCCGATGTCCCATGAGTTTGCCGATACCACTTGCACCCCCGGTTATTAGTACCGTACTGCTTCTTATCCTGGTCATAACAAAATATCCAATTTAAAGGTAAACAACTTTAAAAGTAAATTCACGTTACCAATATTACATTGGTAAGTCATTTATTATCATAGAAATAGGATTATTCTAAAAATTTATACCTTTGTAACCTAATGCGTAGGATATTTCACATACTGATGTCTGTCACCCTGATACTTGCCACCACGGGTTTAAGTATAAGTAAGCATTACTGTGGAAACTCCATCATTCATACTACCCTGGGTACCGAAGCTAAGAGTTGTATGCCCGATATGGACATGAATCAAGGTTGCTGTGACAACCAAACGGAGACCCTTATCCTGGACGATGACTTTCAGCTGAGTTACTCCAATTTTAAAATAATTCCTGAGTACGAAATTCTGGTGGCTTATTCGGTAACAGTATTAGTACCAATGCCGAAGCAAACCAATTACCGCTCATTAATCTCAAATGACACCGGCCCTCCGGTGAGCGCTGAACCTTTGTATTTAACGGTTCAGTCATTCCTTCTTTAAATCGATTGTAGCGTTGAAAGCTGCCGGTTTCGCTTGAAACTGGCTTTCAAGGTTTGTTCTAAACTCAATTCTACATTCATGCTTAGCCATATTATAAAATTTTTTCTGGAAAAAAAGCTGGTAACTTTTATGGTTACTGCTTTCCTGATCCTTTTGGGAATATCCAATGCACCGTTTAGTTGGCAGTTGGGCTCATTTCCCAGGGACCCGGTGGCAGTAGATGCCATCCCTGATATCGGGGAGAATCAACAGATCGTGTTTACTGAATGGATGGGACGATCACCTCAGGACATTGAAGATCAAGTCACCTATCCTTTGACTACCGCATTGTTGGGTATTCCAGGGGTTAAAAGTATCCGTAGCAATTCAATTTTTGGGTTATCAAGCATCTACCTGATCTTCAACGAAGATATAGAGTTTTACTGGAGTCGTTCGCGTATCCTTGAAAAGCTGAATTCCCTATCTCCGGGTACCTTACCGGAAGATGTGCAGCCAGCCCTGGGCCCTGATGCCACCGCTTTGGGACAGGTGTTTTGGTATACTTTGGAAGGCCGGGATGAAAATGGCAACCCGGCTGGCGGCTGGGACCCACAGGAACTACGATCCATTCAGGACTTTTACGTGAAATATGGTCTTTCTTCAGCAGAAGGTGTGGCAGAAGTGGCATCCATTGGCGGGTATGTGAAAGAATATCAGGTAGAGATTGATCCTGTAGCCATGAAAAGTTACCAGGTCAATGTTGCTGATATCATGCGGGCTGTCCAGAAAAGTAACCTGGATATCGGGGCACGGACTATTGAGTTTAATAGAGTTGAGTATCTGGTCCGTGGCCTGGGATATATCAAGAATATTAACGACCTGGAAGAAGCGGTGGTAGTGGCCAGGAATAATGTGCCAGTCCGTATTAAAGACGTGAGCAGGGTTCAACTGGGTCCTGCAACTCGCAGGGGAGGGTTGGACAAAGCAGGAGCAGAAGCCGTGGGCGCAGTGGTGGTTGCCCGCTATGGTTCGAACCCCTTGGAAGTTATAAATAACTTAAAAGAAAAAATCGAGGAACTAGGGCCCGGTTTACCTAGTAAAACCCTTGAGGATGGCACTATTTCCAAAGTGACCATAGTGCCCTTTTATGACCGTACAGGTTTGATCAAAGAAACCCTTGGGACTCTGGAAGAAGCTCTGACCCTGGAAATTCTTATAAGTATTATTGTAGTTATCATCCTGGTTTTGAACCTCCGGGCCTCAATCATTATTTCCAGCCTTCTCCCAATTGCGGTGCTTATGACCTTTATCATGATGCGCTATTTTGGGGTTTCAGCCAATATCGTAGCATTATCGGGGATTGCAATTGCCATTGGCGTCATAGTTGATGTAGGGGTAGTTTTCACTGAAAACATCCTTCGTCACCTTCAACTTCCGGAAAACCACAAACACAAAGGCCCGGACATGCTGCAAACAATTCATAAAGCCACCATGGAGGTCGCGCCAGCGGTAATAACCGCCCTTGCCACTACCGTAATTAGCTTTATCCCTGTTTTTGCTTTGCAAGCCCAGGAAGGGAAATTGTTTACCCCACTGGCTTTTACAAAAACATTTGCCCTGCTGTCTGCCTTGTTCATAGGAATAGTCATTATTCCGGCCTTTGCTCATTGGATTTTTTCACTGAATTTTGGCAAGAACAAAACCAGCAAGATCTGGGGGGCTGGAATGGCTGTGTCAGGTCTGATATTGATATTTGTGGTGCCCTGGGCTGGAATAGTACTGATGGTGTTGGGAATCAATAGGTTGTTTGAAGAACGATTGTCTCTTAAATTGCCAGGGTTTTCTAAGTATTTCAATATCGGGGTCATCCTGGTTACCGTTCTATATTTCCTAACCCAGGAGTGGCTACCGATGGGACCTGAACATTCCTGGTTGGTCAATTTTCTCTTCGTAGGAACTTTAGTCCTCATAGTCCTTGGTCTGCTTTTGCTGTTGGTTCGATATTACACCAGAATATTGGTGTGGTGTCTGGAATATAAGTGGCAGTTCCTTGGTATTCCAATGGTCTTTATAATGTTTGGGTTATTGACCTGGCAGGGGTTCAACAAAGTCTTTGGATTTGTGGCCAATGGCGCTGAAAGTTTGAACTGGAACATCCGACAGACAACTCTGTGGGGGTCGTTGAATGAAACTTTCCCAGGATTTGGAAAAGAGTTTATGCCCTCCCTGGATGAAGGTTCCTTTCTGTTAATGCCAACCACCATGCCCCACTCCGGAGTTGAGGAAAATATTCAAACCATTCAGCTATTGGATCAAATGGTGACGGCAATACCGGAAGTGGATATGACCGTGGGCAAGTGGGGCCGGGTAGCTTCTGCCCTTGACCCTGCCCCTATTTCAATGTTTGAAAACATCGTTAATTACAAACCTGAGTACATATTAGATGAAAATGGTCATAGAAGAAGGTTTAAGGTTGACAAGGAGAATAACTTTGTGTTGTCGAATGACGAAGTCTTCAAACCAGGAAGTTCCAACTTGTCCAGTTTTAATACCGACCTGTTGGTCCCCCATAAAAACGGCAAATTCTTCCGTCAATGGCGCCCGCATATACATTCATCGGACGACATTTGGGATGAAATTGTAAAAGTCACCAATATCCCGGGACTAACTTCAGCGCCAAAATTGCAGCCTATTGCCACCCGGTTGATAATGCTTTCAACAGGTATGCGGGCGCCATTGGGCATGAAAATATATGGTCCTGACCTTGCCACCATTGAAGCTGTAGGGTTCCAAATGGAGAAACTATTAAGGCAGGTGCCAGGGGTCAAAGCCAGCTCTGTTTTCGCTGACAGGGTGGTGGGAAAACCTTATTTGGAAATAAAAATTAACCGCAAATCGATCGCCAGATATGGGTTAAGTATAGAGGACATACAGATGTCTATCGGGGCGGCAATTGGTGGTAATACCCTGACTTATACCGTTGAGGGTAGGGAACGATACCCTGTCAGAGTTAGATACGCCAGGGAATTTAGAGACAACCCCGATGATATCAATGGAATTCTAATTCCTACTCCAACCGGGGTGCAGGTCCCATTGCAAGAACTGGCCGAATTACAGTATGATAGAGGCCCACAAAATATTAAAAGTGAAAATACTTTTCTAGTGAGCTATGTGATCTTTGACAAAGAAGATGAGTATGCTGAAGTAGATGTTATCGAAAATGCTCAAGCATACCTTAACTCCAAAATTGAAGATGGGACCCTGGTAATTCCGCCGGCCGTCAGTTATAAATTTGCCGGAAACTATGAAAATCAGATAAGGGCTTCAAAAAGACTTGCTGTAGTAATACCTATAAGCCTGTTGCTTATTATTTTAATACTCTATTTCCAGTTTGGAAAGTTACAACCTTCACTGATGGTCTTCTCTGGGATCTTTACAGCAATGGCCGGTGGGTTTTTGATGATTTGGCTATATGGTCAGGATTGGTTTATGGATTTCTCCATTCTGGGTGAGAACATGAGAGATCTATTCCAAGTGGGGAAAATAAATTTGAGTGTGGCGGTTTGGGTAGGTTTTATCGCATTGTTCGGCATTGCCTCCGATAATGGAGTGTTAATGGGTACTTACCTGACACAAACCTTTGAAAGGGAGCAACCGCAAACTGTAGAAGCGGTCCGAAAAGCCGTAATACAGGCTGGACAACTAAGGATCCGACCTGCCATGATGACTACGGCAACCACCTTAATAGCATTGCTCCCCATCCTCACATCTACCGGTAAAGGGGCCGAGATCATGGTACCCATGGCAATACCCGCATTTGGAGGGATGATGCTCCAAAGTATTTCGGTGTTCATCGTTCCGGTGCTGTACTGTATGTGGCAGGAATCCAGGGTTAAACGTAAAGGAAATGAAAACTAAAATCATGAGAAAATTGACGATCATATTGGTTTGTTTGGCCCACTTTCAGGCCCTATCCCAGGACCCGGTGGATCCTTACCTGGCTTTGGCTGCTGCCAACAATCCGGGACTAAAGGCCAGGTTTAGCAATTTTATGGCCAGCTTGGAGCTGATCCCACAGGCCAAAGGTTTACCGGACCCTAAGCTTACCTTTGGTCTTTTTATTCAGCCTGTAGAAACCCGTGTTGGACCACAAAGGGCTAGTCTGGCATTAAGTCAATCGTTTCCCTGGTTCGGCACCCTGAAATCCAGGAAGAATGTGGCGTGTCAAATTGCAGAAGCTAAACTAATGGCTTTCCAGGATGAAAAGCTCAAGTTGTTTACAGAGATAAGGGTAGCTTATAATGGGCTTTATTATTTACATCAGGCGGTGCGACTAACAGAGGAGAATTTGCAAGTACTTAGTTCATTCAAAGAGATTGCCCGGGTGAATTTCGAAGGCGGTAAAACGGGGTTCGTAAACGTTCTTCGGGTTGAAATGGAAGAAGAAGAACTACGTGCCAAGCTTGCCTTTCTGCAAGACAGCCAAAGATCCGCTTTAGTGGCGTTTGAAAACCAGCTTAACGCAAAAATTCAAACACCATTGGAATTTCCGGATTATTTGACATTGATCCCGTTAAATAATCAGGGACAGGCGCTGGCTGATAGTATGATTGCCAAAAACCTACAGCTTCAGGAATTAAAATACCAGGTACTGGCCAAGGAGGACCAAATTAAAGTGGCTCAAATGATGTCACGACCGTCTTTTACTGTTGGGTTGAGCTACATTTTTGTAGATGAACGAAGTGACGTCGAACTACCAGATAATGGACAGAACGCTTTGTTATTTCCTCAGGTAGGAATGAGTATCCCCATATTCCAAAAAAAATATCAGGCCTTGCAAAATCAAGCCAATCTGGAAAAAGAACGCATCCAGTATCAACTGGAAGACAAAACCAATCAGCTTTCTTCCCAATTGGAATTTTTGGTAATGGACCATTTGGACGCTAAGAGAAGAAATAAGTTATACAGACACCTGCATGATCTGGCAAATCGATCATTATCACTTCTTCTTACAGAGTTTACCACCGGGCAAACGGATTTTGAGGAAGTTTTGAGAATGGAGCGAAAACTCCTAACCTATCAACTGGAATATGAAAAAGCCCAGGTTGATATAAACAATGCGGTATATAAAATCAATTACTTAGTTGGAAATGAAAAAGATCAATATTAAACAAATAGCCATAGGAGCCGGCTTACTAATCACCGGCCTCCTCTTAGGTCGTGTTATATTTAATAACTCCTCTGGGCCTGTTGATCATCAAGATCATACCCATGAGACAATAGCAGAAATTTGGACATGTTCCATGCATCCTCAAATCAGGGAAAATGGTCCTGGCAAGTGCCCATTGTGCGGTATGGATTTGATACCGGTACCAAGCGGCTCTAATGAATCACTTGGCATTGATCAGATCCAAATGACTGAATCTGCCATGAAACTTGCAGCTGTTCAGACAGTGATAGTAGGTAAATCTATTCCTCAAAAACAGGTTTACTTACCGGGCAGAATTGAGGCCGATGAGCGTAATATCTCTACCGTCACCGCACATTTTAACGGACGGGTAGAAAAATTGTATGCTGATTTTACCGGTCAGTATATTAAAAAGGGACAAAGATTGGCCATTCTATATTCTCCTGACCTTGTTACGGCACAGAAAGAGTTGTTCGAGGCCCTTAAGTTCAAATCCACCAATCCATCCTTTTATGAATCCGCCATTCAGAAACTAAAACTTTGGGAACTAACAGACAGTCAAATCCAAAGTATTATGGCTGGGGGTGAACCTCAATATAACTTCAGCATCTATGCTCCCAGGTCCGGAACTATACTTGCAAGAAAAATCTCCCAGGGAGAACATGTAATGGATGGACAAGTGCTTTTTGAAATTGCCGATCTGAATCGATTATGGGTATTGTTCGATGCCTATGAAAGTGATTTGCCGTGGATAAATGTAGGCGATTCCATTTCGTTTAAGGTACAATCGTTGCCCGGTGAGACATTCAATAGTCTAGTCACATTCATTGATCCTGTAGTTAATAGTCAAACCAGAACTGCTTCCGTCCGTACGGAAATTATCAATATGGACAACCGGCTTAAGCCCAAAATGTTTGTTGAAGGCATCATAAATGCCGAATTGACTGCTCTTCAGGAAACCATTATTATACCCAAGACTGCGGTACTCTGGACAGGGAAAAGGGCTGTTGTATACGTAAAACAACCTGAATTTGACAAACCTACCTTCCAGTTTCGGGAGATTGAACTGGGAACAGACGCCGGAGAATATTATGTAGTAAACAAAGGCTTGTTTGTCGGAGAAGAAATTGTGACCAATGGAGTATTTAAAATTGACGGTGCTGCGCAACTTCAAGGTAAAGTCTCCATGATGAACCCTGCCGGCGGCAAGTCAGCTACCGGGCATCAACACTCCGGAGATATGCCAATGAATGAAATTGATGAAGAACTAAAATAAACATCAAGCAATGGCACAACCGGGATATAACTTTAGATTCATCTTTAAAAAGAAAATAGAATCAATTAACTTTAAATTATGAAACAAACTGCTTATCTGGTCATCATGGCCGTATTGTTTTTGGGCTGTAAAAATGAAAAAAAGCCTTTAGCTGGAAGTGCGGTGGAAAATCCAGACAAACCGAAAATAACCGTTGAAGACCCTTTTTCCGGAACCAACCTGGTTGATAAGATTAAGCTGGTGGATTTAGAGGGTAACCCTGTGGATTTAAAGTTGTTGGCCGGAAAAAAAATATTTCTAAACTTCTGGGCTACCTGGTGCAAGCCTTGCATTCTGGAAATGCCAAGTATAGAACGTGCAGAAAAATTGCTTGCGGATGACGATTTTGTATTCCTGATTGCTTCCGATGAAAGTGTTGGTCGAATAAAACGATTCCAGGCAACTAAGGATTTTAAACTTCAATTTGTGCGTCTGGAAACCCCATTTCCGGACATTGGCATCATGTCTCTGCCTACAACCTTAATAATTGATCAAAGCGGAAAAATTGCCATGAATCAAAGCGGAGCGCTTGAATGGGACAGTCCGGAGGTCCTTGAAAAACTTCGAGGAATCAATCTATAAGCAACATCAGTGTAAATAGGCTAACCTATTTCGATCTTTACATCATCGGTCAGGGGGTGCCCCACGCAAGTGAGTACATAACCTTCATCTCTTTCAGAATCAGAGAGGCCTTCTTCCTCATCCAGTTTCACCTTACCTGAAAGTAATTTACCTCTGCACGCTGTACAAAGGCCGCTTTGACATGAATATGGAAGGTCAATATCCATATCCAAGGCGGTCTCAAGAATGGTGCTGTCGGGCTCTACTGTAAATTTGTGCTCTTCGCCGTCGTAAACAACCACAACCTCGCGAGTTTTGAGTTCACCATCAGCGTCATCATCCTGAACTTTGTCTATTATAGGGGTTACGAAACTTTCTTTAAACAAACTACCGCTGGGAATGCCATAGTCGGCCAGAAAAGTTTCCACATTATGCATCATCCCTTCCGGGCCGCACATCAGATATAGTGTATTGTCAACACCCCAATCCGGTATTCGATGCAAAATCTCTTTTAACATTTCAGGGTTCAATAACCCGGAAGGTCCTTGCCAGGTCAAAGGAGCCTCATCAAGAATATAGATGACATGAAAACGGCCTTCAATTTTTGCCTGAAGCTCTTCTAATTCCTTTTTGAAAATGATCGAATCTATATTCCGGTTGGCATAAATAAGAGAAATGATACTATTGGGTTCCCATTTCAATATTGACTTGATATGAGACATAAATGGAGTAATACCACTTCCTCCTGCTACCATAACCAGGTGTCTTTTATTTGTAGGGTCCATGTCGATGGTAAAATGACCCATAGGCTCCTGAACCTTCAGCTCATCGTCTATCTCCAGATGATCGGGAAGAAAATTAGACATCAATCCTCCGTCTACGCGTTTCACGGTAACAGCGAGGTCCTGGTCAATTTCAGGGGCGGAGCAAAAGCTATAAGAGCGTCTGACCTCCTTACCGTCAATCTCCGAAATTAGCGCTAGAAATTGCCCCGAACGGTATTCCATAACCGGTTCTGGCTGATGAAATACAATGGTAATTGCTTTCTGTGTTTCCTGAATTATGTCCCTGACTTTTAGTCTGTAATAGTGGTCATTCATGAATATCTGGCGCTTCTTCCGGGCTTTGCTAATGCCCGATGCTTAAGGTGGTACAAAAATAATAAAATCTGTCTTTTACGGAACTCGTTGACCAGTTAATTAAATGGATTAACCAGCTTAAAGTTTATTATTTTCCTATTTTTGAACTTAAACAGCCTCATATATATGAAATTAACAGAATTGACGGCCCTTTCTCCTCTTGACGGTCGCTACAGGAAGCAGATTGTCGATCTGGCTGACTACTTTTCAGAATATGCGTTGATCAAATATCGTCTGATGATGGAGGTGAATTACTTTAAGGCCCTGACTCAAATCCCAATACCCCCTTTGACCAAGTTTCCTAAAAGTGGATTACAAAAATTGGACTCTATAATATATTCCTTTGACATTAAGTCGGCACGAAGGATCAAGACATTGGAACGTACCACCAATCACGACGTGAAGGCCGTGGAATATTATCTAAAGGAACAATTAAAGATATTGGGCTTAAGTAAGTTTCAGGAATTCATTCACTTTGCTATAACTTCCCAGGATATTAATAACACTGCCGTGCCATTGTCCCTGAAAGATGCACACAAGGAAGTGATTCTTCCTATCCTAAAGCAGCTGCTGACTACCCTAAAGAGACTTTCCCGGCAATGGAAGGATGTTCCCATGTTGGCACATACGCATGGTCAACCAGCTTCACCTACCCGTCTCGGTAAAGAGATCGATGTATTTTGTAGCCGATTATCCAGGCAATTGGAAAGTTTGAACGAAATACCTATGGCCGCAAAGTTTGGTGGTGCCACCGGTAACTTTAACGCCCATGTTGTGGCTTTTCCCGAAGTGGATTGGGAGAAATTCGCTGACAAATGGTTAAAATCCCTGGGACTTCACCGCAGTAAACCCACCACACAAATCGAGCATTACGACCATCTGGCGGCATACCTGGATAATATCAAAAGAATTAACACCATACTTATGGATTTTGCCCAGGATATCTGGCTGTATATTGCCAAGAACTACCTTACTCAGAAGATCAGGAAAGGCGAAGTTGGGTCATCGACCATGCCTCATAAGATTAATCCTATAGATTTTGAGAATGCTGAGGGCAATTTCGGAATGTCTACGGCATTGTGTAATCATCTATCCTCGAAACTGCCTGTCAGCAGACTGCAAAGAGATCTTACCGATTCAACTGTGCTTCGAAACCTGGGGTCGCTGCTGGGGTACACATTGTTAGGGATTAATTCACTTTTAAAAGGATGCAATAAACTTCAATTAAACAAACAAGCATTAAACGAAGATCTGAAGAATAACTGGGCGGTTGTTGGAGAGGCGATTCAAACCATCCTTAGAAGAGAAGGATATCCCAAACCCTATGAAACACTAAAAGAACTGTCACGCAACAACCAAAAAATTTCCAAAGATTGTATGTGGGAGTTTATTGAAGGTTTAAAAGTATCAAACCATGTCAAGGACGAACTGAAAGGTATTACTCCATTTAACTACACTGGAGTTTAGGCCCCCACATAATCAACGCTCTTATGCCGGCAGTCCCTCGCCCTTTTCAATGATTGATAGACTGAAGGATTGAATGTCTTCAGTTATATGCTAAAATGTTCAATTGATCTACTGCTCCTTCGTCCCTGATTTTGGTATATTCGGCCAATTCTCTTCATATGAAGCACATAATTAGTCTGGCCATCCTGCATATTCCACGCAAGTACCTTCAATTAGTTGGCCATTTCATTGCCAAATTTCTGTCAATATTCTATTTAGGTAAGGGGGTCCAATGCCCTATTTGTAACCACCAATACCGTAAGTTTCTGCCCTACGGAAGAAAAGCCAGAGAGAATTCACTATGTCCTAATTGTTTGGCGCTTGAACGTCACCGGTTACTCTGGGTTTATCTAAAAAACCAAACTTCTTTGTTCCATCAAGAACAACGATTATTACATATTGCACCCGAATATTGTTTCATTGATCGCTTTGAGTCCCTGAAGCACCTGGATTACCTGACCGCAGACATCGAGTCTCCCCTGGCAAAGCTAAAAATGGATATTCATCAAATGCCTTTTGATGAGCATTCCTTTGACTGTGTACTTTGCAATCATGTGATGGAGCACCTAACAGATGATCGACAGGCAATGAAAGAAATTTACCGGGTCTTAAAACCCGGAGGATGGGCCATAATCCAGGTACCCTTTTTCCCTCCTTTTCCAGATCATACTTTTGAAGACCCCAATATCACTACACCCGGTGATAGGATGAAAAAGTTTGGCCAGAAAGATCACGTGCGTCTGTATGGAAAAGACTATAAAGAACGTTTAGAAAACTGTGGATTTCAGGTGACAGAGGATCATTTTGTTGACTCCCTGACCACTGATATCGTTAGAAAATTTGCCCTTTCAAAAGAGGCAATATACTTCTGTAGTAAAATCCAGGGAACTTAGAACCCCACTTCTTCCCTTACTACATAATCTCTGGTCTGGGAGGAGTTTTGGGCAAGTAACTCACTGATAAACCCTGCGAGAAACAGCTGGACACCGATTATCAATGCTACCAGCGCCAAAAAGAATAGCGGTTGGTCCACTACATCCCGTGGCGGGACCTGGTTTAAAAGCCACCGGTAGTAAAGTTTCTCTCCAATGATCCATAGAGTGATCATGAAACCACCTAAAAAGAAGATGGTACCGAAAGTCCCAAAAAAATGCATTGGCCTTTTTTTGAATTTTGATACAAAAGTGATTGACAGCAAATCCAGAAACCCTCTGATGAACCGCTCAAATCCAAACTTGGTGACGCCATATTTTCTAGGGTGGTGCCTAACTTGCTTTTCTCCGATATGATTGAAACCACTCCATTTGGCAATTACCGGAATGTACCGATGCATTTCACCATAAATAGATATCTGCTTGATAACGTCGGAGCGGTAAGCTTTAAATCCGCAATTAAAATCATGAAGTTTAATGCCAGAAATAAAACGCGTTGTCCAATTGAAAAATTTAGAAGGGATAGTCTTAGTAATTGGGTCTTTTCTCTTTTTTTTCCACCCTGAAACCAAGTCGAATTTATTCCTTATCATCATATCGTACATTGAAGGAATTTCTTCAGGGTCGTC
>SMUY01141973.1_pt1 | contig 15105 bp, 8 predicted proteins | sample 2456441 | NCBI WGS metagenome assembly SMUY01 (sample SAMN11095931, study PRJNA526329) | marine sediment metagenome | biome: Marine sediment; feature: Surficial sediment; material: Deep marine sediment; isolation source: Hadal surficial sediment | place: Pacific Ocean | collected 2014-11 | depth 0-1...
CTGCCTGGGGATCCCATTGAGGGCGAAACAGACCCGCCGGGGAGCCGAAGAACACCGAAAAACCCGACGCCAACCCCCCTCGTAACCCGCGAGAACCGTGCTACACGCCGAGCTTCATGCCAAACGGGGCATTTTTCGAGGCGCCCTTAGAATACTCCTCTCAGGCGATCAGACCGAGGGAACGGTCGCGGTTTTCGAAGACATCGTCCAGCCCGGTGTCGGCGCTCCACGGCACATCCACCACGGTCAGGATGAGACCTTCTTCTTTCTCGAAGGCTCCTTCGATGTGGAGGTGGACGGTGCTCTGCATCACATGCGCCCCGGCGATGTCGCCTTCATTCCGCGCGAGACCGTGCACGCCTTCAAGAATGTCGGCGATACCGCTGGGCGCCTGAGGTACGTCTTTTCGCCCGCGCTGAGAATGGAGGCGATGTTCCGGGTGTTCTTTGATGCTCAGAAAACAGCGCAGATGACCGAGGAGGCCATGCGCCAGATCGCTGCCGATCACGGTCAAAGCATTGTTGGTCCTCCGCTCTAGTGGAGCGACGCCTTCGACCCAGCAATGTCCAGAAATGGCACAAAGCGTGAGTTTAGCCCGGAGCGTTTGGAGGGACGGAAACCGCCGCATTGCCGACGCTCGGGCGTGTATGTCGGTTTATCGCCGCATTGCAGACCTGATTCCGAGTCACGGCGAAGGGCAACTCATGACCCAACTCGGACGAACGACAGATTCTGGTGTTACGCCTCGGCAGGCTCCTGCGACCACCTCCTGAGGGTCTCGACAGCGCCCGAAATCCGACATTGCCCTGGCGGTTCTGGATCAGTGCAGATATCGGAGAAGTGCCGGAACCCTGAGCGCGTACTTTGGCGGCCTTTGAGACAAAGCACGAGGGGCAGCTTTCGAGGGAAGATAGGACGGTCAAGGGTCTCGCGCCTAGCCTCACGGACGAGCAGCAAATTCGGCCTAATTTTGATTGACGTGACAATGCCATTAGAAAGAAGGGACAGGCGGTGTTTTTCAGTTTTGCGCCGTCGTACGAAGCTCGCTGCGAAATCGCAGCGTTACCTAACTGACAAGCAGGTGGAGTCAATGCGCGGCGAACGAGGAACGCCTGAAACACCAACCCTCGCCGACGCGGTCCGTGCGAAGGATCAGCAGGTCCTTGCGCGGATCGCCGCTGCTCCGATAATACCCTTGAATAACAACCTGGTATCGCGCCCTTGGGGCGGGCAGCGGCTCTGCGCCTACAAGGGCCTCCCCCCGACCCCGCTTCAGCGATGGGGAGAGGCCTTCGAGATCTGCGCCTTTTCCGGGGACGAAGAGGCCGTTGCCCACCCCAGTGTCATCCGATTGGCCGACGGGTCCGAGGTCGACCTGCCGGAGCTTCTGGCTGCGGCGGGACCCGCGATCCTCGGCGAGGATTTCGTCGCGATGCACGGCTGTCAGATTCCCCTTCTTCCCAAGACGTTAGACGTGGGTGAGCTGCTGTCTGTTCAAGCCCATCCCGAGGGATTCACCGAAGTGTACGTCATCATCGAGGCCGACGAGGGGGCGACGATTCGCCTTGGCTTCAAGCGCGACGTCGACCCAGCAGATCTCGGGCAACGGCTCAAAGGAGGACGGCAGCTTCAGCAGAGGCTGCTGGACTATCTTCGTGATGGCATCGACCTTGAGGCCCTGCAAGCAACGCTGACAAACAACTTTGCGCGGCGGGCCGTGCTCGCCGATGCGGTGCTCCCCGCCTTCGAGTCATTGCTGCGGACCGGGGCCAATCGGAAGATCGTCGAGACGCTGCGAACGCTTAAGGAACTTTACTGGGAGGTTCTCGATATGCTCAATGAGATCTCCGTGACACCGGGACAGGTGATCTACAACGCTAACTCGGAGGCTGTGAGCGCGGCGACAGGTCGTCCCCAGTCGGCCGAGGTTCACGCCCTTGGCAATCCCCAGGGCAAGGAGATCCTCGCCCTGGAGATCCGGCGCCCAGGTCCCACTTTCCGCGCTTGGGACCACGTGCGCTTTCCGCTGCGCCCCATCGACGTCGACAAAACCCTCGACGCCCTCAATCTCCGGGCCACGCGGCCGGCGGACTTCATCGTCACCCCGCGACTGCTCGCCGGTTGTCCTGGAATGTTCCGCTCGGTGCAGAGCGAGTGGTTCGTCGTCGATCACCTACGACCGCGCCCAGAGGCAGAGGTCGGGCTGCCCGCCGGGACTCCAATGCACACGCTGCACGTTGTCCGCGGTACCGTGGAGCTTCGAACCTCGGACGACCGGACACTGGCGTTGCTGACCCGCGGCCAGTCGGCCATAATCCCCGTGACCATCGATAGCTACCGGCTAACCACGGCCGACGGCGATGCCGAGGTGGTGATGGTGACTATTCCTCCGTCGACGGCGGTGCAAAAACGCGGCGAACGAGCCTCATGACAACCAATGGCTACCCTACCTTCTTGAACTACATCCCTTGCGAGCTGCGGTTCGGGACGAGTGGCCTCAGAGGTCTAGTGCGTGAGATGACCGACCTCGAGGTTTACATTAACACCCGCGGCTTTCTCGACTACCTGCGCCAGATCGGCGACGTCGGACCTGGCGATCCCATCGCGCTCGCCCAAGACTTGCGCGAGGTCGACCCCAGCAGCGGGCTGTCAAGCAGCCCTCGCATCGCCCTTGCGGTAACCCAGGCCATTCGTGATGCAGGGCTATCGGTGGTCAACTGCGGCAAGATCCCTACTCCGGCTCTGGCCTACTACGCGCAACAGGAGGATGCAGCGACGAGCAAGCGACCGATGCCCGGCATCATGGTCACCGGCAGCCATGTCCCCGCTGATCGCAACGGCATCAAGTTCTACAAACAGAGCGAAGAAGTGTTGAAGAGCGACGAGGGCGGCATCCTTGCTGCGGTCAAGGCGGTTCGCACCAGGGAATATGCCAAGGATGAATCGCGGTCGGCATTTGACGCCGATGGCAAGCTCAAGACGGCGCCCGAACCCGCCGCGATGCAGCACGCGGCTGAAGCGGTCTATCTCCAGCGCTACCTCGGGCTTTTTCCCGACGAAAAGCCGCTCGCCGGCAAGCGCGTGGTCGTCTACCAGCACTCGGCGGTTGGCCGTGACTTGCTGGTCCGCGTCCTCGAGTCCCTGGGTGCCACAGCCATCGCTGCGGCGCGCAGCGCGACCTTCGTCCCGGTGGATACCGAGGACCTGCGCGAGGAGGACGAGCGGCGCTTTCGTGTGCTGGCCAGCCGCCACTCTCCCGATGCCATCATCTCCACAGATGGTGACGGTGACCGACCGATTCTCGTCGACGAGCGCGGCCGCTTCCACCGTGGGGACGTGTTGGGAATCATCACCGCCGAGTTTTTCGACGCGGCATTCGCCGCTGTGCCCATCAACACCACTGATGCCCTGGACAAACGGGTGCAGCAAAGCCGCCCAGCGATGGTGGTGGAGAAAACTCGCATTGGCTCCCCTTATGTCATCGCGGCAATGCAGCGAGCCATCGCCGAGGGGACGACCAGAGTGGTGGCGTGGGAAGCGAACGGCGGCTTTCTCACCGGCACCGACTTCACTGTCAACGGTCGGTTGCTGTCGGCCTTAGCCACTCGCGACGCGGTGCTGCCGATCCTCGCGGCGTTGCTCACCGCAGTCCGACGAGGCGTTCCGGTTTCCCAGCTGTTCGACGAGTTACCCCAGCGAGCGACCTGCTCCGGGTTACTGGACGACTTCCCCGAGTCAGCGAGCCAGGCGATCCTCGGGCGGTTCTCCCCCGGTGACGCCACGGTGATCGATGCGGTCTTTGATGATTCGACCGTGACCGTCACGCGGGTGGACAACGACGAGATGGCAACGCGCACTCCCGATTCGCTGGCAGACGAGTTGCTCGCCCTCCGACAGACGATTCAGTACAATTTTTCGGCTGAGGATGGCTTCGGATCGGTCGTTCGGCTCAACTACACCGATGGTGTTCGGGTCTGGTTCGGCACTGGCGACATTATCCACATTCGCCCGTCGGGTAACGCCCCCCAATTGCGCATCTACGCGGTAAGCGATGTCGCCCAGCGGGCCGATGAAATGGTTCGGCTGGCGATCCGCGAGCCTGATGGCCTGTTACGTCGGATGGAGCGGAATCTAGCCAGAACTGGCGGCCCGGCATCGACGTCACTCGCCGACGCGACGCCCCGCGTATCGGAAGCGCAGGCGGCAAAGTTCGACAACTTGCGCGATCTGAGGCGGGTGGTGAACGCCTCCCTCGGTCCAAGCCAGGTCATCGCCATCACTAATGGTGGCGATTCGGATATCGTGGGTCGAAACCTCGAGGACCTGGCGGCCGCGATCTTCCGCGCCGACAACGCCGTCGAGCTAATGGTGCACGAGGAGCGGGCGCGACGCGGCCAGCTCCTCGGCCTCCTCGACGCCGTCCGCCAATGGCAGCGGGAAGGCCGAACCTTCGACTCGGACGGGGTTGCCCTAGGCATCATGCTGCCGGGCAAGGGAACACGCCTTAGCCCGATCACCCAGCGGCTGCACGGTATCAAGCCGTTCATGCTCATGCTCGTCCGCCAAGGACGAGACGGGCGCTGGCTCAACACCGCCGCCGCCTCCCTCTATACTTGGACGCTACTGGCCCATCACCTGCAGCGCATGGGCTTCCGCGGCATCGCCTGGAAGTGGGGAGACGAGCCACAGATCGCCGCCCACCGACTGGCGGAGATGAACCTCGACCTCTCCCGAGCCGATGCGGTGCGGTTTGGCGCGGAGGTGGAGGTCACCGAAGATCTGGCGGCAAACAAGGAGTGGCTGCTGCGCCACCCGACTAGCGGCGAACTGATCGTGCAAGTGCAGCGGCGATCCCGCGCCGAGCTGTTGCAGCGCTTTGACATCGTCGACCGGGGCCAGCCGGTCAAAGCGCTAGTACATATTGGTAGTCCCGCCTTCTCCTATCTCTTCCTCGAGGAAGCCGAAGCGCTCTTTGGCGACCTCGACGGCTGGATCGACGTCGACGGCTACCTTTTCGAAGCGCTGACCCACGACGCCGACGCCTGGCAAGCGGAACTGAACCGCGATGCCAGGCTGCAGCAACTGGTCACCGAAAGGCCCGACTTTTGGCAGCGCGTCCAGCAACTCAAGCAGCGGGTGGGGGAGCGAAGGGGGCACCCGCTGGTCATCAAGGTCATCGACTTCGGCGAACATCTCTACTGGGGCGATATCGGCCAGCTCGCCAAAGCGCGCCGGGCTTTGTGGGCGGTCGCTGCGCCTACGGTGGAGGGCGACTTTGCCCGCTGCCTCGCGGCCATCGATCATGTGGCTCCGGATCCCTTCGGCAACCGCATTGTCGGCGACACCACCCTGCCCAGTGATGGCCGCGTGCTTAACTCGGTAATCATCGACACCAAGATTCACGGCAAGGCGGACATTGACGGGGCGGTCCTGGTGGCGAGCGAACTGGGGGACGTAGTGGCCCGTGGCGGTGGGGTCGCCTTCGGCTGCACGGTTGGTGAACTTGATCTCGGCGAGGAGGGCCTCGCCTTCATGTCGATTCAGCAAAGCCTGAAGGTGCCCGCCCACCACGTGCACACGAGCATTCCCGTCGACCCCGGCGATCTATCTCGGGGCCATCAGAATTGGTTCGCCGACGCTCGGCAAGACCCTGGCCGGGGCACGAACTACACCGAACCCCAGCCCGGCAATCCCGACTCCTTCGCGGCTAAGTTCCAGCAGATGCGCCAGCGCCAAGTCCCGCCCGACGAGATCGAGCGAGATATTGACGCACGTTTCCGCCCGCCAATCAGACGACAGCTGTCTCGACGGAAGGCCCGAATTTCTGCGCGAGGCGACTGATCCGCTCAAAGCCCTCCACCGCCTCAGTAGCACGAATTGCGCCCCGGATGTCCCTGCAATGATCGCCCATGGCCCCATCAGCCGCGGCACGCGATCGCGACACGCACTCGAATGTTCGCGCCGTGCTCATACGGCGGGGCGAGGATTCTGTAGGCAGAGATCAACCAGTTCCTGCACTTGCGCAGTGCCCGCGCAAATGACGCTATCCGCCCCACCCCAGTAAAGCTTCACAGTACCGTCTTCTTCCGGCACAGCGCCACAGCAGAACACTACGTTGTGGACATAGCCGGTCAGCTCCCACGGGTCTTCGGGTGCGAGGATCCACTCGTCCGCGACTCCGAGGACATTGGCCGGATCGTCGAGCGCGTGCAGTGCCACGCCGACGCGATACACCGCACCGTCCATCGTGTCGAACACGCCGTGATAGATATTCAGCCAGCCGTTCGCCGTGGCGATTGGAGTCGCACCCGGCCCCACCTTCGCCTCATCCCAGTGATAGACGAGGGGCTTGATGGCCACTGTCGACTCACCCCAGTGAATGAGGTCTGGAGACCAAGAGAGCCAGATTGACCAAGGGTTGATTTCCGAGTGGGGTCGATCAAGCCGTGCGTAACGTCCGTCGAAGATTTCCGGAAAAATCACCACATTGCGCATATCTGGCTGGCTAATCAGCGACACCCTCTCGACAGCAGTAAAATCGTGGGTTTTTGCAAGACCGATGCGCACGCCGTGCCTGGAATAAGCGCTGTAGGTGATGTAATGCTCACCGCCCATAGAACAAATTCGTGGATCTTCGATGCCATACTCCTCGTACTCCGCGAAGACCCCGTCAGTGGCCGGCACCATGAACGGCTTGGACTTCACTTGGAACTTATAACCATCATCGCTCCATGCAATGCCGATGATGGATCGTCCGTTACGCAGGTGGGAGCGAAATAACAAGACGTACCGACCCCCATGCTTGGTTGTACCCGCATTGTGGACGGTCTCCACAGGATAAGGAACGTCATACTTGGTGAGGATAGGGTTACCCTCATACCGCTTCACTATCGGGTTATTGCTCATCGTCTACCTATAATTTCAGGACTTCTTGGTATGCTCGGACGTAGTCTTGCGCCATGCGCGTATCAGAGAAGCGCTGCTCAACGTCATCACGACAGGCGGATCTGTCGATCGAACGCACGGCCGCGACCGCTTCCACGGCCTGTTTTATGTCCTCGACGATGTAGCCCGTCTCACCGTGTCTGACGATTTCCGGCATAGAACCGCGACCAAATGCGATGACTGGCGTTCCGCATGCCATGGATTCCACTAGGCTCAAACCAAACGGCTCGTCGAAGCTGATCAAATGCAAAAGTGCCAAGGCCTGACCCAGCACTTCCGGTCGCCGATCGGGTCCGATCGCACCGAGGTATTCTACCGTTGTGCCGTCAATGTAGGGTTCGACGAGCTTTTCGAAGTAAGCTTGATCCTGGATGATGCCCGCGATCATTAGCTTCATTCCCGCCCGCTGCGCCACTTGAATGGCTTCGTAGACGCCCTTCTCAGGGTGGATCCGGCCAAAGAACAACAGGTACTTTCCCCCACCCTTGAAAAAGGGAAATTTCGTAATGTCGATCCCGTGGTGAATCGTGGCCAGGTAATCGAGCTCCGGCGACTTGTCCGCCTCGCTGATAGCCACGTAGTGGCTACGGTCATTGTACTTTTTGTACACGGGAATGATTGAGGGCGACGAGAAACCATGGATGGTGGTCAACATCGGTGTTTCAATCAAGCCGGAGTAGGTCAGTGGCAGAAAGTCGAAGTGATTGTGAACGAGGTCAAAATCGGCGGAGCGCTCGAAGACTTCGGAGATATGCAGGCACTCCGCAACCTTGGGATTGACCGAAGGGTCCTCTGAATAGGGACGCGGACAGACCGCGACCAATTGCCCACTGGTTTGCGAGTCGCCGGTGGCAAACAGGGTCACCTTCAGACCCATTTTCACCAACTGCTCCGTGAGAAGGCTGACCACGGACTCCCACGGGCCGTAGTGGCGAGGAGGTGTCCGCCACGAGATGGGGCTGAGCATAGCAAGGCGAATAGACATGCTCGAACTCGATGTGCTTGCTGAAGCGCGACTGGTGTTATTCTAACTGTCTTAGAGGCCGTTTCGAAAGGGGTTGCGTGGACGCCGAACGCCCGAGAGCAGCATAACCGTAAGGCGCTGCGTTACCAGAGCGATTTGACCGACGCGGAGTGGGCTGTGATTGCTCCTCAGTTACCTCCGGTTCATCGCACGGGACGGCCGCGGTCACCCTTGCCGAGGCGCGATCCGCTCACCAGTTTCACGCCACCGTCGCACCCACCGGATCGCTGTGGATACACCAACCCGGAACCGAGGCGCAGGCCCGGCGTGCCGATGATCCTGCATCGACAGCATCCAGCACACGCCCCCGCAGATCGCTTGTATAGGCTCCGTTCATCCTCTGCCCCTATCGTTGTTTGGGGCGAAGAATCGCATCTCAGCCAACGATTGGGAATCCCTTCAGTGAATCTGAGTTCCCGGATGACGCTCTAAATCGAGATTGTGCGCAATATAGCTGTTGTGTTTTGAAACTGGTAGAGGCACAATATGCAGTGTGGGTACACTCACCCCGGTAGAACGCTTGAAGCGCCTGGGTATGGCGAAGCGACTCGTATGTCGAGGACGATGCGATAGCGCGAGTGAATGGCCGCAAATCATTGTCAGGCAGAACCGGTTAATGGGCAGGCACTGATGGGGTCATGAATAGAGAGGTAGAGCATCACGGGAAATTTGTGAGACGCCGGCGAATCGTACTGAACGCCGAGAATTCTCGCGTTATTACTCGGCCATATTTTCCGGGCGATGGGCTGCGACTCGAGCGCATGATCGAGCGGGTTACAAAGCTAAGTGACGATGAGGCGCAGCGTTTGCTGGGAACCATTTTCCGGGATTTCTCAGAGCGCCATCGATACTTCAGAGAAACTTTAGAGAGAAACTTCGAACGGGTCGCTGCACATTCGCCAAAAAGCCGCTCTTTATCACCGGAACGACGACTTCTGCTCGGCGCGTACTTCACCTCTGAGTATTCAGTCGAGTCAGCCGCTCTTTTTAACCCGTCCATCGTGCAGCACCCGGATCAAAAAGGCGTCAGTAAAGGATCTAAGCGATTTATCATGAGCTTCAGAGCGACGGGCGAAGGCCATGTGTCCTCTATTGAATTCCGTAGCGGAATTATTGACGAGTACAAGGACTTATACTTCGACCCCATCAGCCATTACGTGGACACGCCTAAAATCACACTGAACCCATCTAGAAGCCGCCTTCATTTCAAGCAAGAGCTCGAAGAGACCGGCGTACACACCCGCGTTCTGGGCAAACTATTGGAGGGTCTAGGAGAGGAATTCACCCTCGGTGAGCTTCAAACCCAAATCGAGCGTCTCCAATCGACCAAGTTTCGAACAAAAGACAAACTGCATGCAATTGATACGGCACTGTGGCTGGCGCGGTCCAATTACGAGTGCATCTTTCGTCCCGACCACCACATCTCAGAGAGAGTGATATTCCCCGTTACGGAAAATGAATCCGGAGGCATCGAGGACGCCCGCTTCGTGCGTTTCGTCGATGAAGATGGCGCGGTCAGGTACTACGCAACTTTCACCGCCTACAACGGATTTGCGATACTGCCACAGCTGCTTGAGACCACAGATTTTTTGACCTTCAAGATGCATACGCTTAACGGCAATGCCGCGCAGAATAAGGGTATGGCGTTGTTTCCAAGAAAGATTAATGGCCAATACGTGATGCTTTCGCGCCAGGACGGCGTGAATAACTACATCATGTTCTCGGACAATGTATTTTTTTGGACTGAAGCGACTCTCCTACAGGAGCCCGCCCATCCCTTGCAGTTTGTCCAAATCGGTAATTGCGGTTCGCCGTTGGAGACCCCCGAGGGATGGCTAGTATTGTTCCACGGTGTAGGTCCGATGCGGAAATACAGCGTCTGGGCAGTGTTACTAGATATTGACGATCCATCAAAGATTATCGGCCAGCTCGAGGAGCCATTACTGGCACCCGATGAGCACGAACGAGATGGTTACGTACCCAATGTGGTTTATACCTGCGGAAGCATGATTCACAAAGACGAGCTGATAATTCCCTATGGCATTGCCGACCAAAGGTGCAGTGTCGCCAGCGTCCCTATCCGAGAGCTAATGTCGCGGCTCAAGGCAAGTCAGTAGGCTTGAACCCTTTCTCGCAAGACCTGTCCCTTCTGTAATCCGGCAGCTGCAGCAGAGGCTGCTTGACTGTCTTCGTGATTTGATCTAGGGCCGTTGTCATAGGAGTCCAGTCCCAGTAAATTTGTGCATCTACGACGCCTCTGATCATCGAGTAGCGGCTTGAGGCGGAAGTGCGCGACACCCTCGGTCGGGGGGATTACGAACACAGTTCCGAGCCTGGCCACAGCTACCGCAACGGGGGGTGCGAGGGGCGTCTGAAGGCCGTGGAGGCCTGTGATCAATCTGGCCTGTTGCAAAAGCTGTTTATTCATCGGCTTTAGAAATTTTCCGAGAAAAGGCAAATTTTGCCGATCTATGATGTAGGACACAAATCTCGATGACTAAGTTTCAACGTATTGCATTCATTGGCAATCATCCTCCGAGGATGTGTGGTATCGCGACCTTCACCGATAGTCTTCATCGGGCCGTCTCTAAGGATGATCCAAATCTCGACGCCTTCGTCGTGGCGATGACAGAGACGGGGGCCGAATACGAATATCCACGCGAGGTGTTGTTTGAGATCCGCGAAGATATGATCGGCGATTACGCTCAGGCCGCCGAGTTCCTTAACAGCGCGGACGTGGACGTCGTTTCCCTTCAACACGAATACGGAATTTTTGGCGGCGAAGCTGGCAGTAACATTGTGCAGTTGCTGTCGCGGATCAAAACGCCGATCGTGACTACACTTCACACTGTGCTTGCTGAACCGACCCTAATGCAGCGCACAGTGATGGATCAGCTCGTTCGCCACTCGGCGAAGATCGTTGTTATGGCGGAAAAGGGGCGCGAGTTACTTCAGTCCGTTCATGACGTGCCAGCTCAGATGATAGAGGTCATACCGCACGGCATACCTGACCTTCCGTTTCTCGATTCGACCTGCGGGAAGGACAAACTCGGTCTCGAGGGGAAAACCGTCATCCTTACCTTCGGCCTCCTGTCACCGGACAAAGGTATCGAGACGATGATCGATGCCATGCCCCATATTATCGGAGCCTGCCCGAACGCAGTTTATGTCGTGCTTGGTGCCACGCACCCAACTCTCCTGCGCCATCAAGGCGAAACCTATCGCGATAGCCTGACTGCGCGCGTGCGCGAACTCGGTCTTGAGGATCGTGTTATCTTTTTCAAGCGGTTCGTGGCGCTGAATGACCTGCTTGATTTCATTGCGATGTCGGACGTTTATGCGTCGCCCTATCTCAATGAAGCACAGATCACATCCGGCGCCCTCGCCTACAGTTTTGGGCTCGGAAAAGCCATCGTATCGACGCCTTACTGGCACGCCCAAGAACTCCTCGGTGATGGGCGTGGGGTTCTTGTCCCGTTCCGCGATCCGGCGGCAATGAGCCGTGAAATTATCGCACTGCTGACCGACGACGCGCGCCGTAATTCCATGCGCCGACGCGCCTACTTGGCGAGCCGATCGATGACCTGGGAGCAAACAGCCAAACGCTATCTTGCAACCTTTGACGATGCGCGCGCCGCCACTCGCCCCGGAAAATCACCTCCTGCCATGCCGATTAAGACTTGGCATGAAGGCCAGGCGCTTCCGGAGATGCGGGTCGAGCACCTCATTTCGCTCTGCGACAGTACGGGGTTGCTGCAACATGCGCTCTATTCGGCGCCAAATCCAGATCATGGATACTGCATCGACGACAACGCTCGCGCGCTCCTTTTCTCAAATATGCTTCATAACAATCGGGAAGCGTACTTACCCGATCAGCTTACTGCGCGCTTCGCAGCATTTATTCAGCAGGCATGGAATCCGGAAAGCGGCAGATTTCGGAATTTCATGAGCTACGATCGCCGATGGCTGGAAGAATCAGGCAGCGAAGATAGCCACGGTAGGACCCTTTGGGCGTTGGGCGAATGCACGCGCACAGACATCGATCTATCTCGCCGCAAATGGGCCGCTTCGCTATTTAAGACCGCCCTTCCCGCCGCCGAAGAATTCACATTTCCGCGAGCCTGGGCCTTCTCGCTTTTGGGCCTTGACGCCTACTGCGTACAGTTCGGCGATGACCTCGAGGCCGACCGTGTCCGTCGTTTGCTCGCAGAGAGGTTGATCGCTGTGTTCCACATGGTGGAGACCGAAGATTGGGTTTGGTTCGAAGAGGTGCTCGCATATGACAACGCCCGCCTTTCGCAGGCGCTAATCCAGACGGGCATGAGGACCAACACGTCAGCTTACGTTGATGCCGGGTTACGATCACTTCGTTGGCTCATGGAGCATCAGACAGCGCCGGCTGGACACTTTAGACCTGTTGGCAACGAAAGCTTCGGCCGAATACGGCAAAAGCCCAAGGCGTTTGATCAGCAGCCATTGGAAGCATCGGCGACGATATCTGCCTGCCTCGCGGCATCAAGGGCGGAGAAAAGTGCAACTTGGACAGCAGGCGCATTTCGCGCGTTTGGTTGGTTTCTGGGCGATAATGACATCCAAACGACACTGATAGACCTCAGGACGGGTGCCGGTTGCGACGGGCTCCATATCGATCGCCGGAATGAAAACAAGGGTGCCGAATCGACGCTTTCGTATCTGCTAGGGCTTGCGGAGCTTCGGAAGTTTGCACGGACTACCGCTAGGGAAAACAATAACCATGTGGCGCAATTGATCCGCAACGCCTCACGGTCCGGGTTCAATCAACCTGCCCAAATGCCAAATGTCATCATTAATCCGGTTAATCCGCCTGTGAAGTCGCTTAGCGCAAAGCGTGATGTTACTGTCGGTTCACAACATACCTCCGCAAAATTACGGATCTAATTACTCAACAATGGACCAAGAGCCTGAACTCACTTTCCGGCCAGCCCAGTTTATTTGACAGCGCCCCGTAGATACATAGGTGTGCCATCGAGCTTGGCGATCCTCGGACGATAGGTGTCAACATCATACATGCCATCCACGTCGACGCGGCGCTCGCCCTTGGTACTGATGTCGGCCGGCTGAGTAGCGTAGCACCCGTCTCGGATCGCCACCATCAGACCGGTTGAACCGTCCTCTATCAATCGCACGGTCATGGTTCCAAAATTCTTAGGCACCATAAGGTCCACCGCGTCCGGGGCTCCGGCGCGCAGGAGATACCCCAGGTTCTGCACCATGACGTTGGTGCCCGTGATCTCTTTGAGGGAGTGCCCCAAACGCTGGCCGATGCCCCCCAGCTTGTGATGCCCGTAGGCGTCCGCGGGGCCGGACTCTGTGACCCCTTCGTCGACCACGCTGGCGCCCTCGGAGACCACGACAATGGCATAGTTGGACGTGCTGCCGGCCCGATCGTCACTGAGCATCCGGGCGAGCTTATCGAAATCGAAGGGTACCTCTGCAATCAAGGTTCTATCGACGTCGGCGAGATAGCCGGCCATCAACGCTGTCAGCCCACAGTTGCGGCCAAACATTTCCACCACCAAAAACCGCTCGTGACTACCAACCGATGTGCGCAGCCGGTTGATCAGCTCGACCGACCTGGTGACGCAGGTCGAGAAGCCAATGCAATAGTCTGTGCCGAAGACGTCATTGTCCATGGTCTTGGGGATGCACATGATCTTGACACCTTCGGCGTGAATGCGTGCGGCATAGGAGAGCGTGTCATCGCCGCCGATGGCGATAAGGACGTCGATCTCCAGGGCGTCCAAAACCGAGAGGACATGGTTCGTCACATCCATGGTACCCTCGTCCGAGGACGCAGCCTCGTGGTTCAGAAATCCGGGCAAATCGGAAGCGCGCATCCGCGAGGGGTTGGTTCGCGAGGTGTGGAGGATCGTGCCGCCGGTGCGGTTGATGCTGCGCACGACGTCGGGGGTCAGGACAATGCGGGCGCTCCGGGTGCCTTCGAGATTTTCGGGGTCGGAATTGACGGGTCCTGCCCAGCCGCGCCGAAAACCCGTGACACGCCAATCCCTGGCAAAAGCTTCGTTCACGACCGCCTTGATCGCCGGGTTCAGTCCGGGGACGTCGCCGCCTCCCGTCAGGATGCCCAAGTGCATGCAGTGTCTCCATAGTCGTTGACCTGACCCCTGAACCGGTACCAGGGTCTAACGGAGAGTTCGGCGTTTTTCGGTCTCCATTGAATGGCCGGGAACAGGATAGGCTTCAGTCCGTGCCGGCGGCAAGATTATTTCCGGGGCCGGTGGCCTGTCGCCGAGCGCGATGTGCAGGCGGATGCGCGGCCGATTACGCCAGATGATCTAAAGTTGCGCAAGTCTGAGGACACAGGGCGAGACCGGCGGCTGGCGGCGATATTCGGCCATCGGGGTCGGTTTCATTGGCGTGATCGTCATCATTCAACCGGGATCGGAGGGCTTCACGGTTTATTGGGGCAGCAGCGCGGATTGAGGGCGCAGACGTCGCAATCGTATTTGCTGGCGCGATAGAGCATCGACGGTCGGCGAGAAACGTGATTGCGCGTTTATGTCGGCAAACCGAGACAATTAGGACTTTCCCATCTTTTTACGAGCGTCCGCCTTGGCGCTAATGCGTGCATAGCCGAAATTGCTGGTGCCGACTCCGGAGGCCGAAGCCCTCGGTTGGCTTGGTCCATTTTTGAAGGTCGTTTTCCCACCCGAAGAAAGACGTTGAGCTGTTTGACATGCTCGGAGCCAGTCTAAAACGACCGCTAAGTCCGAGTATGGCACATTGCCGACCTTCCGGGCCTGGCCGCAGAACGTCGGCTTAACCATCAAACTCGGACATTCGCTATCTTGGGCGATCACAATTCCTTTAAGTGATTGATGAATATACAATTATCATTGCCCATAGCGCACCCCCAGCTAACGTAAACGACGGGGCCTTTCGTTTCTGGTCCTCCCGATCCAAACGATCATGGAGGACACCGAATATGGTCTTTACCGAAGCTCTCACCGAATATCTGATCAACGACGCCCAGAACGCGGCGGTCGCGGCGCGGACCTCCGGCAGGTCGTACATCGGCAAGCTGGCAGTGCGAATTATCACGCCGTCGCGGGGCAGGAATTTCCGGGGTAGGAATC
>SMUY01161013.1_pt1 | contig 15101 bp, 16 predicted proteins | sample 2456441 | NCBI WGS metagenome assembly SMUY01 (sample SAMN11095931, study PRJNA526329) | marine sediment metagenome | biome: Marine sediment; feature: Surficial sediment; material: Deep marine sediment; isolation source: Hadal surficial sediment | place: Pacific Ocean | collected 2014-11 | depth...
CCGAAAATAACCTGAGTGTCCAAACGCTGGAACTGCAGGATTGTGATTTTCCCGATCAGAGTTTTGATGTGATTACATTGTGGCACGTTTTGGAGCATCTTTACGATCCGAAAGAAAGTTTGAAAAAAATGCGAAACTTTTTAAAAGATGGTGGATTTATTCTAATAGCGGTTCCAAATATTTCAAGTTTTGATGCTCGATTTTACAAAACCAATTGGGTCGCTCTGGATGCGCCGAGACACCTTTTTCATTTCACTCCCGAAACGATGAGCGCTTTTTGCAAAACGGCCGGCTTAAGTATTCAAAAATTTTACCAGTTGCCTTTGGATGCATTTTTTAATTGTTTTATGAGTGAACGAATTATTTTAAAAAACAGAATTTTGGGAACGCTGCTTTTCCCTTTGCATTTTCTCCGTGGGTTTTTGATTGCGAAAATTTCAATTTTTCAATCATTACGTCTGAGCAGACAAAAAAATCGCCAGGGGTCTTCAATTCTATATTTTGTGCAAAAACGGGGGGAATGCCATGACTTTATTTAAGTACGTAAAATGCTATTTGGCACCACTGCTCGCTGTTTTACTCTTTGCATGTTTTGGGAAACCTCCGGCCTCCGGGGAACACAATCAACTTTTTGTAGTGTCCGATTCGGATAATTGGGAGGTTCTGGAGTCATCTATAAAGGATGTGTTTGAAAAAGTGATTAAAACACCTCAACCCGAAAAATTATTTGAAGTACACTGGATTCCCCCCGAAAAATTTAGCCAATTCGCTACAAGAAAAAATATCGTCATAATTGGCATCTTGAATTCAGAAGGGGAAATTAATGAGAAAGTCTCGGGCATGCTGTCCGCTGAAGTTAAAGCTAGGGTGGAGGATGGGTCCGCGTTTGTGTTTCCAAAAGAAAATCCCTGGGCTGAAAAACAACTATTGGTTGTTCTGGCGAGCACTGGTTTTTCTGAGCTGAAGGAAAAGCTGCAAGACAATAAAGATTATTTGTATCAGCTTTTCAAGAAAAAAGTTCTTGATGAAACCAGCGCTCGAATGTTTAGTCAGTTGGAGCAAACGGAGCTGTCGGATAAGTTGCTGCAGGATTATGGCTGGTCGGTCCGAATTCAACACGATTACATTATAAACATTGAACGAGTTCAAGACCGCTTTGTGATGTTACGCAGGAGTCTTCCGGGCCGCGAACGTTGGTTGTTCGTGCATTGGATTGAGAACGGCGATCCTACTCTCATAAATGAAGAATGGGCTATGAATATCCGGGATAAGCTAACAAAGAAATTTTATGAGAATGATCTTATAGAGCGACAGCATACGGTATCTGAAGAGGTGGATTTTTTAGATAGACCCGCACTTATGCTGGAAGGACTCTGGGGTAACGACGAAAAAATCGCCGGCGGTCCATTTCGGAATTACACTTTCTACGATGAACAATCCGGTAGAATTTACATTATTGACGTTGCGGTTTGGTTTCCTAGAGGCCCAAAAGAACCATTTCTCCGCCAATTGGATATTATGGCACACACTTTTAAAACGGCAGATGAAGTGAGAAGCCAAGCAGAGAATGAGGTAAGTTAAGATGAACTCAAACAAACAACCGCTTGTGGCAATTTTAATGGGGAGCATATCGGATGACAGTGCTGCCGAAGAGTGCAAAAAATATTTTGACTATTTCAATATTCCTTTCGAAAAACACGTGCTTTCAGCACACCGAAACCCAAAAGAAACTTCCGAGTTTGCTGAAAAAGCTGAGGAAAATGGATTTAAAATTATCATTGGCATAGCTGGAATGGCTGCCCATTTACCAGGTGTGATTGCAGCACACACAAAGTTGCCGGTCATTGGGGTGCCAATGCCGGGTTCCCATCTAAACGGCGTTGATGCGCTGTACTCAGTTGTGCAAATGCCAAAGGGAGTTCCGGTTGCGACAGTGGCAATTGGTACGGCCGGGGCCGGCAATGCAGCGATTTTGTGTGCCCAAATTCTGGCGCTCAGCGACCCGTCTCTTAAGGAAAAATTAGCTGAATTTAAGAACCAGGGGTGCGAACTTTAAATTTCTAATTTAAAGTTGAGGTTAATTATGAAAGCAATAAACTTTTTACTCCTCAGTTTAATAATCTCAATAGCATTTTCATGTGTAACGCCACAGCCCAAAAGCAGGGCTAATTTAGTCGCCAAAGGAAGAAATTCTAACTTAAACGGCTTTGGCAGAAATCACAGGGCGTGTCATCGACTCGGAATCGAAGTACCTTTTACCGGGAGCGAATGTTATCCTTTTGGACACAAAGTTAGGGGCGGCAACTGATAGGACCGGTACATACAAAATTTCGAATGTACCGCCCGACACGTACACAATGAAAGCTTCTTTCATTGGTTTTATAAGTATTAAACATCAAGTGCAGGTTGAAGAAAACCGGACGATTGCCTTAGATTTTAATTTGGCGGTGGATCCTAATATAGATATCATTATAGATACCATTATCTAAACGTTTCAAAGTCAAAGTATAAGCTGAGAATTTAACCATGAAAATTGGCGTTGTTGGAACATTTAATCGCGACATGATTTTACCCTGGCAGGGCGAAAAGGCCGAAAGCATTGGCGGAATTTATTTTTCAGTTTTATATTTGGCCAATCTGTTAAACCCAACGGATGAGATCTATCCGGTTGCGAATTTGGGGGAAGACTTTTATGATGAGGTCGTAAACGGTCTTTCGGATTATAAGAATCTTCGATTAGATGGTCTTAAGCGGCTCGAAGAAAAAAATACCCAAGTCACCTTGACTTACACCAGTCAACATGAGCGGGATGAATTTATTTCAAAACCAATGCCGCCTTTGGGATTTGCAGAATTGGCGATATTACAAGAGGTTGATGCGGTCATCTTTAATTTGATAACCGGAATGGATGTCGATTTAAATGGGTTGCGAAAATTCCGCCAATCAACAAATGTCCTGATTTACCTTGATTTTCATTCCCGCGCTTTGGGTATAAACGGGAATGGGCGAAGATTCTACCAGCGTCCTGGTGACTGGCGGGAGTGGATTGAATTAGTGGACGTTTTGCAGCTAAACGAGATGGAGGCTCGGACTTTGGCCGGGTATACCCCTGAGCAGCCAAAGGAAATTCTCGTTGAATTTGGTAAAAAGATGTTGCAATTGAATCCGTCCGTTTGTCATATTACACTCGCAGATAAAGGTTCTTATTTGTTTTATTTTGAAGGGGGACATGTTAAACACAAAAGGTTTAAAGCACTTTCGCTGTCAAATGCTGTCGATGCTATTGGCTGTGGCGATGGCTTTGCTTCGGCCTATTTAGCAAAATATTTTTCTACCCGGGATGAAATAAGAGCAACAGCTTTTGCCAATAAAGTAGCTGCGTTGAATTGCACATTTGTTGGCAGTTCGCGGATTAATGAGATTAAAACTCTAATTAGAGAAGCGAATTAATTTTAAGGCAACATGGAAAACCTAAAACTACTTAAACAAAAAGTTCTTGTCACAGGTGCAAACGGATTGCTGGGACAAAAGATCGTTGAAGCCTTTGTAGAGGATTTTGAAGTTTGTGGAATCGGAAGACGGACAAAGCCAAGGTTAGGATTAAAAAGTTTTAACTACCTAATTTGTAATATCACAAAGCGAGAGCAAATTCTTGAATTGGCGCGAACTTTTGAGCCAAACTTTATTATCAATTCCGCCGCTTATACAAATGTAGATGCCTGTGAAGACGAAAAAGAGGAGTGCTGGAAAATAAATGTTGTTGGTGTTGAAAATCTGGCAAATATTGCAAAAAGATTCGGCATTCATGTTGTTCATATTTCAACAGATTATGTGTTTGACGGAGTTGATGGAAACTATGATGAGGAATCCAGGCCAAAACCGCTTGGCTACTACGGTCGCTCAAAACTGGCGAGCGAGAATGCATTGATCCGCAGCGGTATTGAGTGTGCAATCGTGCGAACGATGCTTCTTTATGGAAGCGGAATCAATTTGGGACACAATTTTGTGACCTGGGTAGTTGAAAAACTCAAAAATGGAGAAAGCATTAATATTGTCGATGATCAATTCGGCCATCCAACTCTTGCGGATGACCTGGCAACGGCAATTCGGAAAATCGTCGAATTGAAACAAACGGGAATCTACAATATCGCCGGCTCCGAATGCATGAATCGTTTTGAATTTGCTCTGAAGGTCGCAGAAGCCTTCAATTTGGATACAACTCTTATTCATCCCATCAAAACTAAAGATTTAAATCAAAAGGCACCCCGCCCGTTAAATTCAAGCTTTAATTTAAATAAAACTCTCAAGGAACTTGGTTTTCAATTGAGCGATGTAGGTACGGGCTTGCAAATTCTCCGACAGCAAATAGACAATTCCAAAGTGTTTGCTTCCTAACCTTTCCAAATTGTGTATGAAAAAAACGTTAATCATTATTCCAACTTATAATGAAGCAGATAATATTAAAAATATTATTTCTAAAGTTGTTAACTTAAACGTTGCGGATCTGGCAATTCTGGTTGTCGATGACGATTCACCGGATGGCACCGGAGAAATTGTAGCAAAAATATGCGAAAAAGATTCACGGGTTCGTATGATTAAAAGAGAGGGCAAATTTGGCCTCGGTACAGCTTATGTAGCGGGCTTTAAATATGCAATAAAAGAAGGCTTTGATTATATCTTTGAAATTGATGCCGACTTTTCTCACAATCCAGGAGATATTCCCAAATTTTTGGAGATGGCAGAGTCGTATGATTTAATAATCGGCTCACGTTATATTGCAGGTGTGAATGTGGTAAATTGGCCGCTTTCACGCCTTTTACTGAGCCTGGGAGCAAATTTGTATACCCGCTTGATTACCGGTTTACCAGTGCAGGACTGCACGGCGGGGTACCGTTGTTACAGAAGAGCAGTCCTGGAATGCATCGATTTAGACGAAATTCACAGCGATGGTTATTCTTTTCAAATTGAGATGACTTTCAAGACCTGGAAAAAAAACTTTCGTATTTTTGAGTTACCGATCGTGTTTACGGACCGGGTAAAAGGAAACTCAAAGATGACCCGAAAAATTATGCGTGAAGCTGCCTGGATAGTTTGGAAGCTCCGGTTTTTGGGTTTGATTGGAAAAATTAATTAATTGGGTTCAAGCTCCAGCTTGAATTATGAGCACAGCAGCAAAAACAAAATCACCTAAAAGACCTTCTGAGCCTAGAGCTCAAATATACCTCTCCATAATCATTGTCAACTACAATGTCAAAGAATTTCTTGAGCAGTGCCTCATTTCTGTTCGAAACGCACTTAAAGGAATCTCTGCAGAAATCTTAGTCATCGATAATTCGTCTTCCGATGGCAGCGCAGAGCTGATTCAAGAAAAGTTTCCAGACATTCAAATAACCGTTAATTCTAAAAATGCTGGATTCGCCAGAGCTTCTAATCAAGGATTGCAAATTGCACAAGGCGAGTTCATCGCTCTTTTGAATCCGGATACACTTGTTCAGGAAGACACCTTCTCAAAGATGCTTGATTTTTTTAAGGCCCAACCGAGAGCCGGAATGCTTGGCTGCAAGATTCTGAACCCGGACGGTTCCATTCAACTTTCTTGCCGTAGAAGTTTCCCAACTCCCTGGGTCGCGTTTACAAAACTCAGCGGCTTGAGTTACCTTTTTCCCGGAAATAGGTTTTTCGGAAAATATAATTTGACCTATCTCGACCCTGACATGTCTTATGAAGTTGAGGCGATTTCAGGATCTTTCATGATGTTACGGCGCCAGGTGCTGGAAGATGTAGGCAACCTTGACGAGTCTTTTTTTATGTACGGAGAAGATCTGGATTGGTGTTTTCGAATCCGTGAACAAGATTGGAGGGTCATCTATTTCCCGGAGACCCAGATTATTCATTTTAAAGGTGAAAGCTCCAAACGGGCTCAATTTGACAACCTTAAGCAGTTTTATATCGCAATGGAGCTGTTCGTCAAAAAGCATTTCAAACGAAAATATTTTTTCATGCCGTATTGGCTGCTTAAGGCAGCAATTTGGTTTAGGGCAGGCATATCTATCTTTATAAAGTTAATGAGCTACTTAGCCATTCCCCTGACCGATTTTGGGTTTTTGAGCCTGAGTTTGACCCTGGGAATTTTGATGCGTTTCGGTGATTTGAGCAAGTTGCCGTCGTTTATTCCGGTTATCATCTCGTACTCCTTAATTTGGCTTTTACTACTGAAACTTTTTGGGTGTTATGACAAAAGCAAATTTTCTTTTTCAAAAGCCGGAATGGCTGTGTTTATAGGATTTCTGGTGAACACCAGTTTGACCTTTTTCTTTAACCAGTATGCGTTTTCAAGAATCGTGGTTCTGGCCGGGAGCGTTTTCAGCCTGATTGCTGTGCCGGGGTGGAGACTTCTGCTCCGAGCCTTGTCACGAAACCGGTTTTTTCCCTTTAGCGAGACCCTTGGTAAAAGGTTCCTTGCCAGAAATACGATCATAGTCGGCGACCTGAAATCAGGTGAAAAGCTAATTGAAAAATTCAATTCACAAATCGACAGCGATTATAGAATTTTGGGTTTGATCAGCACGAATGGCAGGCACACAGGTAAAAATGTTGCCGGAGTGAAAGTTCTGGGCACTTTCGAGGACATAAATTTCATAATCAGAGAAAATAGTGTCCAGGAAGTAATTTTCTCAACCCATAGTCTTTCCTATGACCAAATCCTCAAGGTTATTTCCAGAACCGGAAAACAGCGCGTGAGTTTCAAATTAATTCCCAGTAACCTCGATGTCATTATAGGCAAAGCCTCAATCGACCGAATAAGTGATGTCCCACTTTTGGAGATTGATTACAAGCTTCATCAAACTGCATACCTGGCGGTAAAAAGGATGTTTGACTTTACGTTAGCATTAGTTATATTAACACTTAGTTTGCCCTTGTTTTTATATAAAAAATTTGTAACTTCTCAGGGAATGCAAAAGAAATTTGTTTATGGAGAAAAAAACAAACAAATTTTGCTTCATCAATTTTCCGGACCTGAGTCGCAAGTTACAAATAAGTTTCCGTATTTGTGGGCTGTTTTAAAAGGGGATGTGAGTTTTGTTGGCAAGGAATTGGTTGAAGTTTCGGACGATTTTTCAGGAACAGCAGAAAAACCAAATTTGAAACCGGGGCTCACCGGTTTACAGCAAATCAACCGATATAAACTAATTGCCGAAGAAGACAAAGATAAATATTATCTTTACTACATGAAAAATTATTCACCATTATTAGACATCGAAATTCTTTTGAAGGCCTTTTTTCAAAACCGGAATAAACATGACTGATTACGTTTTAGAATTCGAAAAGCCGATAATTGAGCTTGAAAAACGAATCAAGGGAATGAAGGAGTTATCGGAAAACGAAAGTGTTGGGCTCTCAGAGGAAATTGGGCGTTTAGAAGAAAAAGCTTCCAAACTTCGCGAGGAAATTTATTCAAAATTAACCCGGTGGCAGCGCGTACTTTTGGCGCGACACCCACAGCGCCCGTACACTCGTGATTATATTGAATATATGACTGACAGTTTTTTTGAGATTCACGGTGACCGTGCTTTCGGGGACGATCCGGCAATCGTCGGCGGAATTGCGAGAATAGGAAGCAGAAAAGTGGTGATTATCGGTCAACAAAAAGGCCGGACCACCAAACAGAAGCTGCACCGAAATTTCGGAATGATGCACCCTGAGGGGTATCGAAAAGCGTTGCGAATTATGAACCTCGCAGCAAAGTTTAAACGGCCCATTATTTCACTGATTGATACGCCGGGAGCCTTTCCTGGTATTGGAGCGGAAGAGCGGGGGCAGGCGGAAGCAATTGCGCGTAATTTATTGGAGATGTCTCATCTGCCGGTACCGATTATCATCGCAGTTATCGGTGAGGGAGCGTCCGGAGGTGCTTTGGGCATAGGTATTGGCGATCGCATTTTGATGTTGGAGAATACGTGGTATTCCGTTATCTCGCCAGAGGGCTGTGCCGCAATTTTGTGGCACGACAGCACCAAGGCTGAACAGGCAGCCGAAGCTTTAAAGCCAACGGCGCCCGATTTATTGGAGTTGGGAGTCATCGATAAGGTTGTAAGGGAGCCAATTGGAGGCGCACATCAAAATTATGACGAAGCGGCTAAATTACTGCGTGAGTCAATCGAAGTTGAACTGACGGAATTAGAAAAGTTGTCCCCGGAGCAACTTGTCGATGCACGAATTGAAAAATACTCAAACATGGGTTTTTACGAAGAGTAACTGAAGGGTAGATTGAAATGCTCGATAAAGAACTCCTTGATATTTTAGCCTGTCCAAAATGTAAAGGCGATTTAGAATACGATCAGGAAAATAAAAAACTGATTTGTAATAGTTGCCGTCTTAAGTACGATATCAAAAACGATATTCCAATTATGCTTATTGATGAAGCCGAGAAGTTTTAGGTTGTCCAAACTCCAAATTCGGCTTAACTGTCTTAATTAAAAACAACTTGACTCTTTTTATATTTTATTGTAAATTGGCCAGAATTTTTCGAGTAGGGTTTGAATGAAACGTCATCTGGTTTTTAGGAGTCAAGTCATCTTATTACGTGACTTCAAAATTTTTAAGGTAATTAAAATAAGCCCTATCTTGAATGAAAAACGAGGGCTTTTTTAATGCCGTATCGTGTACAATTACAGAACTTTGAAGGCCCTTTAGATCTGCTTCTGTTTTTGATTAAAAAAAACGAAGTCGAGATCTACGATATTCCGGTTGCGGATATTACGCAACAATATCTGGAATATCTGAATATGATTGAACTCCTAGACTTGGACAATGCCAGTGAGTTCGTATTGATGGCGGCAACTCTTATTCGAATCAAAGCGCAAATGCTGTTGCCAAAACCGGAATTAGAGGATGATGAAGAAGCTGAGGATCCGCGAGAAGAGCTGGTAAGAAGACTACTCGAGTACCAGCGCTACAAAGAAGTTGCCTGGGAGATTTCGGATTTGGAAAAAGAGCAGCGGCAGCATTTTGCAAGAAGCGATTATAGTTTTAACTTTGAAGATGACCAGGATCTTGAAGAAGAAGAGCTGTTGGGCAAGGAGGTCTCGATATTTGATTTAATGTCGGTATTTGCCGAGGTAATAAAAAGGATTCCGCCCCGCACAGAGCACATTGTCGAACAAATTTCGGTAACGATTGAAGAACAGGCGGAAGTGATTATGGCCCTGCTAGAAAAGCAGGAACGAGTCTTATTGACCGAGATGTTGCAGAAAATAAAAGAGAGAATTGTCGTGATTGTGACTTTTATTGCCCTTCTTGACTTGGTGAAAAGTAAACAGTTGCAATTAAATCAGAATAACCCTTTCGCTGAAATTTGGATTAGAAAGATTTGATGGATCATGATTTTCAAAAGCAAATCGTTGAGGCGTTAATATTTGCAAGCGATGTTCCGATTTCAGCGAAAAAGATAGCTGATTTTGAAGAAGCGTTAGATACAAGAAAAATCAAGAAGATAGTCGAGGAGCTCAATTCCGACTATCAAAAAAGTAAAAGAGCATTTTTTATAGCAAACGTCGCCGGTGGATTCCAATTAAACACACGGAAGGATTTTACACCCTGGCTTAAGAAGCTTTTCAAAGGCCGACTCAGGACGAGGTTAAGCCAGGCCAGCTTGGAATCTCTGGCGATTATTACGTTTAAGCAACCCCTAAGCCGGGTTGAGGTTGACGCGATTCGGGGTGTAAACTCAAGCGGTGTAGTAAAAAATCTCCTCGAAAGAAACCTGATTTGCCTTGCCGGACGGTCAGATGGTCCTGGCAAACCGCTACTTTACGGAACCACGAAAGAGTTTCTGCGCTATTTTGGCATCAATGATATTGCCGATTTACCCAAACCCAAGGAAATTGAGGAGATCATGGGTAAGTTGGATCAGGAAGAAGGAATTAGCGAAAGCATTCTGGAGACTTTAACGGAAATGGAGCCCTCTGAGGAGGAAAGCAATCACAAAGATGATTCGACTGAATAAATATTTGGCAGATTGTGGGGTAGGCTCCCGGCGTAAATGCGATCAGTTTATTTTCGAGGGTAAGGTCGCGGTTAATGGCAATATTGAAAGCCGCCTCGGAATCAAAATAAATGAAATTACAGACACTATAAAGTTCAACGGTAACTTGCTAAAACCGGTTAAACGCTTCGAATATATTATTTTAAATAAACCGAAAGGGTTTGTAACCACCGCTTCTGATGAAAAAGGACGCAAGACCGTTTTAGAGTTGGTGAATTCAAAAATGAGGCTGTTCCCGGTTGGACGTTTAGATATCGATACAAACGGCCTCCTGCTTCTAACAAACGACGGTGACCTAACTTATAAGTTGACTCATCCAAAATTTGAGGTGGATAAGATTTACGACGTCAGGTTGGATCGCAATTTGGAACCGGCGGATAAGAAAATACTGGAATCCGGAATTGATTTGGAAGAAGGCACAACTTCAAAGTGTACAATTAAATTTCCAACCCCGGGAGATAGAAGCCGGGTAAAAATGACTTTGCACCAGGGATGGAAACGTCAGGTGCGAAGAATGTTTGATAAATTTGATTACAAAGTTTTAATGCTAAAAAGGGTAGGCTTGGCTTTTTTAAACCTTCAGGGTTTGAAGCCAGGAGCCTCACGCAGCCTGGCCCCTAAGGAAGTCGAGCAATTAAAGAGGGTTTGTTAATGGATGTTAAGGGCAAAAAAATAATGGTGCTCGGCGGTTGGGGATTGGTAGGATTTGCCATTTGCCGAAACATTTTAGAAGAAGAACCTGGTGAGCTAATCGTCCATTCTTTAGACGAATGGGAAGCGAATGAGGCTTGTGAGAAACTTAAAAAAAACAATCTTGCCAATACAAAAATAACACCGAATTGGGGTAATATGTTCGTGCGCGAGGCCATGCAAGGGTTGAGTCGCGTAGAAATTTTAGAGAATTCTCAATATCGGGCGTGGTTGATTGAAGACGGTTTGGATGATTTGACTGAGGAAATACTAAAGCGGTCTTATCTTTTCCAGGTCGTAAGTAGCGTCCGTCCGGATATTTTGATTGACTGCGTCAATTCGGCAACAGCAGTCGCTTACCAGGACGTCTTTACAGGCTACTACAATTTAAAAGGCGAGTTGAAACGATTTAAAGAAAAGAAGGTTTATTCTGACACACTTGTTTCCGAAGTTGAGAAGATTCTGTGCACGCTTTACATACCGCAGCTAATCCGGCATGTGCAGATTCTGTACGAGGCAATGCGACGCTCGAAAACCGGATTCTACTTCAAAATCGGAACGAGCGGTACGGGTGGGATGGGTTTAAATATCCCTTATACCCATTCTGAAGAGAAGCCTTCCCGAACTTTGTTAAGTAAATCTTCTGTAGCCGGCGCCCACAGTTTGCTCTTATTTCTCATGGCACGCACACCGGACGCACCGATTACAAAAGAAATTAAACCAACTGCGGCAATTGCCTGGAAAAAGATTGCTTATGGTGAAATAAAACAGGGCAGCCACAGTGTCGAATTGTATGATTGCCCACCTGAAAATGCGCTTACGTTAGATGGCCACCTCGATAAAAATGGACCGCAAAATTGGGTTAAACTCGATGGTAAAGTTCTCAAATCAGTCTACGTTGATACCGGTGAAAACGGCACTTTTTCATACGGTGAGTTTTCCGCGATTTCTTCTTCCGGACAGATGGAGCTTGTGACTCCTGAAGAGATTGCCAAAAGCGTAGTCTACGAAATCAAAGGCGGTAACACCGGGCATGACGTCATTAATGCTTTGGATAATGCGACTATGGGGCCTACATATCGCGCCGGTCTTATGCGCCAACATGCTCTGACGAAAATGCAGAAATTGATGGCAGAAAATAACTGTGACAGCATAGCCTTTGAACTTTTGGGACCACCGCGTTTAAGCAAACTTTTATATGAGGCACATTTGTTTAAAAAGGTTTGCGGTAGCATGGAAAAGTTACGTGACACCGATGCAGCAAGAGTGTCAGGTCAGCTCGAAGATTTGATATCAAATGACGCGGAACTTAGATCGTCCATTTTATCAATTGGTATCCCGATTCTTATGAAGGACGGAAAAAATTTGCTGCGCGGGCCAATTATCAAAATTCCCGCTTACCGGGGAGAAAATAAATTCACGATTAATCCGGAAGCGATTGATATTTGGGCGAAAGATGGCTGGGTTGATTTGAGGCCTAGCAATGTAGCTTTCTGGCAGCAGAGAATGAATCAAATTTTTGATGAAATCGAATCTGTCCCGGCGGATGACACCAGTTCACAATTTGTTAGAGATCGCACTTATTGGCTTGAAGATGACGAGATAGATATTGGTAAGGTCGTTGGATGGATTTTCTCCAATGAGGAACAGGGACTGAGGATGAAAGGCTAAAATGAGATGCTTTATTGAAAAAAAGAGTAGTCATTGCGATTGATGGGCCAGCGGGGTCAGGGAAGAGCACCATTGCAAGACTGGTTGCGAAAAAACTAAAGATTTTGTATGTTGACTCTGGGGCAATTTACCGTGCTTATACGTTGCAATATTTACGGGAAGGAATTAAACTGGAGGACCAGAAGGCCCTGTCGGCTTTTCTGGAACGACTGACAATTAATTTGGAAAATGAGGAAACAAGTACTCAGGTATTTGTAAATGGAGAAAACGTCTCAAGAGAAATTCGATCTTCGGAGGTGACTGCAAGCGTTTCTTCAATTTCCGAAAACACGAGCATTCGGGACAGAGTCACACGAAAATTGAGGATTGAAACCGAACATAATTCTGTCGTGATGGATGGCAGGGACATCGGCACAGTGGTATTTCCGGATGCGGAACTAAAGATTTTCTTAACAGCTTCGATAGATGAACGTGCCAGGCGCAGAAAGAATGACTTAAAATCACCAGGTGTTGAAACTGATTTGGGAAAAATTAAGAACGATATTCAAAGAAGAGATAAGCATGATTCGGAACGCAACCTCGCGCCACTACAGAAGCCGGATGCCGCAATTCTCTTAGATACAACGAATTTAACAATTGACGAGTGTGTTGATTTTATTGTAAAAAAGGCAATAGGTTTAGAAAAAAGTGTTTGAGTATGTTCGCATTCAAGTTTTCAAGATAACTCTAAAATGGGTTTTCATTCAGCACTTCAAATATTAACTCTTGAACACGAACCAAACTTTGTCTATAAGCAAAAACAAATACATTAAGGAGGTACTTTTTCATGTCAACTAACACTGATCAATTTCCTGAAAAGGAAAACGAATCAAACCAAATGGAAGGAGGAGAAACTGCGGTAGCGGAAAAGGTCGAAAACAATGAGAAATCAGCTGATTCTAAAAAATCCGCTGAGAAAACTTATACTTTTGAGGAGCTTGAGGATGAGCAAGAATACCCGGAAGATGAATTTAAAGAAATGGTGAATCTCTACGAGCAAACACTCACCGATTTTGTTGAAGGAGAAATGGTCATTGGCAAGGTTCTGGCAGTCAACGATAAAGATGTGGCTGTGGATATTGGTTTTAAATCAGAAGGTATAATCCCAATCGAAGAATTCAACGATCCGAAAGCGATCCAGATTGGAGATGATATCGAGGTATTTCTTGATAACGTCGAAAATAAGGATGGTCAGCTTGTCCTTTCAAAAAAGAAAGCCGATTTTCTACGAGTATGGGAGAAAATTATCCAGTGTCATGACGAAAACGAAATCCTTGAAGGCACTTGCATGCGTAGAATTAAGGGCGGAATTGTGGTTGACTTGATGGGAGTTGACGCTTTTCTCCCAGGCTCTCAAATAGATGTAAAACCAATTCGGGATTTTGATGCGGTAATTGGCAAAACAATGGATTTTAAAATTGTTAAAGTAAACGAGCTCCGCAAAAATATCGTGGTTTCGCACCGGGCTCTGGTCGAGGAAGGCATGAAAGAGCAGCGCGCCCAGATCCTTGAGAATCTCGAGAAAGGACAGGTACTCGAAGGCACAGTTAAAAACATCACAGATTTCGGAGTCTTTATCGATCTGGGAGGGGTTGACGGACTGCTCCACATTAATGATCTCGCCTGGGGTCGCGTAGGTCATCCTTCCGAAGTTGTTGCGCTTGACGAAAAGATAAGTATCCAGATTTTGGATTTTAATGAAGATAAAAATCGGATTTCTTTGGGATTGAAACAGCTTCAGCCTCACCCGTGGGACGATGTAAAAGATAAATATAAGGAAGGCGAAATTATCAAAGGAAAAGTTGTGAACATTTCCGATTATGGTTCATTTATCGAGCTGGAAAAAGGAGTGGAAGGTTTAATTCACATTTCCGAGATGTCCTGGACGCAGCATATTAAGCATCCCTCCAAGATTCTTTCTTTGGGTGAAACCGTTGAAGCTAAAATACTTAATCTCGATTTCGAGGGCCGAAAGATTTCCTTAGGGTTGAAGCAGCTTGAGCCCGATCCCTGGAGCGATATCGACGTCAAGTATCCGGTCGAATCGAAGCAGAAAGGAATCGTGCGAAATTTAACTAATTTTGGCGCTTTCGTTGAGTTGGAAGAGGGGATAGACGGATTGATTCACATTTCCGATCTTTCTTGGACAAAAAAAGTTAGGCATCCGGGTGAGGTGGTCAAGAAAGGGGACGAAGTCGAAGTCATGGTTCTAAAAATGGACAAAGGCAATCGCAGAATTTCCCTCGGTTATAAACAGACAATGGAAAATCCGTGGGATAATTTTAAAAAAGCTTATAAGCTGGAAACAATAACCAAAGCCAAGATTGTACGCATGATTGAAAAAGGCGTCATTGTTGAGTTGCCTGAAGTTGTTGATGGATTTGTGCCTCTCTCGCAATTAAAGAGAGAAGGCATTCAAAAACCCTCTGATGCATATCAGGTTGGTGATGAATTAGAGCTTTTTGTAATCGAGTTCAACAAAGAAAATAAAAAGATTATCTTGTCCGAAAAACACGTAGTCCAAGGTGAGAAAGGCAAACCGGAGCTTGCGGTCGATGATAAAGAAGCGATTGCCGAATTTGAGAAGGAGGTTTCAGCATCTGGGTCAGCCAGGGTAAAGAGAGATTCCAAAGCAAAGTCAAGCGAAGTGGTAGCA
>SMUY01066250.1_pt1 | contig 15099 bp, 14 predicted proteins | sample 2456441 | NCBI WGS metagenome assembly SMUY01 (sample SAMN11095931, study PRJNA526329) | marine sediment metagenome | biome: Marine sediment; feature: Surficial sediment; material: Deep marine sediment; isolation source: Hadal surficial sediment | place: Pacific Ocean | collected 2014-11 | depth...
ACAAATGCAATCATAACTATTGCAGACTCTACACCGATGACTCCGCGATGAGACTGTCGCGTTCCTTTTCGTTGTAATTTCATTGATCAATCGATAGTGGAATGTGGGTATATCATAGAGTGTGTTTGAGGTGATCAAACATGTTTTGGATAACTATCTTTGATAATTTTTTTGGAAAAAATCTATAGAGTCATAGATTTCTTTTTCTACAACAAGCCCATTACCGAACCAACAAAATAATTTTTTATACCAATTTGGCAGATAGTTTCCTTCAAAAAGAAAATTAGTAGATTCAGAATCTTGACAAAATTCCAAAGACTTTGATTTTAATTCATCGTCTACATCATAAATTGGAATTTCTAATGAAAGTATTGTAGATTCACTTGGAATTCCATATACTAATTTAAGGACATAATTTTCGTCATGGTCCCATACGGAACTTGAAATATCTATAGAAACATCAAAGGTTGCATCAAGTTCAAATGAATCAACTTTTTGAAAAATAAGATTGTTTTTGCTATCATATATCAAAATCTCATACCCCGTAGTGCCTAAATCAGATTCTACCAACCCGTTAACTAGTAGTATCTCAGAATCATTAATTTCATATGAAATATCTAATGTAGAGTGAAATATGTCTGGTCTGTCTTCAAAAAAGATTTTACCAGTAAACCATGGATGTATTTCACAAAAATAATAATATGCTACAAATCCTTCAAAATCTAAAGAAACAGAATAAGATTCTCCTGGAGACAAAATGTCAGTAGAAAAAAATTCACCAGAATAATCTGGATGTTGAGGAACACCACTTACAATTTTATGAGTAGTTGAATCCTGATTTATCCAAGTTACTTTATCACCAGAATGTATTGGAATCTCAAGAGGTCGAAATAATTCCTCTTTCTCAATACCATCATAAGGGGTTAAAAAAACAGTCCAAGAATTTTCAGCATGGGCAGAGGATATCATAATGGGTAAAATTAAGAATGCCCCCAAGAACAACATAATAGTTTTTGAGGTCATCAAAAAAACAATGAATTTATGTAATTTGTAGTGTTGTTTGATCAAAATAAACAAAATAAAAAAAGTAAAAAACTTGGTTAAATTTTGAGGTTAACCAAGATCTACTATTGGAGAGGATATGTTTGGAACTGTACGCTCTATTGTTAGTGGTGCACCTGTTGGAAGAATCACTTCTGCTCTAATTATCTCAAGAGATTGTGGTCTTTCAGATTCAGTGAATGCTATTGCAAACATTCCGTGCTCACCCTGATCCAAGATAAAGTTGTTGTTTCTATTTACGTTGAAATAGAATATTGCTTTTGTGTCAGTTGGGCCAGAAGTAGTTACGGGATTTGCAGAAATATATCCATCAATAACTGCTTGATCCATTGCAGATGATAATGTATCATATACACCGTTGGTCAAAGCCCCAACATAGATATTTCCGTGTTCTACAGTATCACCTATATAACGAATAGCAGCATTTGCGGGATTAAGGTTAATTGATGCGCCTCCAGATACAATTTTTACCGGAATAGCTGTAGCATTAAGTTTTCCTGCTGCAACATCACCTGAACCAACAATTTTACCTGCAATCTCTAATGCACTGCTTGCTTCATTAGCACTTGAGACTATAGCTTGTTTGGTCTTTTGCGTAGTAGAGAATCCCATGTTTAGTACAACAAATGCGAGTGCTGCAGCAACGATTACAAATGCAATCATAACTATTGCAGACTCTACACCGATGACTCCACGATGAGACTGTCGCGTTCCTTTTCGTTGTAATTTCATTGATTAGTGAATATCAGTAAATGAGTATATCCTAGAGTGTGTTTGAGGTGATCGTACAACCTAAAAGCGATTACAATGTTCGTTTGAAAAAGACATACAGGATTTAATTATATATTATTTTGAGATGTATTTGATGACATACAAACAAAAGTATCTACGGTACGTAAAAAATCTACACAATAGATCAGAAATAAATATACCAATAACGCAAAAAAGAGAGACATTATGTTAAGCAAAGATGAAATTTACTCTTCTCTGGTTCATTTTGGGCTAGAAGAAATTGATGCAAAAATCTATGTCGGTTTACTTCAGATGGGTTCTGTAACTGTTGGTACAATGGCGCAAAAACTGGATGTGGATAGAGGAAAAGCATACAGATCTTTGAATAAGCTTAGAAACATGGGTGTGGTTTCCACCACCTTTTCAAATCCTACAATTGTGAATGCTGTAGAGCCATCTGAGGCACTAACATGTGTGATACAGAAAAAGGAGGAGGAAATAATCATATTGCAAAAATTAGCAAGACCTCTAGTAAAAGATCTAAAGAATTATGAACGAGAAGAAGCATCTACAGATGTATCTTCACTCTCAATCATTCAGGGAAGATCTAATATCTATACTAGAATTGGAAAACTAATTCAAGAGTCTACAAACAAAATATTTCTGATAACTACTTCAGAGGATTTAATGAGAATGTACCACACATCCATCCCAGATAAAATCCATGTACGAGTTAATTCAGGTGGAGATATCAAAATAGTCACCAATGAATGTAGTCCACAAGCGATGGAGATTATTGAACAATTAGGCACGGTCGAAATTAGAATCGGAAAACTCCCATCAAAAAGTAGAATGGTTGTAGAATCAAAACGTCAACTGATCATGTCAGGCGCAATGAAAGAGTCAATGGATCTTAATGACGAGGGGGACTCAATCATGTATACCAATTCTGAAGAAATGGTTGAAAATATGTTTAGTCTATGTACACATCTATGGAAAAAGGCAAAACCAATGAAAACTCTTTCTACTACCTAATTTTTTATTTTTATTTAATTAATTCCATAAATTCAAACGTATCTGAAATGCTTTCAAAAATTATTTCATTAGATGCAATTAATTTGAAAATCTCATTTGACTTTATGACTTTTGATAAAATCTCAATGGATTGTTTTGTATTACCTTGCACCATGTGAATCTTTGATTTTTGATATTGTGCAAAATCATAAAGAGAATCTGTTTCTGGAATTTGTTCTAAACAAAGAATGGATACATCATATTTTTGCTGAGAAAAAAATGCAATTGATTTTTTAAAGATTATCTTTGAATCAAATGGCTTTTTTCGAAGTGCACCATCAAAGAAATCTATGGATTTTTCATAATTATTCAAAATGAGATGGATTTTACCCAATTCAGATAATGCCTGCACATTTGTTTTATCATGTCGGAGTATTTCCATGCAAATTTGTCCTGATTCTTCATGACGTCCAAGAATCGACAACAGACGAGACTTTCTTTCTAAAAGTGATTCTGATAATTTAGATTGAGACAAAAGTTGATTGGTATAAGATAAAGCATTCTCATAATTTCCTACTTTTAATGAGAGTTCAGCTGCACACTCTAATGCATCATCATTTTTTGAGTCTGATTTGAAAATGAGATCTGTGCACAATAACGCCTCTTGAAACTCTTGTTTTTGAGCAAAGATTTTTGCTTTATACAATAGTGCCACATTATTTGTCTTTGTTTTGCTCAAAATCTCATTGAAAATCGCTAGTGCGTCACTAGGTTGATTATTGTTAAACAACAAAATTCCCTTCTGTAATACATGCTCAGTAGGGTCAGGTAATGATTCTGCAAGATGATCACAGTACTTTATTGCCTCATCAATTTTACCTGTTTTTTCGAACAGTGTTATCTTAAAATTTAATGCGTCCACGTGGTTTGGTGATATTTCTAAGATTTTATCAAAGTAAAAGATTGCCTTATTGTCATTATCTATATCCATGTTAGTTTTTCCCAAGAGAAGATGTGCCTCAATATGATTTGGAGATCTACTCAAAACTTTCTCGAAATGTGATATTGCTTCCTTGAAATTATTGTTTGTAACGCATGACTTTCCCAAGAGAAGATGTGCCTCAATATGATTTGGAGAAATTTCTAAAAGTTTGTCTAAATATTCTAAAGCTTTTTGATAGTTATTCTCATTTGTAAAAATTTGCCCTAATAGTAACAATGAGTCTATATGATCATGATTTGAAATAATGGATTCTAAAGTTTTGATTGCATCCTGTGTGTTTTCTGATTTTAACAATGATTTTCCTAGAAAATATTTTGCCTCTAGATTTTCAGATTCTAGATCTAAAACACAATGAAATTGATTTATTGCTTCTGCAAAATACTGTTTTGCAAACATGATTTTTCCTTTCATAAAAAAGGCTTCAGGAATATTCTTGTATGTACTCAAGGCTTCGTCATAACAAGTTAATGCTTCATCCAATCTTGAGAGTTTGAAAAGACATAGCCCTTTATTGCATAAAGCTGAATATGACTGAGGGTTTTTCACTAGAGCACTATCATAATATCTTAATGATTCAGAAAAGTTCCGGCATGCCAAGAAATAATTTGCAAGATGTAGGTCATCTGTAAAATCATCAAAATTATCTTCATCTATTTCACCTCTAATTCTTTCTCTTGATTCTAATAATTTCTCAATTTTTAACCTAGTTTCTGTATCTATTTGGGGTAATTTCGGAAATAAGGATCTGAGAGAAATATGATTTTCATCTAAAATACTGCCAATTAGGCCATTAACCATCTTGAATTTAACGAGTGCAGAATTAGCAGACATTTACTATGGTAAGATTATTAATCTAATAGTATTCTGTACGTTCAATTTGTTTGAACTGTAGTTGTTCATTTGAATAATTCTGTACGTTCAATTTGTTTGAACGGCAGATTATATGATTTGTTTAACTTGTTTATATATTGAAATTACTTTTGTTTGGTTTGATCTTTTTAGTATTTTTTACAATTATGGAAAAAACATTTGCTATAGAAAATGAGCATGAACTAGAATACAACATCTTACCCAAAAAAATCCATGAAAATGATGTGGTGTTACTTGAAGTATACAATACTGTACGAGGACAAATACTGCTAGATAAAATCAGGGATCTAAAAGTAGAATCACTTGATAAATCCATTATAGAGGTTATAGATTTGGAAGAAACTCATGACTACAAAACTCTTGTAAAACTCAAAGCAAAAAACGAAGGTGAAGCAATTTTGTATATTTTTGCTGAAGGTTCACAATCATTAGAGTTTCTGGTTACTGTTTATGGAAATAATTTGCCAAAATACATTTCATTGGATATTTTCCCAAACATTCTTGATGTCAAAGAAAATAATCAAGGAATCCTGTCTGTATTGTTAACTAATGAACAGGGAATATCTACAAGAGCTGATAAAGATTACCTGATCAAACTCAGTACTTCAAAATCAGGAATTGTGTCACTGAGTAATTCAAATATTATAATTTCTAAGGGGGATTTTGGTGCCAAACAAACATTTACTGTTATAAAATCTGGAATTGTTTCTATCACTGCAAAAACAGATGATCTTGAATCCTCAGAATTGTTGATAGTAGAAGAAAAACCAGAAAGAACAATTGAAATATCTATAATCCCTAAAAACATTAGCTCATCTCATACCTCAAACGGGCATCTGATTGCACAATTATTTTCAGGAGATAAACTAACTAAAGCGATAGAAGACGTTACAGTTTATTATAAGATTTCCTCGCGTAATTCGACTGTTGTTAATACCAGTTTGGAGGATAATGCAATCAATCCTACAGGCTATTTTCAAATCAAAAAGGGACAGACAGGGGGACATATTCAATTTTCAATTCAAAAAGGAGTGGCAGATTCATACACTATTACTGCAACATCGAAGGATCCATTGATAATTAAAGAAAAGACGTTTGATACTATTGATGTTGAACTGTATGGGGATAACGAAATAAAATTTTCTCCCTTGTCTGTTTTAGCAGATGGAAATAGACAGTTGTTAGGAATAATTTATCTGGAAGATGAAAATGGTCATCCTGTCATTGCTAATCGAAATATTGTTGTACCATTTATCGCATCAGATGAATCAGTTTCCGTTGAAACTTCAATAATAAAAAATGGGTTTGAATCTGCGTTAGTATATGGAAATATGGGGTATTTTGTACCATCAGATACAAACATTGCACCGCAAACTCAGAATTCAGAACTTGTTGAGCTTGATGTTCATGGATTTGATATAGAGTCAGTATCTATGAAAACACATCTATCTACTGACACTATTCTAAATGGTGAGCAACATTGGATTATAGTTTACATGGAATCTTCAGATGGAAATTTATTTAAAATTCCAGAAAATCAACAAATTAAAATTTCTGACTCAAAAATTTTTCAAATTGATAAAGACAAAATTGAAACATATCCTTATTTTGTTTTGATTCCGATTACAGCAATGGATACAGGATTTGAAGACTTGGTATTAAGCAATGGGGAATTTGAGACGAATGTTTTTCTCTCAAGTGTATCATCAAAACCTGATTCATTAGACTTGGGTTATTCTGACAAATTGTTCAAAGGAATCAAAGATTCTTTTGTTATTCAGATATTAAATTCTCAAGGATTACCTGTAGAAATTAATGAAGATATTGAAGTTAAAATATTTTCTTCAGATCCGGGGGTAATAGATTTTCCAAAAAATGTCATAATTTCACAGAAATCCAGCTTTGTTAAATTAGAGATAATTCCCACAACCTCTGGAACTACTGAAATTTCGCTAGTTTCTGAAGGTTTACCTATAATCACAGAGGAGATCATTGTAGAAGAAACAACTCCAACTATACAAATTACTAGTAATGATATTGTAAATGAGGGTGAATCCTTTATTGTTTCTATTCTAGCAAAGCAAAATGGAGTTCCTCTACAAAATGTAGTTGTCACATGGAAATTTGAAGGAGGTATATCTACAATCGCTGAAGAAAAAACAGGGCCTACAGGAGAGGCAGTAGCGTCAATAATTACTACTTCTGATGACTCGGTAAAGATTTTGGTTAGCATAAATAATGGCCCCATTCAATCAGCTTTTGCCTCAAAAATAGTTAGAGTCAATGCTACAACTCTAGAGATTTTTGATGAATCTGAATCCCAAAACTCATTTAAAAAACCCGACATGGGAGGATTTGATCCTGTGTTGATACTAGTTCCTGCATTGATTGGAGGAATGATATTGTATATGAAGAAGAAGAAGAAATCAAAGTAACACAAAAATATTTTCATATACATAGATAAATTTTAAAAATTAAAGTTGCCCTAGTTGTTTTAATTCTCTTAATAACTCATCACTGTTTTGAATAAGATATTCTGGTGTACAATTTAACATATATCCATTATCGATTTTATAAAACGCCCAACCATCACAAGAGGTGTTATCTGAGATGTCAGAATTGCCATGTTTCCAATCAAATCCACTTGTAATGTCTGACTGTGGAAATGAAGGTCCTCGTTCTAGAACCATTGATTTGTCCTCATAATTTATTTGGACTTTTGAATTAAATGATCCAGGATACAAGTAAACTACATTTGGATGAGATGTTATTGCCAAAAATTCGTTTTGTGTAACAAACTCATTGTGAAGTAAAACTACCAAGTTGTACTTGTTCAGAATCTTTGGATCTTTATCAATATCGATATCGTCAATTACATCATATCCTAAGAATTCTAAAATCCTAAAGCTTGTAGATCCTACTGAAAAAATTGGAGCATAGAATTCATCAATTTTAACTGTGGTACATGTTTCACAATACCCTGAATAGAAATCATGAATTCCTCCCCAGGAATATGCAGTTTGAGTAAGTATTGGATATACAACGACCGTTTTTAGAGGTGCGCTTAGTTCTTCGTATTTTTCAAAATATCTAGTCTCAGGCATTTGGGAAATTCTGTAATAATCATAGTCTTCATACATGTAAATCACATCAGAAGAGCTAGTTTTGAGAATAACAATGATCGATATCATAATTATCACCGAAAAAATCATTACTGTTCTATTAATTGGCATGCTGTTAATGGACCAAATGGATACAAAAAGAACATTTTGTTCAATTTAAACAGTTACAAAAGTTCGTTCATGATGAACAGACTCCAACATATCGACACCTAATGACCAAATAATTTCAAATGTTATCTAAAGTGAAAATTTTCAAAAATGAACTAAAGCCATCACGCATCAATATAACAAATCTAAAATCTGGACATAAATTTCCAAAACTAAAAAATCAAAAAGCAATTCTTTTAGCACAGTTTGGAATATTGATATTTTTTGGAGGTTATTTTGTAGGGCTTCCAACATCATCTGGTCAAAATACAGATCAGTTAAACCCCATTGGTCTTTTCAACAGTGAATATATCGTTGAAAATTTAAGAGGAGACTCTATTGGTTTATATAAATATTGGAAAATTTCGCAAGGCACATCGCTAAGTGTGAACATTCTCAACCCCACATCAATTTCTAACGAATCTATTGAAATTATAAAAAAAACTATCTTGTCAACAGAGACAATTGACATTGAAGATTCACTATTGCATAAAGGCCCAAAAAATCATTTTTCCACTTATTATATGGGTTGGAAGGGAGCTCTTGAATCATTACCAGAAACAAAAATTTTGCTCCCTAAAAATTTTGAAATTGAAAACTCACAAAAATCAGGTGGAAATATTATCGTGATACTTTCAAATATCAAAGATCGTTCGGGTTTTACGGGATACACAAAAACAGTCCTAGAAGGCGACCAGATTGTTAAGGTATTCATAACTATCTATGATGTGAATTCACTCTCAAAAATTCAACTTGAAACAATCATGAGGCATGAATTTGGTCATGCATTGGGTTTGGGTCATTCTAGTGCTCCTGAGGATCTCATGGCACCAACTATTGATATGACCTATCCTTACATATCCCATTGTAACATAATGGCTATTTCTGACCTGTACAATCAAAATGCTGATGGAACCACAACTTGTGAAAAATGAGCTTAATTTCTACAAACAAGTGTTGATAAATTAAAAAATTACTACAAAAGAAATGGTAAGAAAGATACTGATAGCAGAAGACAATACATTTACTGCAATGCAGTATAAAAAATTCTTAGAAGCAAATGGATACGAAGTCACTGTTTTCAATGATGGTGCCAATTGCCTCGTAAAATATGGAAATGAATTAAGATATAGACGAGTTGTATTAAAAGACAAAACGACACCATATGATTATGTTTTGCTTGATCATGATATGCCCAAAATGAGCGGGACAGAAGTTTCTAAAAAAATTCACAAACAATGTCCGGAACAAAAAATCATCTTTTTATCTGCATATGGTCAAAGCATTTTAAAATCTCATGAAAGTTCTAAAGAGGAATTTCTTCAGATAATTCAAAAACCGTTTTCCTTGGAATTTTTACTAAAGAAAATAGAGCCCAAATCTTTTACCAGCATAAAAAGAACAAATCAGGAAAACACTGTGATGACTTCTACCCAAAGTCCAGAAACTATACGTTAAACTTGAATTGTAAAGTTTGATAGTTTTTTTAGATTAATTTTTTTGAAAAAACGCTAGCGTTTTTCTTCTAATTTGATTTCCCATTTTTTAGCACCAAATCTAGGAGTTTCTAACTCCAAATGTCCTATGACTTTTTCGCCTCTTAACACCTTTGCATAATCTGATTTTCTTCTACGTATGATTCTCGCCTCTTCAACGAATCCTCCTTCTATCATCTTAATACCATATCTTTTTCCTACTTTGGAAATCAATTTTCTAACAGCAATGGAATCGTCAGATAATGAAATCAATTCAAATTCTCCAAAATTTTGAGTGGATAGTATATAGTCTTCAAGTCTAACCTCAAGTTTCAAACCTGAAGATTTTGCTTGTTCTTTTAACCATGATACGACTTTTTCGCCATTGCCTTTTTCTGCACCATATACCTGATCCTTCATGTGGTTTTATGATGAATTTCCATTAATATGATTTTCAATTTTATTGACTCGCAGAATCTTACAAATAGCTAGTATTTGAGATCTATTTTTCCAATTTTGTTCCAAAATGGCATGTGCTTATCACTTTTTTTTCCATTGAATGTATAAGATTCACAGCGAATATGTTCATATGTACAAAATATCCATACACATAGGCAATTGCATTGTTAAAAAACTAAACATATCTACTTCATATTGGGATGTGTTAAACCATTACGGCATATCCAATGAGGATTTAAAAAAATTAAACTTATCATATGATGAATTGTTTGAGATTTATAAAACAATTCAGCAACACGAACAAATTCGTGAGTTTCTAAAAAATTTAAAGGAAAAAATTGCCTTAACAGCAAAAGAATAATTCGGCATTATGATTTTGGGAATAATCTAGAGCGTTTTTTGAAATTTAAACAGATCGATTATTTTGTACATACAACAATCAATATGCTAATTTGTGGTATTATTTATGTCATCTATAACTCTCGATTGGACATCGCGTCCTTTTTGAGTCTTCCCCCTAGGGGGGAAATTTTAATTACAATCTTAAAAAATATTTCAAAACATAACACATTGCCCACTAAAAATTTACAAATTGTGTGTATTTGACTCATAGGAATTTTTTATTTGATTTATTTTTCTGATTTTGAATTAGGAATTTTATTTGATTTATTTGAACAAACCATATAATTTATCTCAGAACTTGAAAAAATGGTATGGTAAAAATCTCATGTAGTAATTATGGTTTTGATTGTAAATTTGAAGTCAATGGTGATTCTTCGGAGGTAATCAAAAAATATCAAAAACATTCTATCGATGAACATGGAATTGAGTACAGCATAGAAGTATTAACTAAATTCCTTCTTAGAATGAAAAATTAATAATTTTCAAAATTGAAATTTTTTTACAGTAATGCATCTATTGCTAATGACTATCCCGTATGTCTAAAACAAACAAACTTGAGATAATATAGAATTACGTCTAACGTTGATAGATGATGTTAAATAATTCCTTAGAAAAAGACCCTATTTTACGTGATTTAACAGAAATTACTATTAATGCATTAAGAGATTTAGAACTTGCAAAAAAAGATCTTCAAGAAAGCGATCTCCACATGAAAGAGGCAAACAAATTAGCAAACGAAAGGGTAAATGAAATATCACAAGTAAACCATCAACTTCAAGATAAGATTTCTTTTGTAGAAAATATGACTAAATTCATTCAGGAAAAAAACACACATTTAGAAAAAGAAATAAAATCGGTTAGTATTGAAAAGATCAATTATCGTAAACTTAATGAATTGTTAAAAGAGGATCTCTCTAAAGTTATTAAAAAAGAAAAAGAATTGGCCATAAAACAAATTTTTCTAGAAAATAAAGTCAAAGAACAGGAGGGGTGTTTACTGAGAAATCAAAAAATGGCCATAATTGGACAATTCACGTCAAGGTTGGCTCATGACATACGAAACCCCTTATCTAAACTAAAAATGTCTCACGATATCATGTGCGAATCACCAAATATGAGAATTTTAGAAAAAATAAAACATCAACAAAGAATTGAACATTCTATTTCAAAGATGACTCATATCATTGAAGATGTTTTAGAATTTGTGAGAATGTCTGAACTTGATTTAAAAGAAAATTCTTTGAAAGAAATATTGGATTCTTCAATTGAGGACATTGATATTTCATCAACTGTAAATTTGAAAATAGAAAATGATAATATTACAGTTCTATGCGATCGTAGAAAAATGGAGGCAGTATTTATAAATCTGATTACAAATGCACTAGATTCTATTAAAAATAATGGTTATTTAAGGATAAAAATTCTAGATAATGAAAATAATATTGAAATTTATTTTGAGGATTCTGGGGAGGGTGTAAATCCTAAATTAGAATCTAAAATTTTCGATGCTATGTTTACAACAAAACAACATGGAAGTGGATTGGGATTGTCAATTTGTAAAATGATTGTAGAGCAACATGGAGGTAGATTGATTTACAAAAATCATCCATCTGCATTTTCAGTGATTTTGCCAAAAATCAATAAGAATAGTACAATCATTTGATAATTTTTCCAATGTTATTTTCATATTTTATTCTTGAATGTTTGTTTCGAGACTTTCTTGAATGTTTAAAAAAACCAAACAATTCAATAAATTATCTAATTATGATTAATGATCATGCATAGAAAATATCCCATTGTTGTAATAATAGATGACTCTAAAGCATTTAGGGTGTTTTCTAGTAATGTCATAAAGAAAACTATAAAATGGATTCATATTTTTGAAGCCAAAGATGGGATTGAGGGTCTAAAACTATGCAAACACCATAAACCAGATTTGATTTTATGTGATTTAAAAATGCCTAAATTGGATGGCTCAAAAGTGTTAGAAGCTATTATGAAAGAGAATTCTAATGCGAGAGTTGTTATGACAACTGCTTATGATGATGACCAACAAACTATTAATCAACTGTTCAAATTAGGGGCTTTTAGTTTTGTCCCTAAACCTATGAATCGCATGACCTTAATGAAAACCATAAGTAATGCATTATACGATGGAAAAATAGCTGGAACACACAATCAGATGTCCAAATCATTTGTGTTAAATCAAAATTACAACTAAATTTCTAAAATGTTTAAAAATTAGTGCCCTTTTCAAATGGTTATACAAAAAATTAGTCGATCTGACCACCTTTTTGTCGTATTTGATAATTTTGTTTAAAATAAACACTTGATAATTTGTTCAAAACGAGCTACACTAAACCTCGTTTGATCATATTGATCATACCATTATGCATTACTCACTTGCACTCTAAATTTATTGTAAACTAAATGAAATGGAATACAAAAATAACCTATATTTTTATGATAATTAGTATTTTATTGTATTTTTCATCTTTTGATGAAGTTTCTGGAGATCATAAGATTGGGGATGATGTAATTCATGAAAATCTCTATGAGTTGAAAATCAAATCATCTCCACCAGGATTACAAATTGATGGTTCAGGAATTTATGAAGAAGATTTGTGGGTTGTGACAGGAATTGCACAACAAAAATGGGGCGCATATGAATTTGTTGGATGGACTGTTGATGGTAAATGGGTTGATGGTAATCCCATTACAGTTTTGATGAACAATGATCATACTGTTAGCGGAATATATTCTCTTCATCCTGTAAAAAAACAAGACAGTGTAAACTTTCTTCAAGAAAATGATAACGGAAGTACATTCGACTTGACAATTATTTCTCCCTATGGAAAAACAACTGGAAGTGGAAGCTACTCTGATGGAGATATAGTAGATTTTAGTGTATCAGAACAATATGTTTACGACGAAATTTACGATGGAGTACGATATGCATTCTCTGGATGGAGTGATGGGTATACTCCTAACTTAATGTCGAATTTCATTAAAATGACAGATTCTCAAACAATCAAAGCAAATTGGTCAAAGCAGTATAAATTGAATATATCAAACTCGGCTCAAAATAAAGACATAGTTAACACTAGTTGGCATAATGAGAATTCTACGGCACCATTGGTAATGAGTAATTTTGAATCAAAATCGGATAGGCATGTGAAGCGTACAATAAATGAATGGATTAGCATCGGTTCTTATTATGCAATAATTAAAGATTCTAAAAATCCTATTACAAGTGTCTTAATGAATAACCCATATACGATTTCAATTGATTGGAAGAATAAATTTTATCTTGACGTTAATAGCAAATATGGCAAAGTTGAAGGAAGTGGTTTCTATGATGAAGGGGATGTAGTAGTCGCTTCCATAGATTCTGAAATGCAGAGTACTGGAATTGCCGGAACTAGATTAATTTTTGAGGGTTGGCGTGGTGATGTAAATTCTGATGGCATAAATGTTCAGGTGATTATGAATGAACCAAAATCATTAGAAGGAGTATGGGGTAAACAATTTCAACTTACCGTAAATTCAGAATATGGAATTCCTAGTGGTACTGGTTGGTATAATGAAGGAGATGTTGCTACTTTTGGAACAAATATTCCACGAGATCCTGCAGGATTATGGCAACAAAATACGTTTCAGGGTTGGAGTGGAGATATTGAAACTCTATCTAATACAGGAAGTATTCTAATGAATGGTCCAAAAACAGTTACTGCCAATTGGAATGCAGATTATTTTATAGCCTTTTTGAATATCGGATTGATATCTAGTACGGTAATTGGTGGTCTATTAATATACAAAAAAATGAAAAATGGAACTAAACAAGAAAAATCATTACCTATAAAAACAAAAAAACAATTATTGTCTAGACTAACCAAAGAATTATCTACAAAAATAAACTCTAAAATGAATTTTAGTAATAATCAAGAAACAATTCAAAATAACAAACTTCAAGAAATTTTAGAAGATATAGAACTACAAAAGGAAAAAATGTCACAAGAAAAAGAGCAGTTAGAGAAAAGCATAGCTGCAGTTGAAATTGCTAGAAAACAAGTATCAGAGAAAACAGAGCAGTTAGAGAAGAGTGTTGTAGAAGTAGATCTTGAGAAGAAAAAGATTGCTGTTGAACTTGAAAAAGGCTTGGCAGAAATGGAACTTGAGAAGAAGAAAACAAAGATGGTACTTGAAAATAATCTAGCCGAAGTCGAACTCCAGAAGAATAACTTATCTCAGAAAACAGAGCAGTTAGAGAAGAGTATTACAGAAGTAGATCTTGAGAAGAAAAAGATTGCTGGTGAACTTGAAAGGAAAGTACATGCTGTTGAACTTGAAAGAAAAGAATTGGAAATTAAATTTGTGGGAAAATATGGTGAAGTCGAACTCCAGAAGAATAACTTATCTCAGAAAACAGAGCAGTTAGAGAAAAGCATAGCTGCAGTTGAAATTGCTAGAAAACGAGTATCAGAGAAAACAGAGCAGTTAGAGAATAGTATTACAAATATTGAATTCCAAAAGAAGAAAATTGCTGCTGAACTTGAAAGAAAAAAGGCAAGATTTGAATTTGAAAGACAGTCCACATTACAAAGAACAGAGGAGTTAAAGAATAAAATATCAAAAAACGAATTTGAAAATAAAATAGCCGAAGTTAAACTACAGAAGAACATAGATGCAGTTGAAATTGCTAGAAAACGAGTATCAGAGAAAACAGAGCAGTTAGAGAAGAGTGTTGCAGAAGTAGATCTTGAGAAGAAAAATGCATCACAGAAAACAGAGCAGTTAGAGAAGAGCGTTGCAG
>SMUY01191747.1_pt1 | contig 15099 bp, 12 predicted proteins | sample 2456441 | NCBI WGS metagenome assembly SMUY01 (sample SAMN11095931, study PRJNA526329) | marine sediment metagenome | biome: Marine sediment; feature: Surficial sediment; material: Deep marine sediment; isolation source: Hadal surficial sediment | place: Pacific Ocean | collected 2014-11 | depth...
GCACGCCGGCTTACCCTCGAATTGGCGATCGAGTGGATAGCGGACGACGAACTGGTCGAGATCACCCCCGACGCGATACGGGTGAGAAAGCGTTACCTGGCCGAGAACGAACGGCGAAAGCACCACAAGAAGTAGCCGTTCCGCGTATTTCGCGGCGACCGGACGTAATCGGCGTTCACGGCGTCTTTGGTGGCTAGTCGGACTATCCGACAGACCGGCGTAGGGTTGGTTTTCGCTACACGATGCAGGAGGAGACAAGCAAATGCCGAAGTTCATGATGGTCTACAAGGGTGATGCCACCGATATGGCCGATATGTCAGAGGAAGAAGCCAGTGCCGTCACGGCGAAATGGGGCGTGTGGATGGAGAAAGTGGGTCCGGCACTCACCGAGTTGGGAACTCCTTTTGGCCCGGGCACTTCTGTGGTTGATGACGGGTCATCCGGGAGCGCCGTCTCGCTCACCGGGTATTCGATCGTCGAAGCCACCGATATGGCAGCAGCCCGCGGCCTGGCCGATGGCCACCCGTATCTCAGCGATGGCGACGGCAACTATGCAATCGACATATACGAATTGATGCCGGTTCCGGTTTAGAGCAGATCCCCTATCGACGCTGATGGTCAGAGGAGTTGAATGAGCGCCGTTCTCGAACTGGTTGAACTCGGGTTCCCTTGGGAGGGCAGAGACCCCTTCATCTTCACCGTGCACCACGTCGACTATTACCCGGCCGGCAACGATGCACTCGGCCCCGATGAGTCACTGCTGGGTCGAAACCTCGGCGCTGACTTCTCATATCAAAAGGGTTGGAGCATGTATCACGGGGTTGCCGTCCCCGGGTTTCCTCAGCATCCACATCGTGGATTCGAGACGGTCACAGTCGTTCGCCAAGGCTATGTAGACCACTCTGATTCTCTCGGCGCCACGGCTCGTTACGGCGAAGGCGATGTCCAATGGCTGACCACGGGAAGCGGGATCATGCACTCCGAGATGTTCCCACTCCTCGAAGAAGACCGGTCCAACCCCCTCGAGCTATTCCAGATCTGGCTCAACCTTCCACCCGAGTCGAAGATGGTCCCCCCCTATTTTGGGATGTTGTGGAGCGAGTCGATCCCCACCATCTCACCGGCCGAGGGAGTATCGGTCGATCTGATCGCTGGATCGATGGGTGACCACACCCCTCCCTCCCCGCCGCCCGATTCGTGGGCGTCTCAACCGAACTCGGACCTTGCCATTTGGCTGATTCGTCTCAATTCTGGCGCTTCGTGGCTGCTGCCACCAACGTCGAAAGGCGTCAACCGGATGCTCCATTGTTTTCTCGGGGACGACGTGGCGGTCGATGACAGCTCGGTCGAAGCCAAGGTAGGTGTCAGGCTTGATTCCACACAGAGCGTCACTCTCGAAAACCGTGGTGAGCCCGCAGAGTTCCTCTTACTCCAGGGCAGACCGATCGGGGCCCCCGTTTACCAACTGGGGCCGTTTGTCATGAACTCACCCGAGGAATTGCAGACCGCCGTTCATGACTATCAACGAACCCAATTCGGAGGCTGGCCCTGGGATAGGTCAGATCCGGTGCACGCCCGGACCGATGGCCGATTCGCCCTCCACGCCGACGGGACCGTTGAGCATCGGGATCGTCAGTCGGTCTAGTGCCGTCCAGCCCGACGCCGGGCATCGCCTGGTGATACTTCCGATTACCCCTCGTGTAACGAGAGACACGAATCAGCCAATCAGGGTGGTCTGGCACAATGGGTGTTGTCATGAACGCATCGGAGGACAGAGAGACTGAATCGTCTCGCACCAGGGATCAGGGAGGAGAGAACAGGAGGCTCGCCTCTCTAGGTCTTGGCGTCGTCATCCTGTTCGTCGTCGGTCTCGTTTTCGTCCTCGACATGGTCCAGAGCCCGGTCCCAGAGCAAACAACAATCGCGTCTCCAACCACGACAATCGCGTCTCCAACCACGACAATTGCGCCTGAGCCCTCCACAGGGGCGTCGCTGACCCCCATGTGGCAAGCTGTCGAGCACCTCGAAGACGCCTACGGTGACCGTTTAGATCGCCCTGAATTGGCTACGGCTGCTTTGGCATTCCTGAAAGGTGTGTCAGAGGCAAGCCTCGACCCGCAAGACCCGCTGGAGCCGATCCCAGAAGGTGTGCCCACCGGTTTCGAGCAGGTGTGGCAGCTCTGGCGCAAAATAGAGCTGGAAAAGACCGAGATCGAGTCTCGCGATCTCATGGTGCAGACCATTGAGGCGATGGTGGAGAGGACCGGGGACCCGGGGGCCGCCGTCCTGGTCGATGTGACTGTAGAGCCGGACGGATATGTCGAAGACGCCTTATACGGCATCGGAGCATTCGTGGTGCCTGTCGAGGGTCTCGTCGTAATCAGTCAACCATTCCCGGGGAGCCCGGCCTCCAAAGCGGGGATCCGACCCGGCGACGTCATCAGAGAGGTAGACGGTGTTTCGATTGCCGGCATTGACCTCGAGGAGGTGGCCAACCTGATCCGCGGCCCGGCAGGCACCACAGTGAGCCTCGTGTTGCAGCGAGCCGGCTCAGACCCTGTGGAGGTAGAGGTGACCCGGGAGACACTCGAGCTGGGCACCGCCCGGTTCACGATGCATCCCGGCGGGATCGGCTACCTGTCCGTGAACAGCCTCGAAGCCCGTACAGCGGCAGAGGTCCACGACATCCTGGAGTCTCTGAAGCGCCGCGACACGAGAGCACTGATACTGGACCTGCGAGGCAATTCGGGTGGCAGTCCGGGCGCGGCTCTCGCTGTCGCCGGCGAGTTCCTCGACGGGGAGATCGCCTATGTGGAGGAGCATCTGGACGGCACGAGAACGGCCCATCCAGCCGATTCCGGCGGCCTCGGGGTTGACTTTCCGATGGTGATTCTCATCAACGATGGAACGGCGGCAGAGGCCGAGTTGTTGGCCGCGGCGCTTCGCTACCACGAAAGGGGCCCGTTGTTCGGCTCACCCAGCGATGGGAAGGCCACTCTTTACCGCGGATACGAGCTGGGGGAAGGAGTGGTCATCGTGACTCGCTCCGGCCGCTGGCTGATACCAGGTGGAGACAGTGTGGAGCGGGGCGGCTTGCTCCCCGACCAACAGGTCACATTGACGTCCGATGACCTGGCTGCAGGCTTCGATCGGCCCCAAGCCGCCGCCAATGCTTATCTGTGGACGCTGCTGCAAGGTGCAGCTTGAGCTCAATCCGAGTCGGGTGGATAGAGGTGACAGGCCACCAGTCTCTGCGGCGCCGGCTCGGTCATTTCGGGAAAGACAACCTCACACGTGCCCGCCATCGCCTCTGGGCACCGGGGATGGAAGGGGCACCCGCCGGGTATCGCGGTGGGGTCGGGCGCCTCCCCCGGCACAACCTCGCGCAATCGCAGCCGGTTGTCGGGATCGGGCTCCGGGACCGCCGCCAGCAGAGCCTGCGTATAGGGATGCAGAGGTGTGTCCACCACCGTGGAACTGGCTCCCGTCTCGACGATGCGACCTGCATACATGACCGCGATGCGATCGGAGAAGTGCCGGGCCGTGGCGATGTCATGGGTTATGTACAGGAAAGTGATGTCCCGCTTTGCTCCGAGTTCCCGCAGCAGGTCCAGGATCTCGGCGCGGGAGGAAGCGTCGATCATCGACACCGGCTCATCGGCGACCACGTATTCAGGGTCGAGCACCAGCGCTCGAGCAATGCCGACCCGCTGTCTTTGCCCACCCGACATGGTGTGGGGATATTGATGAGCGAAACGACTCACCGGTTCGAGGCGAACCTGTTCCAGTGCCTCCAGAACCCGCTGCTCCCGCTCGGATCGGTCACCGAGCCCGTGGATCAGCAACGGCTCTTCCACCGACTCGAACACACTCATGAAAGGGCTGATAGCGGCGTAGGGGTCCTGGAAAATGGCCTGCGCCCGACGCCGAAACTCCTTCAGCTCTAGCTTGTCGAAGTCCGAGATGGCCGCACCGTCAAAGGTGATCCGACCCTCCGTTGGCGGGATCAAGCCGAGTGTCGCCCGCCCGAGGGTGGTCTTCCCACTCCCCGACTCGCCAACCAGTGCCACGACCTCGCCCCGGCCCAGGCTGAGACTCAGACCGTCGACGGCGTGCACCGTTTCGGTGCGAAGCAGTCCGCGGCGGCGGTCGAAATGGATTCGCAGATCTTCGACCTCGACCAGTGGCTCGGGTTCCCGCTCACTGCTTCTCGAGCCAGGGACCGGCGCCACCCGGACTCGGATTCGCCCCAAAGGCGCGTCCGCGGGCGGAGACGGTCCGTACAGCCAACAGCGCGCAACGTGGTCAGGCCGCGCCTCAATGAGCGACGGCGGCTCGAAGGAGCACGGCTCGAAGGCGTACTCGCAGCGGGGATGGAAGCGACATCCCGAAGGAGGCTCCACCAAATCGGGGGGAGCTCCAGGGAGGAAGACGGGGCGCTCTTCAGCGTGAAGACGCGGAACCGCGGCGAGCAATCCCTGGGTGTAGGGATCGAGAGGATTGGCCAGGACCTCATCGGCAGTCCCTTGCTCTCGGATCTCCCCCGCGTGAATCACCGCGATGCGGTCGCTCAAGTCGGCGGAGAGGGCAATGTCGTGGGTGATGAACAGCATCGAGATGCCCAGGTCCCATTTGAGCTGTTTGAGGAGGTTCATGATCTGAGCCTGCACACTGGCATCGAGGGCCGAGGTGGGCTCATCCAGCAGGAGCATGGGGGGCTGGTGAACCAGCGCCATGGCGATCACCACCCGCTGTTTCATCCCCCCGCTGAGCTCGTGGGGAAAGCTGGCAGAGACTCCCGAAGGCAACCCGACCAGCTCGAGCAGCCGATCGGCTTCGCGCTGAGCCTGCTTTGCCGACATGTCGGCCCTGCTCAGAGGCTCGGCCACCTGGCGGCCGACCCTCAGGACCGGGTTCAACGAGTTCATCGCCCCCTGAAACACCATCGAGATCTTCCGCCACAGGACAGTGCGGCGAAACCGATCGTTCCCCATCGTCATGAGATCGGTTCCGTTTAGCAGGATCCGGCCTTCGTACCGGTCGACGTTTGGTGGCAGCAGACGCATCAGCGCCCTTGCCAGACTGGTTTTGCCGCTACCCGACTCCCCGATCAAGGCGAGAACCTGGCCCGGCTCGTCGATGGTGAGCGAGATCCCATCCACGGCGCGGACCGGCCCTCGCTCCGTCTCATAGTGGAGGAAGAGATCCTCGACCAGCAGCACTGGCGCCGGCATCAGACGGTTCTCCGCAGTCGGGGGCTCACGGCCGGCTCGGTGCCAAGAGCAAGGAGCATGAAGGCGAGCGCGGTGACCACGATGGCCAGCCCGGGTGGGACTACCCACCACCAGTAACCCAGGAACACGGCTCCCGTCCGGAAACCGTCCTCGAGGATCTGACCCCAAGTCGGGATGGACGGATCTCCCAGACCGAGGAAAGACAGGCTTGCCTCGGCGAGAATCGCCGAGGGGGCGAAGAAGATCAGCTGGGCGAGGATGAATGGCGCGAGGTGGGGGAATACATGACGGTAGATGATGCGAGTCGACGATGCTCCCAGAGCCTTGGCTGCTTCGACCTCGGCCCCGTCGCGGATCTGCAGCACCATGGACCGGACGACGATGGTGAGCCCGGGCCAGCTGAAGGCGACGAGAACCAGGAGGATGACCCACAGCTTGGACCCGATGATCAGAACCAGGAAGATCAGCAGTGGGAGCACCGGGATGTTCGTCACCACGTCCGCTGCCCGCTGGATCAGAGTGTCGGTCTTCCCGCCGCGGTAGCCGCTGATCAGACCCAGGGAAGCGCCGATTCCCGTGGACAGAGTCGAGACGAGAAGTCCGATCAACAACGCCACGGGTAGCCCGAAGAGCAGGCCCTGAAAGAGATCCCGCCCCAGCGAGTCCGTCCCCATCACCCCGAAGAGGGTTCCTCCGACAACGGCGCCAACGGAGCCCACGGTGTCACCGGGTGAGTGGAGGGTCGCCCGAACCTCGAGCTGGTAGTCACCGGACAAAACGACGAGCTGGCCATCCGGACGTAGCGTTCCAAAGAGAACTTCCTCAGTGCGGCCTTGGATCCTGCTCGTGGCCACGGTCACCCCGTACTCCTCTTCGAGAAGGAGGCGCGCCCCCTCGATGGTCTCCGGCTCCGGTCCGAGCACCACCCGCAGCGGCTGCTCGCCGTAACGGGAGTAGGGAGAGGTCTCGCCTTGCCTGGCACCCGGGACCACATGCCGGTAAAGAGAGACCTCCGTTCCGTCCGGCCGGTGCAGTGACACTGCCACCGACGGAGGCCGATCTACGAAGACGACATCACCCACCGAGATCGAAAGGAAAGCGGGAGGCTCGTCGGCATGGAAGGTGAACGGCATGGAGAAGGTCGCGATATCGACACCTGTCTCACCTTCCTCGATCTTGCCCGGGCCCGGCTCGAGGACGATGTGGGGCGCGTGATCCGTAGATGTGAACCACTGCGTCCACACCGGGGCGGCATTGGCGGGGTTGTCGGCCCATATGGCCGGGTTGCTCCAGCGAGTCGGCCCGAAATCGGCCGGGAAAGTGACCAATACGTAGATCGCGACCAGCGCCAGGAAGGCGGAGAGGATGACACCGGCGCGGCCGGCTCCGGTGGCCCAAACCTCCTTCAGCAGGTTACGGCGCGACCTCTGGGGAGACTCAATCATATCTCACCCTCGGGTCGAGGAATACGTAGAGGACTTCGAGCACGAGCCGGGTTATGAGGTACAGGAGCGTGTAGACGAAGGTCAGCGCGACGATCACCGACTCGTCGGGAGTGCCGCTGATTGCCTCGAAGTACAGCAGACCCATCCCCGGCCAGTTGAACACCGTCTCCACCAGGATCGACCCGCCCAGCGATGCAGCCAGGCCGAGGAGGAGGCCGGTGACGATTGGCGGGGCCGCCACTCTCAGGATGTGGGTCCGGGTGACTACACCTTCGGGGAGGCCCTTGGCCCTTGCCACGGTGACATGATCCTCATGGGCAACGTTGAGGGTCATCGTTCGAACCACGTAGATGTAGGGCCCCACGCCGACGAGGACCAGGGTCATCACGGGAAGGACAGCGTGATACAGCAGGTCCAAAAAGCGCGCGAAGCCTCCAGGCGGCGGGGGCGCGCTGAACATCCCGCCGGAGGGGAGCACCCCCAGGTAGAAGGCGAACACGAGGATGAGAAGAATCCCCACCCACCACGCCGGCAGGGCGTAGGACACCGCGGAGAAGTAGGAGACGATCCGATCGGTCAGCGTCCCAGGCCGCGTAGCCATCCGCACACCGACGTACAGGCCAATCGCGGCTGTGATGACCAGGGATGTCGTCAGCAGGACGATCGTGTTCGGAAGCCGCTCCAAAACGATGTCGAATATCCGGCGACTCCCGCTGAAGCTCCGAAGGGTGTGCGCCTCACCCAGGTCGAGCCTGGCGACACGACCCACCGTGGCGGGAAGTCTCTGATACCAGGCCTGATCGAGCCCGTAGGCCTGCTCCAGCTCGGTGCGCCGCGCCTCGAGGGCCTCCTCCAGCTGATCCGGATCGCGAATCGTCTCTGCCAGCCCGGCTCGTATCTGACGGATATCCTCGCCGATCCGCGCCTGCAGGATGCGATCTGAGAAACAGGTAGCGCCGAGACTCAGCACCAAGAGGAAGAGGACGACGACCAGCACGCCCAGCAAACCCAGGGCCCGCAGCGAGAGAAGACGAAGCAGGCGCAAGACCTTGAACCCTCAACGCTCGAGCACCGGGGCGCGGGCTGATCCGCCGATCAGGACGTAACCTCTATGTCCACGCTCCGCTCGGTCAGCAGAGCCACTCTGTCGCTGTAGGCAGCCAGCTCGAGCCGGTACGGGCCGGCCGGGAGATCCTCGAGGGGCACCGCAAACTGCCCGTCCCCCTCGTCTACCGCATCGCCGGAGTCGACCACCTCGCCACTGGCGGCGTCGATGACCAGGTAGCGCAGACCGAGCTCTCCGGGGCCTTTGACGTCCACTATCACCTCGGGCTCTCCAGCGGAAACCGCACTCGTGTCGACGTCATTGATCTCCACCAGCGGCGGGCTGCCGACATACCAGTCGCCGGGATGGAACGGATAGGTCTCGTCGCGGTATGCGATCAGCTCGGCCAGCTGAGCCGGCGGGTCGAAGGTGTTCAGATAGAACGGGCCGTTGCTGATGACGAGATGGTCGTGCTCGTCGTACCAGTCGAGGGCAGCCTGGTAACGCTCGCCGGCGATCTGGGCATCAACCAGGGACTCCCCGCCTATCGCGAACACACCCTCGGGCACCACTTCCTCTCTGAGGAAGCGCTGGAGAGTGCGCTTCACCAATGCCGCGTCGCGCTCCATGACGAGGCTCAGCCAAGGCACGTTGAACCTGGCCGCCGCAGTGTCGCTGAAGGCGGCGCGACGCTCCTCGAAAACCAGGCTGTCCATGGCGGCCAGGACCTCCCAGGGCATGCTCACCGAGCTGGGGCTGGCATAAGACGCGATGAGGTTCTCCTCGAAGTGCCAGAAGTCGAGATATACCTCGAGGGTCCGCTGGTCCACCACCCGATAGCCCTTGAAGGTCTCGAGGTAGGGGCGGGCCGTGACAGCGGCTGCGACCTCGATTCGCGACTTGTCCTCGTCGTAGGAGAGCTCGTAGCCCTGGGCTATCGGGTAGAGAACATCGGCCATGGTTATGGGCTCCCCGTGGTGCCACTTGGAGCCCACGTAGCTGGAGTAGTCGAAGGTGACCTTGCTCACCGCCTCCACACCCGGCCCTACCTCGACCCAGGATCCGGTCGTGGCATCCCACATGGCAGCATCCTCCGGCACCTCCAGAGTTGCGCCCGGGCCGGCTGTCTCCACCTCGAAGCCGGCTCGCAGAGACATCGGGATCCCGGTGAAGGGGTCGTTCCATATTGGTGGGTCGTGGACGTTGAGCCATATATCGACGCTGTAGATGTCACCGAACCCTCCGATGGGGTTCCAGGTGGTTCTCTCGGTCCACACCCACAGGTGACCGACTGTCAGCTCCTCTTGTCCCGGGACATATGCCTCACGCAGCGTCCACGGGCCCCGCACGCCGGCCACCGAATCGCGAGTCACCCCGGTCAGGTCTGATCGGGAGGCATAGTGATTGACCACGTTGGCCAGCCAGATGCGGACCGACTCATCCAGCCCGATCTGAGTGACCTTGCGGTAGATCTCGTCGCGCTCTTCGGGACTGTCGTACTCCCCCCGAAACAGCCTCTGCCCCAGATCGTCGAGCTCGGAGTTTTCGTATTGCCAGAACCCGACCTCGCGCCAGCCAGGCATGTTTCCCAACCATGGAGCGTACATCTGGTTGATCGTCGAGAAGTCGTATCGCTGTGCCGTAGAGCGACCCCAGCCCTCTGTGTAGATGTGCCATTCGAACGCCTCCGGGTCGGTGGAGTAGACCTGCAGCACCGCAGGGGCAAAAGACTGGTAGCTGATGGCCACCATGAACCCGGCCTCCTCCAGCTCGACGCGAACCAAATCGGCGATCTCCCGCCGCTCATCCTCGACCCGTCCTATCAGCTTCACACGAACAGGCTGGCCTTGGTAATGCCAGACCCCGTCGACGAGCTCGGCACCCTCTTCCTGCATCGCCTCGGAGATGCGCTGCCGGGCGAGTTCCGGTGCGTAGACGATGCCCGAGCCACGGGCGATCTCAAAGACGGTCAGGAAATCGAAATCCGTGGGGCTGACGTGGGTGACCATGGGCAGAGCCAGGCCCTGGAACAGGTCACGGGTTATGAACTCCCGGTCGACGAGCAGCTGCATCGCCTGGCGGATTTCGCGATTCGCGAACGGGTTGAGCTGACCCTCGGGAGCCGGTGCAGGGTTGAGTATGAGGGAGAGAGTGGTTGCCGGTGCCGGGTATAAGCGAATGTCGGAGTCGTTACGCAGCTGCTCTGCCGCCTCGGTGCTGACGCTGTACATGTAGAGATCCATGTTTTGTGCATCCAGCTCCAGAGGCGCCCGGTCCACATGGAAAGAGCGGAAGAGGATGCGATCGACGGCAGGCCCGGGGCGATCGTGGGGCGGCTCGTATGGAGGGTCTTCCTCGAACTCCAAGTCGAGTGTGGCGCTCGGCGATATGAGTGGACGTGACGCGGTCCCGGTGTCGGTGGTGTCATCGCAGGCCGCCACCACCAGGGTGAAGGCGATGAACACGATCACTCCCCACATCGATCGCCATCTGCGCTGTCGGTCGGTGCCCGGTTGTGACTTCACTGTGCCTCGTCAGTAGCCCCGTTGGCCTCATTGTTGTTTCGCCAACGGACGTACAGTGCGGTGCCTCCGCTCACTGCGAAAGCCACGAGGGCACCAGTGGCGAGCATTACCACATTGCTGACCGTGCCGGAGCTCTCATTCGACTCCAGCGCCGAGAGTGCCTCGCTGACCTGTCTTATCTCCTCGAGGAACTCATCTGCTCCAGGGCCCCCGACCACATCGGTCCAACCGAGGATGTCGCGCAGGTTGTCGAATCCAAACTCGGTGAAGTAGGAGCTCGACGCCACGTTTCCTGACTCGTCCAGGACTCGAAGCGTTTGAGCGCCCTCGGCCGTGACAGGCGTGAAGATCTGGGTCTGAAACCGCCCTTCCTGGTCGGTTCGGGCAGTGGCGATGGTCGCGTCCTCGAGCTGGATGAGCACATTCATATTTGCCTGGAAGTCGAAACCTTGAACGGTTATGGCCTGGCCCGCAGGGCCCGCTGCCGGCGAGACGAAGATCTCCGGATTGCTGACCGGGCGCCTCCGGGTGAAGGCGATCTTCTGGTTGGTGGGCCCGAACTCGCCCAGCCGGGTGTCCGCCCAGACCATGTAGACGTCTTCTCCTGTGGCCGCGATCGCGAAGTAGTCGCCGAGGAACAGCCCGGAGGGGAAGCCGAAGTTTGGGTTCGACGCGAAGTCCGAGACCCGTGTATCACCGACTCTGAATCCCCGGTCTTCCAGCTCGAACCCCCAGGTCTCCCCCTGGTCATCCGAGGACGTGTAGTAGATGTGGTATCGGGTCTGGCTCGGGTCGTCACGCATATCACCCCACATGACGTGAACGACCCCCTCAGGGTCGACGTCGATGGCGGGGAAGAACTGGAGGGCGTTGCCATCGTCGTCGTTGAGCCGCAGAGGATCGCTCCAGGTCTCACCGTCGTCGACGGAGCGGACCAGGTAGATGTCTCCGTCGTCCCGGGCCTTGTCGGGATTCCGCGCAGCGTAGAGGACGTACATCTCCCCTTGCGGGCCGACGGCGAGCCGCGGGAACGCCGAGCCCCAGAAACGGAAGAAAGAGGTGCGGGGCCGGAATCCGATCTCTTCCATCTCGGCCACCACCTGAGGCTCGTCGAAGGTGGCACCGCCATCATCGGAGCGTGCCATGTGGATCTCGGCCTTTCCCTCCATGCTCCCGTCATCGGTGGTGTCGAGCCATGCCACGAAGAGCGTGCCATCCGGCGTCACGCCAGGTTGCGGCCCCTGAACCACCCGGTCGGTGCCAAATACCCCTGGTGCACCGGAGTCCTCCCTCTCACCGAAGACCCGGGCGACGGTCGGGCTCACCGCTATGGGCTCAGTCCAAGTCTGCCCCTTGTCCTCCGAGCGCACCAGCTCGACCGTAGTCTCGGTCGATTGAGGCAGGAACGTCGGCAAGTCACCGACCCAGGCGATTTCGAAGATGACCTCGAACTTCGTGTAAGTGACGTAGATCACGTCTTTGTTCGGGTCGACGGGGTTTGGGCCAATGGTCATCCACGGCTTGTCGAGGAAGGAGGTCGCCAGGGTCCCTCTGAGACGCCCAAGGGGATCAAGCTGCAGGTCCCGTGTCTCGACACCGCTGCGGGCTGTGGAAACCCCATCGTTCCAGGAGAAGCCACCCTCTTCGGAGCTCGCCACCGCAATGCTCGACACCAGCGAGAAGGTCACGATGTTGCCGAAGGTGAACTCTTCGATTCCGATGGAGATGCTGGCGAAGTAGACGTCGCCGTCGCGGTCGAATGCCAAAACCGGGTCGCCACCGGAAACGCGGTCCGTGGTGAGGTATGGGGACTGAAATGGGCCCTCCCACACCTCACCACCATCCAGACTCACATAGGACGTGACCGACGGGAAGTTGAAGTCGATGCTGGCCATGACCACGTGATCGGGGTCGTTAGGGTTCACAGCTATGTGAGGCTCGGTCTGAATGGGTATCCGGCTGAAGTCCCGAGTCACGAGCACGTTGCGACTGAATGAGGGTGCGGGGTCGCGGAAGGGGACCAGCTGGGCGGCACCTGCTTGCAGGAAGGGCCCACCGGATGGAGCTGTGAAGGTGTCAGGTAGCGCCTGCCAGTCCAAACGCGTCAGCGGGTCCCAACCAGGGAGGTTGATGAGCCCAGGGTCGAGGCCTTCTGTGATCAGCCATGGTCGGCCCGACAGTGTTGGTCCGACCGGCGCCAGCAGATCGACTACTTCCGGGCCCGGTTTGGGCGGGCCAGGCAGCTCCGTCTCGACATCGACCTGGGCGACGGTAGACAGGGCGAACAGCATCGTGGCTGACAACGCCAACGCCGTGACCAGATATCGCCTCATACTCCATCCCTACGTCGCGGGCCTCCACATGGTTCTGTGGGACCACCCGCCGCAACAATAACCCTATGCGCGGTCTCAGCTAAGGGAGGCCCGCCCACGCTGTCGAGCGGCAGATGCGTGCATCCTGACGCGTGTGCCTGAGCAATCTGGGCCAGGGCCTGATTGGCCCACCCGTGGACGTCATGAGCCAGGACAGCTCGTCGCACCTCACGCATCTGGCTTCAGAACACGCCGACTCTCGCCTACCAGGTGAGCCGCCGGGGGATAGCAATGTGGTCGCGGTCAACAGCGAGCGAGATCCACCCGATCTAGCGACCGCTAGGACGCATGCAAGTTGCTTGGGGCCCAGCGCAATGACGAGACCGTCCGATCCGGTTTCTGTGCTCTCGTGTCCGGGCATGGCCTGGACCCTACGCTCGTCAACCATCGTCATCGACTGAGGGTTTTCGGCTGATGATGAGTCAGAGGACTTGGGTTAACCGGGATTGAGTGCCACCTCGACGACAAGACGCCGAGATGGAGTCTGTGGCAGCATGAGTGCCCGTATGGGACAAACACATGTCATCTTCGGAACCGGCCCGGTTGGTCTTGCCCTTGTCGACCAGCTGGTCGAGAGAGGGCACCAGGTCAGGGTGGTCAACCGTTCCGGGACAGCCCCTGTCCCCGCCCAAGTGGAGCAGATGGCTGGCGACGCAGCCGACCCGGATTTCGCACTCGACGCAGCGAGCGGGGCAGGAGTCGTGTATCAGGTGCTCAACCCTCCCTACCACCGCTGGCCGGAGGAGTTCCCTCCTCTGCAAAGAGGTGTGATGTCGGCGGCTCAGGTCGCCGGCGCCCGGTTTGTCTCATTCGAGAATTTGTATATGTATGGGAACAGCGGCGGAAACGCCATCGACGAGAGCACACCGATGAAGCCGCACACACGCAAGGGAACGGTGAGATTGGAGATGGCCGAGGAGCTCGCCGAGCTCAGCGACAAGGGTGACTTGGAGTTGGCGACGGCCCGGGCTTCGAGCTATTTCGGCCCCCGTGCGACGTGGCAGTCCCCCTTGGGAGAGCGCGTGATCGGAAGAGCCCTCGACGGCAAGTCGGCTCAGGTAATCGGGGATCCGGAGACCAAGCACAGTTACACCTACTTGAAGGATCTGAGCCGGGTGCTGGCAACACTGGGCACGGACGGCCGTGCAGTAGGCGAGGTGTGGCATGTCCCCAATGCACCGGCGCGGACCACCACCGAGATCATCGGAATGATCGGAGACGAGTTAGGGCAGAAGATCAAGGTTTCGCCCGTTCCCGAGCTTCTGCTCCGGATGATGGGTCTCTTCAACCCGACCGTCCGGGAGCTGAACGAAATGCTCTACGAGTTCAAGAATGACTTTGTCACCAATGGCGAGAAGTTCACCGAGGCATTTGGGATGCAGCCGACGCCACTGGATCAGGCAGTAGCCGAGACGGTCGAATGGTGGCGATGATTCAGGGATTGCAGGGGAACTCGGTGTTCACGCCCTCATAGGACGTCGTACACCATTGCTTCACTGACTTCACCATCTTCCGGCGTAACGTCGGTGTCTGCTCCAGTCTGACCTGCGTTCAAGTCGATACGCTTGCTGGCTTGAGCCACGCGTTGGAGGATATTGCCGTCTCGCTGAGATCTCGCCGTATGGAGCTGACGGCTGAGCTAGAGCGCCTGATAGAGCCGCCGGCTGAGGGTGCCAGTATCGGGTTCGGCAAAAGAATCGGCGACGGCACCACCGAGGCAGTGGAGCGACTCGCCACCACGGCGACCGCCCGGTCGCTCGATGTCTCGATCAGGGACATAGACCGTGCTCTCGTCAAGCTCGACGATGACACCTATGGCGTCTGTGATTCCTGCGGTGATTCGATCGGAGAAGCGCGTCTCGAAGCCCTACCCGCCGCTGCCTCCTGCGTTACTTGCGCCTCCAGGGTGTAGTTGGCTGTGATCGGTGGGGTGGGATCGGTCTTATGGCTCGACCGACATCCATTGGCGAAGTCATGTGGGGCGAAGAAACCCTCGCAATCTCGATGAACTGCGTAATCGAGCCTGCCGGTCAGACCGGGTTCTCCCCCACCAGATACCAGGTGTTCATCGAGCCCTTGCCCTTCACCTCGACCATGCCGCGGGCCTGACATTCGAATTCATCGCCCAGCAACTGATGAGTGGTGGCAGAGATCTGGATTCGGCCGGGCTCACCCGAGGATTCATGACCATTGATGAGGCTTAGATCGTCGAACTCCGAGTCGACTTGAAGGTCGATTTGGCCCAGATCCGAGCCGATCTGATCAGCCAGACACGGTCGTTCGTTGTCATCGAAACGGCGACGGTGACTAGTCATGTTGGCTGTCCTCGATTCGGTCCTAACGCCAGGGGAAAGGCCTTATAGCCTGATCACAACGAGGTTGGCGAGGCTCAGTCTCGACGCAGCCAGAGGAGGTGGACTCCATGAAACCGTTGTCGAAAACATGCGATCACCCGGTGACGACCAGCACCGTCACCGC
>SMUY01227752.1_pt1 | contig 15095 bp, 17 predicted proteins | sample 2456441 | NCBI WGS metagenome assembly SMUY01 (sample SAMN11095931, study PRJNA526329) | marine sediment metagenome | biome: Marine sediment; feature: Surficial sediment; material: Deep marine sediment; isolation source: Hadal surficial sediment | place: Pacific Ocean | collected 2014-11 | depth...
CGGACCCGCGTCGGTGTGGTGGTGGAGAGCGACGACGGCAAGCGGGTCTTGATCGACACCCCGCCGGAGCTGCGACTTCAGCTGTTGGCGGCGCGGGTGCGTCGTTTGGACGCCGTGCTTTTCACGCATGACCACGCCGATCACGTCCACGGCATCGACGATCTCCGTGCGATCTCGAAGCGCGATGGCGAGTTGTGCTTGTATGGACCGCCGGACACGTTGGAGCGGATGGGGCGTCGCTTCGATTACATCTTTGACCCCGCTGTCATTCCGCCGCAGGGCACGTTCAAGCCCAACCTCCGGCGGGTGCCCATCGAACCTGGCACCGAGGTCGAGGTGGCCGGCATGATGGTGCTGCCGATCGCGCTGTCTCATGGCGTGATGACGGTGTATGGGTATCGGTTTGGATCGTTTGCCTATCTGACCGATGTGAAGTCGGTTCCGGCCGAGGCCATCGACGCGTTGCGTGGAGTGAGCGTACTCATTCTGAACGCGTTGTTCGAGCGGCCACATTCGACCCATCTGTCGATTCCCGAGGCCATCGACGTGGCGCGTGCTGTGGGCGCTGATCGGACTTTTCTCACCCACCTCACCCACAACTTCAGTCACCAAGAGTTGTCCGATCGCCTTCCGGATGGCGTCGAGCCTGCGTACGACGGTCTCACGCTGACGTTTTGACGCTCCCGAATGCGCCGAGTAGATTCCTGAGACGAAGTAGGTCCGATCGCACACCGGCCGCTGGCCGCACGACCAGCGAATAGGGGGATGTATGAGTGATATCCGGAGTGACAATCCCGTCGTCATCGTCGAGCGTTCCGAAGGTGGGCTCGCTGGGTTTCTGGTGGGCATCGCCGTGGGTGCTGCGCTGGGATTTCTGTTTGCGCCGAGGACGGGCGAGGAAACCAGACAACAGTTGAAGAATACGGGTCGGCGCCTTCGCGCCGCGGCCGCCGAGCGGGCGGAGGATCTGCAAGACGTCTTTGGTTCCGGGTACGAACGCACGCGCGAGCGCGTCGGGGAGGGTTTGGATCACGCGCGGGAGCTGATCGACGAGAAGCGCGATCAAGCGCGCGATGCGGTGGATGCCGGCAAATCTGCTGTGAAATCGGCCCGATCGGAACTGGAGCGACGGCTGGCGAAATCAAAGGCGAATCGGCCCCGGGCAGGCCGGAAGAACGACGGCGCCGAAGCGGACGACGACGGCGTCGAGGCCGACGAGGAGGAATAGGACGACGCGACGCTCGATGGGGGGGCCGGGACCCGCGCGCCGATGAACTCCTCCTGCGTCATCGACCTGCGAAGCGATACGGTCACACTTCCCTCCAAAGGCATGCGCCGAGCGATTGCCGACGCGGAAGTCGGCGACGACGTCCTGGACGGCGACCCCACCACGAAGCGTCTCGAAGACAGACTCGCAGAGTTGCTGGGGCACGAGGCAGCCCTGTTCTTCCCGACGGGGACCCAGGCCAACCAGACGGCTGTTGCCCTGCACGCCGATCGGGGTACCGAAGTCGTGGTGGAGGCGAAGTCCCATTTGCTGCATTACGAACGGGGGGCAGCGGCTGCGTTCTGGGGTGTACAGCTGCGGGAGGTCGTCACCCCAGACGGGATCCTCACCCCGGACCTGGTTCGTGCAAAGATCCGTGACGGTTCCGCCGACTTCCCGAGGACCTCGGCAGTCGTGATCGAGAACACCCACAGTGAGGCCGGCGGCAAGGTCACCGATCTGGCAACCATGCGCGGATTGCGCGAGTTGTGTGATGCCCAGGGCGTGGCGATACATATAGACGGCGCGCGACTGTGGAACGCCGCGGTCGCCACGGGCGAGCCGCCACACCGACTCGCGGCGTTTGGTTCCACGGTGATGGTGAGTTTCAGCAAGGGGTTGGGATGTCCTGCCGGATCGTGCCTGGCGGGGCCCAAGGACCTGCTGGACGCCGCCGTCTCGATTCGGCGTGGGCTCGGCGGTGGTATGCGCCAGTCAGGGATGCTCGCGGCAGCGTGTCTGTACGCGCTGGATCACAACATGGAGCGCTTGGCGGATGATCACGCCAAGGCGATGGCCGCCGCGGACATCCTCGCCGATCATTCGGAGCTGTCTGTGGGGCGTCCCGATACCAACATCGTGATGATCGATCTGCACAACCGTCAGGCGGCCGACGCGGCGCAATTGCTTTCCGATGCCGGCGTGCGTCTGTCGGTGTACGGACCGCAGCGCCTGCGTGCCGTGACGCACCTCGGGGTGAGTGAAGCGGAAGTGCGGCAGGCAGCCAAGACCGTTGCCGAAATGCTTGCTTAGGAGGGCTGTGTGAGCGTCGTCATCGTCGGAGCCGGGGAAGTCGGGTTTCATGTGGCCGAGCGACTGTTGTGGGAAGGGCGTCAGGGGAAGCGGGGCGAGTCCCGCAGTGTTGGATCGCGCCGGTGTTTCCGATGCCACGCTGTTCGTAGCCGTAACCAGTGACGACGAAGTGAATCTGGTGGCGTGCATGGCGGCCCAGGGCAAATCCGACATGGTGAGGGTGGCCAGGGTATCGAACCCGGATTTCTACGCCGAAACCGGCCGTCTCGGCCCCGAGCGCTTCCGGGTCGATGTCATGATCAACCCGGAGCGCGAGCTGGCACTCGATACGTTGCAGCTTCTGCAATCGACCGCGGCGACGGACATCGCCGCGTTTGCGGACGGGAAGCTGCAACTGATCAGCCTGCAAGTGACGAGTGACGCCCCGGTCGTCAATCGTACCCTCGCCGATATCACGGCGACCATCGGCGACGTGCCGCTGTTGACGGCCGCCATCGAGCGGAACGGGACGACGCTCGTGCCTGACGGGTCCGCGGTGTTTCAGGCGGGGGATCAGGCCTACGTCGTCGCCACCGCGGACGCGGTGCCGAAGGCGCTCGAGCTGTGCGGGCACGTGCACAAGGAGTTGAAGCGCGTGATGGTGGCGGGTGGCAGCACGGAAGCCTACTACCTGGCCGAATTGTTGCAGCAGCACAACGTCCACGCGACCATGCTGGTTCAAGACCGCCGGCGGGCGCAGGAACTTGCCGAGAAGCTGCACAAGGCGCTCATCCTCAACGGTGACGCCACCGACGTCGAGCTGCTCGAAGCGGAGGGGGTCGGCGAGATGGACGCATTTGTCGCGCTGACCGAGGAGGATCAGACCAACATTCTTTCGGCGCTGGTAGCCAAGCACGCGGGTGCCAAGCAGGTCGTAACGCTCGTGAACAAGATCGAGTACGTTTCGCTGGCTCGGCGGATCGGTCTCGACGCGGCGGTGAGTCCGCGACTGTCGGCGGCGAACGCGATTCTGCGGCAGGTGCACCGCGGGAGCGTGACCCGCGTTTCCACGTTCAAGGAAACCGACGCCGAGGCGATCTCGTTCTCCGTCTCAGCGGGGTGTCCGTTCGTGGGACAGCCTCTCCGCGACATCCGGTTCCCGAGGGGGGCGATCGTGGCCGCGATCCTGCGCGGCGATCAGGTGATCGTGCCCCGAGGGTCCGATGAACTCATGGTGACGGACACGGCGATCGTTTTCGTCCTGCGCGACGCGGTTGCGGCCGTGACCAAGCTATTTCCTTCCTGAGGGAGCGTGGCGCCCACATTGACCGAGCGGTACCTTACCAATGCCCCAGGTCCGAGGGGCGCGTGCCCGCGAACCGCGTCAGGACCGTGAAGGTAGCAGCGCTAAGCGATCGTGAGCGTCGCTTCGGGAAGCCTGGGGCATCTTTGTCCTCCGTGAAATGACACATACCGCGCTCGCCCGAAAATACCGCCCTGCGCGATTCGCAGACTTGGTTTCCCAAGAGCACGTCTCGAGGGGGCTCGCCGGCGCCGTTGCGAGGAACCGCGTCGCGCACGCGTACCTATTGGCCGGTCCGCGCGGCACGGGTAAGACCACAGCGGCCCGCATCCTCGCCATGGCGCTCAACTGCAAGCGGAGGGCGGAGTTGTCGAGCGGCGAGCCCTGCGGGGAGTGCGAATCTTGCCGGCGCGTGTGGTCCGGAGCAGCCAACCTCGACGTGGTGGAAATCGACGCGGCCAGCAACCGCGGGGTCGACGATGCGCGTGACCTGCGTGAGCGCGCCATGTATGCCGCGAGTACACCCGATGGCTTCAAGGTCTATATCATCGACGAGGCGCACATGCTCACGCGGGAGGCGTGGAACGCGCTGCTCAAGATTCTGGAAGAGCCCCCTCCCCAAGTTGTGTTCGTCTTCGCCACGACGGAGCCGCAGAAGATCGCGAACACGGCGAGTGCGGTGCTCAGCCGCCTCCAGCGGTTCGACTTCCGCAACATTGGCCCCAAGGCCATCGCGGGCAGGCTTCGCCAAGTCGCGGATGCCGAGCAAATCTCGGTCGAGGACGATGCCCTCTCGCTGATCGCCACGGTGGCGCGAGGCGGCATGCGGGATGCCCTGTCCATGCTCGACCAAGTCATCGTATTCGGAGAGGGATTGCTCACCGCCGCCAGAGTGCGCGAGGCGCTGGGCCTCATCGATGAGGAGACGTACGGCGAGGTCCTGACGATGGTCGCCGAGCGTCGCTCGGCCGATGTGTTCCCGTTCGTCGCCCACCTCGTCGAGCAGGGGGCCGACCTGGTCGAGTTCGTGAGCGGCGTGGGAGAAACCCTGCGCGCGTTGATGCTGGAGCGGTTGGGGGGCTCAGCCGAGGGCTTGACGGAGACCCTGCGGGACGTGCTCGCCCGGGTGCGGCAGGACTTCACCGAGGGCGACGTGCTGCGGATGCTCAGGCTCCTCGAAGAGAGCGAGGAGTCGATCCGGCGCAGCCCCAACGTCAGGCTCCACGTCGAGACCCTGCTGCTGCACTGGACGCTCTTGGACCGGACCGTAGAGATTGCCGACGTGCTTGCGGCGCTGAATGCCGGGGAGTGGAGGGCCGCCCCTGGTCCCCCCCCTCCAGCGGGCCGGTCCCGAGCCGCCGGCGCCACAGCGGCTAGCTCGCGGGCCTCAGATTCTGCCGCAAGACGGTCGGTCCAACCGGCCACGGTGGGCACAAAAACGCCCGCCCGGGCGCGATCGGCGGCAAAGGCCCCTTCCACGCTGGAGGAACTCCGGGCGAGGTGGGGCGAAGTGGTGGATGCGCTCGGGGAGCAGAATCCGCTCGTCCGCGAGTCGCTCGCCTCGACCGTGCCTTCGAGGCTGAGCGATGACGAACTCACGCTGGACCTGTCCGACGGCGATGTCCAAGAGGAGGGGTTGAGGCGCCATCGGGCTCTCATAGAAGACGCGGTATCGCAGTCGATGGGACGGCCCATACGGGTGGTTTTCAACCTGCCGAGAGTGGCAGAGGAGGGGGGGGAGGGCGATGAACCACGGAGGCAGACTCAGGAGGACGATCGGGACGCGCGGTTGGGGAACCACCGGGCTGCCGATCCCACCCTCGATGGGATGGCCGAGGCGCTCGATCTGGAACTCACCGAGTAGCTTGCGAGGTATTTGCGGCCGGGGTAGTTTCGGAAGCTGGTAACTTTCGCATTTGCATGGATATATGACGGATTTCTCTCAGTTGTTGCAGCTCGGTCAGCAGATGCAGGGCAAGATTACCCAGATGCAGACGGAACTCACCCAGCGCTCGGTCACCGGGACGGCCGGCGGTGGGATGGTCACCGTCACCGCGGACGGCAAAGGCCATATTCGAGACATCAAAATCGACCCGGGCATCGTGCAAGACGGGGACGTGGAAATGTTGGAAGACCTTGTGACCGCAGCCGTCGCCGATGCTCAGCGGCGGGCCGAAGAGATCTACAAGGACGAGTTGCGCAAGGTCACGGGAGGATTACCGCTACCCTTCCAGTTGCCGCTCTGACCGCGTGTCGGCCATCGAGGAGCTGACGGCGGAGTTGGCGAAGCTCCCCGGGATTGGTCGGAAGACGGCGACGCGCCTGACCTTTTTTCTGTTGAAGCAACCTCCGGGTGCCGTCGAGCTCCTCGCGCGCTCGATCCAGGCGCTGGCGCAGCGGGTTGCACCCTGTTCAGCATGCGGGAATTTTTGTGAATCGGATCCGTGTGCGATCTGTACGGACGCCAAGCGGGATAGGGGCATCGTGTGCGTGGTGGAGGAAGCGTCGGACATCGATGCGATCGAGCGGTCGGGCGAGTACAAGGGGCTGTACCATGTGCTCGGCGGTCACCTGTCGCCGCTCGACGGGGTGGGTCCCGAAGAACTGCGCATCGAAGCCCTGCGGCGGCGTGTCGGCAACGGTGCGAATATCCGTGAGGTGATCGTAGCGACCAACCCGTCGATGGAGGGCGAGGCGACCGCCACGTATTTGCACGGGGTGCTGGCTTCAGAAGGTGTACACGTGACCCGCATCGCGTTGGGGCTCCCCGTGGGGGGGGATCTCGAATACGCGGATCGACTCACCATCGCTCGGGCGTTGGCCGGGCGACGCGAGATGACGGCGTAATGGGGCCCAGGACGAGGGCGATGTTACTCACGTTCGGTCTGGGCACCGTGGTGGGTGCCGTGCTTGCCCACGAGTCGATGGGGCGGCACCGAGCCGATCTGTTCAGTCGCCGACCCCTGCGGCGGCTGTCAGCGCTGGGCTATTTGAGCGGCCATGCGAGCGTCGAAGCGGTTCGCCTCTTGCACGATTACTTGGCCTGGGAGCCCCATCCAATACTGCGGAAGCGGGCAGACGCTATGGTGCGGCGCATGGAACGAAACTTGGGTAAGGCGAGGTCCTGAATGACCGGTGCGGGAACATGGTCGTTAGGTGAATCCGACTACGAGCGAATTAACGGGCACCTGACCGAGTTGCTCAAAGAGTGCAATGCGCGCTGCGCCCTGGTGGTCGACCGAACCGGGCAGCTGCTGGCGAACGCCGGTGAAGAGCTGTCGTTCGATCCGACGGTTTTTGCGTCGCTCACGGCGGCCGACTTCAGCGCCAACGACGAGCTCGCGAAGATGATCGGCGAACCAGAATTCGCGTCGCTGTTCCATCAAGGTGAAAAGGAGTCGATGTACCTCGCCGACGTTGCGCGGCGAGTCATTCTGGTCGTGCTGTTCGACAAGCGAACCACCGTGGGTTTGGTGCGGCTTCGGGTGAAGCAGACCGTGCAGGATCTGTCTGCCTTACTCGATGAGATGTTCAGCCGGGCCCCCGGGCAGGCGGACAAGGGAGGGCCGCTGGACGGTGCAGACGACGAAATCGACAAATTATTCGGCAAATAACGCGAGGGTACGATCGTGTCGATGATCAACTACGCCTCGCGCGAAATCAACTGCAAGCTGGTCTATTACGGCCCGGGCTTGGGTGGCAAGACGACCAATCTCGAACACGTATACGGCAAAGTCGCTCCCGAGCAACGGGGGAAAATGGTGTCCCTCGCCACGGAAACCGAGCGGACGCTGTTTTTCGATTTCCTTCCCGTCGACCTCGGGACAATTCGCGGATTCAAAACGCGGTTTCACCTGTACACCGTTCCCGGACAGGTGTACTACAACGCGTCTCGCAAGCTCATTCTCAAGGGCGTCGATGGCGTGGTATTTGTGGCCGACAGCCAAATGGAGCGCATGGAAGCGAACGTGGAATCCATGCAGAATCTCTACGACAACATGTCGGAGTACGGGTACGACCTGACGAAGTTGCCGTTTGTCATCCAGTACAACAAGCGGGACTTGCCCAACGCCGCTCCGATCCCGGAACTGCAAGAACAGCTGAACCCCGGTTGGGAGGTTACCGACTCTGCCAAACAGCACGTCATCCCCGATTCGGTCAACGAGGGCGAATTCCTCATCAGTCAAGTCGACGGCACTTGGATTGAACGCGCCCCGTACATGGAGTCGATCGCGTTGAAGGGCGATGGAGTCTTCGAAACGCTCAGACACGCGGCAAAGCTCATTCTCAAATCCATGAACTAGAGCCACCGCGTGATCTGGACGCTGCCAAACATCCTGACGCTTTCGCGGATAGCCCTGACACCGGTCATCGCGCTGCTGCCGTTCATCAATGGGTGGGTCCCGAAGTTGATGGCGCTCCTCGTGTTCTTGGCCGCGGCCATCAGCGACTTCTATGACGGGCGCTTGGCCAGAGAGCGAGACGAGGTGACCGACCTGGGCAAGCTGCTCGATCCGCTCGCCGACAAGTTGCTCCTCTTTGCCACACTGGTTCCCATCTACTGGATCACCCGGTATCCCCTGCGGCAATACGAAATTCCGTGGTGGGGAAACCTGCCGTTGATGGTCGCGTTGCTCTTGGTGGGGCGCGAGATAGCCATGACCGTGTTTCGGCAGGTGGCGAAGACGCGTGGCGTGGTGATTGCCGCCGACAGCACGGCCAAGGTCAAGACGGTGGTTCAGGACATCTTCCTCGGAGCCACGATTGGCTGGTTCGCATGGCGGGACATGCGGATCGCCTTTGGTTGGGAGACGGGCTGGCTGGCAGCCTTCTGGAACCGTTTCCATGGGGCGGTGGTGGCGGTAACCCTCGGCATTGCCGTCGTGCTCACCGTGTATACCCTGCTGGCCTACGTGTACCGCTACCGCAACCTGTTCCGGGGCGCGTCCGCCGTTCAAACCGGCTCGGGCGATGGAGCTTGAACTCCTCACCATAGGCACCGAGCTGCTTCTCGGCTTTACGCTCGACACCAATGCCGCTGAACTGGCAACCGCTCTCAGCGCCGCCGGAGTCCGCGTGACGCGCGGCACCACGGTGTCAGACGACGAGGCGTCGATTCGCACAGCGGTCCTGGGTGGGCTCGAACGAACCGGCTTTGTCATAACCACGGGCGGCCTCGGCCCTACGCGCGACGACATCACGAAGCAGGTCGTCGCCGACCTGTTTCACGCGCCGCTCGAACTCGATAACGCATACCTCGAAGAGCTGCGTCAGCGGTTCGAACGGTTCGGGCGCGGCCCCATGTCGGAGAAGAACCGCTCCCAGGCCGAGATCCCCCGGGGCGCCACGAAGCTGGTCAACCGATGGGGCACCGCTCCCGGTCTCTGGCTGGAGGGCGAGCCCGGCATCGTCGTGATGCTTCCCGGAGTGCCGCGCGAAATGCGTGGGCTGCTGGCCGACGAAGTGCTGCCGCGCATCCGGAAGCGCGTCGCGGTCCAAACCGGCAAACAGGCCCTGGTGACCAGGTCCCGTGTGCTCCGGACCACGGGGATCTCCGAGTCCTCGTTGGCCGATGTGCTCGACGGAGTGGAGGAGGCGATCGCCCCGCTCACCCTGGCATTCCTTCCCACCGTCGCCGGGGTCGATCTCAGGATCACCGCTTGGGAAATGGAGGGTGGGGCCTCGGAAACTCGCCTGGGTCGAGCGGTGGACCTTCTGTTGCCCCGTCTGGGAAGCCGTTACTACGCGTCCGATGACGGCGACCTGGCCGCGGTCCTACTGGAGGCGCTGGGTGGGGCAGGTCATCGGCTGGCCGTCGCCGAATCCTGCACCGGAGGGCTCGTGGGAGGGCGCCTCACGGCCGTTCCAGGCTCTTCGGCCGTGTTCATAGGAGGAGTCGTGGCGTACGACGATCGGGTGAAGGAGGCCATTCTGGGCGTTCCCAAGGCCATTCTGGAGGCGCATGGGGCCGTCAGCGAGGCGGTTGCGACGGCCATGGCCGACGGTGTGGCCACGCGATTCGGTACGGCAGCGGCGGTGGCGGTGACGGGCATTGCCGGGCCTGGGGGCGGGACTGAGGAGAAGCCCGTGGGCACCGTCTGCATCGCTGGCCGCGTCGGTGACGCCCAGCGGGTAGTCCGGCGAGTGATCCCGGGCGATAGGGAGGGGATTCGGCAGCGCAGTGCCCAGGCAGCGCTCGACCTACTTCGTGGGCTCGTTTAATCCAGGGTCACACACGCAGTAGTGATTGGCAGATCCTGGCTGCTATTTTGACAGGAACAGTGGTACGGACTTTGCCCACCCACTATAGTAAGACCGTTGTTCTTACTCGATTTTTCACGCAAAACCCGGACTTCGCAAAAAGGCGATGAATCACACCAATACCGACTCGAGCACCGACGACACCGCCGCGCAGAGCCCGGCCGGGGGCGAGGGCGGGGGCGGGGGCGCCGCGAATATGGAGGCGCTAACGGACCAGACGCCCGAGACCGGACAGTCTGCGTCACCACAGCCTGAATTGGACACGGTCGGCCAAGGCCAAGAGGACGCCGATGGTGCCGCAGACGCGGTCGCCGAGACTCCCGCGCCCACGGTAACCAGCCTCGAGAAGGAACTGGCAGAACTACGGGATCGGCACCTGCGTACCGTCGCGGAATACGAGAACTTCCGCAAGCGCACCGCGCGGGAGAGAGGGCAGCTGTGGGCGCGCGCGCAGGCGGAGATCGCGTCGTCCATTCTCGACGCGCTGGACGACTTCGGTCGGGTGCTGGACGTCGACCGGACCAAGGCCCGTGCGGCGGACGTGATCGAGGGAGTCGAGTTGGTGGAGCGGAAGCTGGTGCGCGAACTCGAAGCGGCGGGATTGGAGCGGGTCGGGGAAGTTGGAGTGTCGTTCGATCCGAATTACCACGAAGCGATCGGTTCGATGCCAGCAGAGTCGGAGGAGCAGGATCAAACCATCGGGGCGGTGTTCCAGGTGGGTTATCGATTCGGCGAAGTGTTGATCCGTCCCGCGAAGGTGCATGTGTTGATGTGGCAAGGCGGGCAGAACAAAGGATCCGGTTGATGGCGCCGTCGAAAGACTACTATCGCATTCTCGGTGTGTCTGACTCGGCCAGCAAGGACGAGATCAAGAAAGCGTACCGCAACCTTGCCAAGCAGTATCATCCGGACGCCAATCCCAACAACAAAGAGGCCGCCGAGCGCTTCAAGGGAATCTCGGAGGCATATGCGGTGTTGAGTGACGCCGGCCAGCGCAAGAAGTACGATATGATGCGGCGGTTTGGTGCCTTCACCGGGCAGGGCCGGACGTCTGGTCGTGGCGGTCCGAAGTTCGAGGAGTTCGATTTCGGCGGGTTGGGGGGATTCGGTGGGTTGGGCGACATCTTCTCGTCCATATTTGGTAGGGGCAGAAAGGAGGCCGGTGTCGACCCGATCGAGACGGTTGTGGAAGTACCGTTCCGCACGGCAGTGCTCGGGGGGAAGATTGCGGTCACCGTATCGGTATCTGAAGCCTGTCCCACCTGCGGCGGAAACGGCGCGGCCCCCGGGGCCAAAGTGTCGAGTTGTGACGAGTGTAATGGCCGGGGAACCGTGAGCTTCGGTCAGGGGGGGTTCGCCGTGAACCGCCCGTGTCCCAAATGTCGCGGGAGGGGCACCGTCGCAAGCGAAACATGCAGGCGTTGCGGCGGTGCGGGTGAAGTCGAGTTGGACAAGCAGTTGATGGTTATGGTGCAGCCCGGGACCGAATCCGGCCGGAAGGTTCGACTGAAGGGCCAGGGACAACGTCATCCGACCGGAGGCAAGCCGGGCGATCTGCTCGTCACATTTCAGGTCAAGGGCGATCGCTTCTTCCGCAGGGATGGAACCGACCTGGTGTGCACCGTTCCCATAAACCTCGCGGGCGCGGTGCTGGGCACCAAGATTCGTGTGCGAACCATTGATGGGAAACGCGTGGCCCTACGTGTCCCGCCGGGAACACAGCCGGGCCGAAAGTTTCGTCTGAAGGGGCTCGGTGTAGAACGTAATGGCAAGCGCGGCGATCAACTCGTCGAAATCAACGTGCAGATCCCGGAAAAACTCAACCAGAAGCAAACCGATCTGCTCAAGGAATTCGCCGAAGTCTCGGGACTCAAGTATTGAGCAGCCCGCCAGCTTTCAACCATCTGCTTTTAGCTTTCAGCAACCGGCGCTCGGCGTCCGAACACCCGTTGGGGAACCACGGATGACGCTGATGGGACGGACAAAAGCGGATTCCACCACCCACCTCCACACTCCAACAAAATATTTGATCGGTGTTCACCCGCATCCTCCGCGTTATCCGCGGTCTCTTGAAAACGGCGGGACCCACGGCGGCCGGAGCCGAAGGTGAATGTCGCAGCCGGCTGCCGGTCGCTGGCAGCTGACTAATTTCCCAACCAACGACTGGCACTGTCGGGACGAAATCTTCCCCTCCTATCCACGATAAACGTTCCGTACGGTCCCCCCGCCGACCATGCGATGATGTCACCGTCGTCACGGGCCACGGTGTAGACTCTGAACGCGCTGTCACCGGGAACACCGGCCATCATGTGGATCCTTCCCTGGCGGTCTACCGAGATGTCGGTGAAGTATGCGGTTACGGCCCACGGCCATTCCACTCGCCAGCGGATGTTCCCGAACTCGTTGTACAGTGTCATGTGCTTGCCGGGCACCGCGTGCAACACGCCGCCGGCGACCCCCGCGAGTAGGCTGGGGCGGGCGCCGGTCTCGATCAGCGCAAACGACGTGATGCTGTCACCGTCTAGTTGAAGCAGTTCCAAGTCGGCCGACTCCACCACGACGCGACCGCCTGGCAGCACGGCGAATTGGTGGGCGCGGGATGAGATATCACCCAGATCGATGCGGCGTTCGAGCGCGCCGTCCCACGACAGCACCACAATTTGAGGACGGCCGTCCCTGATATCCGACACGTACCATCGTCCGCCGACCTGTTGGACTTGGAGCGGGCTGTCGAGCGCCTCGCTACCGATCGTGTCGATCGCGCCAGACCGTAGGTCGTAGAGGAGCAATCCGTCGATTCCCACAGCAGTCATGGCGAGCAGGCTATCCCCTACCGGCTCCACGGCTCGCCCGCGCACGTAGATGAGGCCCAAAGACTTCGGCGATCCGCCGCACGACCACAACAGCGCGCTGGCGATGAGAGCGTAAACCGATCGGTGCATGGTTAGTCCTGGAAGATGAGCTTGAGGCCGAACGCCCAATAGGCCGGTGCCAACGCGGCGTCGATGATGTCGAACAGTCTATCGGGTGCGGCGAACAAGTCGTTGAGAGCGGTCAGTTTTTCCCCGAGCACCGGGTCACCGTTCGTGTTGGTGAACACGGGCATGGCAACCGTTCCCCCGATACGGGCCACTTCCGTGTCGTTGCTTCGGACGGTTCCCTCGATCGATTGTGGCGTACCGGACGTGGTCATGGACAGGACCGTACCGCCGGACGTCACCGTCATCGTGGTGGTCGCGGTGAAGGTTTGGGCGTCGAAGTCGAGCACGATGCTGATGACGGTCTGGTTCCGTTCGAGCCGGTAGTCCAGTGCAATCCCTTCGGACACCGAAATCCGCTGTGCGAGGATCACGCCGATGGGGCCATCCGTTGTTGCGATGAAGCCGGCGATGGTGTGCTCGAGAGTCGTGACTACGAAGTTGCCGGCAGCCGTCGCCTCGTAGTCGATAAGCGATTCCCCGTCTACCACGGCCTGAACCCCAATCCTGTCCGTGCCGCCGGCCGATTTGTCCACCACATCCACGTGCCCGATTGGCACGAGGGGGGTGATCACGCGGTCCTCGGCCGTATCCACGGTATACTGGACGAAGCGGACGGCGTTCGCGGGTGTGTCACCGTCATCCTCCGCGAACGCGTACGCCTCCGTGGTCGCGTTGAATACGAGGCGTCGGCCTAGACCAAGGATTGGGATCCCGACGGCCGGCAGGGCGCCGGACGTTGGTGTTGGCGGCGTACTGACCGTGGGGAGTTCGATCTTCGGGCCCAACACCGTGAGACTTTGAATGGCTCGGTTTTGATGAGAGGCCTCGAGCAAGTCGGCTACGATCGATGCTGTGGCGACGGGATCGAAGTCGGTGTCCGGTCCCGTGGAATCCCCACACGCCACACACGCGAGTCCCGCCGCTGTGATGACGGACCGGTTTACGATACGCGCGGTCATTCCGCCACGAGGTGTGTTCACGGGGCCAAATCTAATCGCATGCGTCGCACGATGGCGGTGGTGGCTGCTACCACCGATGGCATTCGAACGCTGGCGAAGCCTCGATGGGCTATCCGTCCGTCACACCGTCGGGCCCAGCGGCCCCATTGTCGGTCAGCGCGTGCTTCGAGGTTGGCGGCGCCGCTTCGGGATCCGGCACCACCACTGATTGGGCAGATCGGCGCCTGTCCAGTTCGGACTGCAACCTATCGAAATTCCAAGCGATGGCGTCTAGGATCACCACGGTGATGGCGCAGAGGAGTGAGAACGCGACCGTGATCCCCGCTGCGAACCAGAGGACGCTTGTGATCGTCAGGGATTGATAGTTGGCCCCAACGATGATGAAGGCCAGCGTGACCAGGTACAGGCTGTAGCGCTGCATTCGGGCGGCTTGCACGGCCGGGGGAATGATGTGTCTGCGTTCAGTCGCTGCGGTGCTCATGATCGCTCCTCGTCGAACTGTTGGGTTTTATGTGCTCAGGCTACAGGGTTGGGCGAACCGTCGTGCCTGTCAAGAGGGGGCTTCCCTCCCTCCGCGCCACCAACTATCGATTCCTTCATGCCACGAGTTACTCAGCGCCGTTGGACCTTCGACCTCGCGAAAGAATTCGGCCACTGCGATGTAACGGGCGAAGTCGAGCACTTCGTGGGCGATGCCGGCATTGCCACCGGTTTGGTCACGGTGGCTCTCGTCGGATCCACCGGTGCGGTGACGACGATCGAGTACGAGGCTGGTGCTCTGGCCGACCTGCGGGCGGCGCTCGATCGCCTCGCGCCCATTGATGCGCACTACGAGCACAACGCGAGGTGGGGAGACGGCAACGGCTTCTCGCACGTGCGCTCGGCTCTGCTCAAGACGAGCCTCGCCATCCCCGTGGTGGACGGCCGCCTGCAGCTCGGCACGTGGCAGCAGATCGTGGTGATCAACCTGGACAACCGGCCGAGGGCCCGTGAGGTGGTAGCCACCGTACTAGGAGATTAGGCGTTCCTAACGACCCCCGGCGAACCAACACGGGAGGTTCGCGGTTATCGCACGACAGCAGGCGAGACGCCGAGAGCGTCGCATCCGTGGTCGAGACAGTGAACTTTCGGCTGGTTACGGGTGTAACCGACTCAGCCCGACGACCGCGGGGGTAGGCTACATTCCAGCGAGAAAAGCCTGTAACGGCCCCACGGTGGGCGTTGAGAGGAGGCCTATGAGTCAAGGACATGTTCGACTGAGTCGTTTCGTCCTCGCCCTTACGGGTGCCGTGGCCGCCTGTGGCGGCGGCTCC
>SMUY01015354.1_pt1 | contig 15079 bp, 14 predicted proteins | sample 2456441 | NCBI WGS metagenome assembly SMUY01 (sample SAMN11095931, study PRJNA526329) | marine sediment metagenome | biome: Marine sediment; feature: Surficial sediment; material: Deep marine sediment; isolation source: Hadal surficial sediment | place: Pacific Ocean | collected 2014-11 | depth...
ACGCGTAGCGTGCAGCCTTTGCCGCAACTCGTCCTGGTCGCTGATATCCGCGAGCAGCGCAAGAACTTCCTTCTTCTCACCGTTGTCCATTAACGGGAAGCCATCGTTCTTGGTGACCATCCTGCGCCAGGTCCCGGCCCTGGTTAGCAGTAGCTCGGCAATGCCTCGCCAGCGCCCCGCAAAGGCGGGCCCCGTGCCCGGCAGTTCGACCAGACCGTCAAGTGCTGCAAGCGGGTGATCGGGACCATTTTTTCGAATATTTTCCGCCGCGTAGGCAGCCAGGCCCAACAACTGCCCGGTGAGGCTGGCGGGCATCAGCTCCCTGACCCGCCCCAGTCGCTCCCTGATCAGATCGCTAATGCGCTGTTCAAGCTTGTCGCGAACGGCCTGCGTATTTTCTTTTCCCGAAGCTCCTCCACCGACGAATGCCAACCACTGGTCGCGCGTTTCGAGCATTCGCGCGACGTATTCGATATAGACGCCGGTATTGTTGTCGAGATGCACAAGAACCCGTTCCACGACGTATCGCATTGGCTCGGACGTCGACAACCAATCGAACGTCGCTGCGGCGGCAGTTCGATATATTCCCTGCATCTCCGAATCCGCGAGTGTTGTCGGCGCGCCGCCCAGTGTGGAACTCAGGGGCAGCGACCTCGTTATCCCCGCGCTGAGCGCATCGAGAGTCTGGATGCGCATTCGCCGCGGATATTCGATCAGTTTCCAGCCGAGCTCCCGGTCCCGGTCGAGCACCGCTTGTGCTGCGTCATTCGTGAGGCGCTCATGTGCCTTGTCCGGGCGAATCCCGTCCTGTGCATGCTCCAGGGCTCCAAGAACTCGAAGCCGCATTTCGGCCGCCGCCTTGCGCGTAAACGTTATCGCAACGACCTCCTCCGGATCGTTGACGATGGCCAGCAATTTCAGATACCGCTGAATCAATAACTCCGTTTTCCCGGAACCGGCAGGTGCCTGGACGATGTATGACCGCGTCACGTCAAGCGCACTCGAGCGCGCGCTCCGGTCAGCCGCCATCAAGCTTTCATCGTTGGCCACGTCTTCGCTCCTCGAAACGACTCAGGATATTCAGCGGCCTCGATTGCCCGCTCTGCAGATCAAGATTGATCCGGGCGTCGCCCGCCGCTATTTGCTGCATCGCCATGGCAACTTTTTCTTTCCAGGCGGCCAGCCTCTCCGGCCACTGACCGGCGCGTTTCGCATCCCACGCCACGCTGCCACCCGACCCTTTGTATGCAATCGATCGACTGTCGATGTTGATCAGAACCAGGCCGCCGACGCTTTCGTCGAGTGCACAAGCATAAACAACGAGCTGCAGATCGAGAGGGTCGCCGTGTCGATTCAGGAGATTTTTTGCCACGCCGGTCTTATAGTCGGCGATCAATAAAGACTCGTCGAACAAACGATCGATACGATCGACACGCAGTTTCAGGCGAACGCCAAACTGTTGATACTCAATTTCGTGTTCAACATTATCGATGCGAAATGCCGGCCGTTTCGATTCTTCGGCAATAAAACTCTCGAGAAGGTCGAGAAGGCGGGCGCGCTCGAGAGCGAGCAATTGGCGAAGGACCGGGTCCGCATGTCTCAGATATCGTTTTAAGGCTGTATCCGCTGCCCTGGAAACGCGTTCCTGAAGCCCATCGCCACGCCACTGCCGGATCTCGTCCTGGGAGGGTTTTTCGGCAAACAGCGCATGCAGTGCTTTGTGAATCAAACTGCCCCGCAGCGCCGGCGACAACCCCATAGCAACGGATTCCAGTTCGGCAACACGCAGGCGCCCGTGCGCAAACGCCGAGAACGGGTCGCTTACTTGCCGCTGTATGGTGTACGCACCCCCTGCAACAAGCTCATCCCGCTGCACGGCGGGCGCCGGATCGTCTGCCGGTTGCTCCAGAGGATTCGTGCCGATCAGATTCAAGGCATGCCAACCAGGATCCGTCGCCTGTTCATGAGCCACAGCGGCATATCCAGCGATCAAAGGACTTGCGGTGTTTTCCGCTTCCTCGCTGGAGCGCTGCCAGCTCAATCTGACCCGGTCAGCACTGCTCACCAGCCGCTTCAATACTCTCCGTGCATAGTCCAAGGTGTCGTCCGGTGTCGCATCAGGCATCGAGTATTGTCTTTGCAGTTGTCTGGAGACGAGTGTCAATGGGTGCGACGCCGGCGGCCAGGTGTCCGCGTCAAGACCGGCAACCCAGACCCTGTCGAATCGCATGCCGGCAGCTTCAAGAGGCCCCAGCAGCCGGATGACGCCGGGCTGTGTCTCCGGCTGATAAATCGTGTCACGGGCCAGCGCAGCAAGACGGCTGCACGCCTCGGCAAAAGTCACCTGTGGACAGACGATCTCCAGCCTGGCCAGGTCATTGAGCAATTCGCGCCAGCGATTGACGAGCTGGAATTCATCACTGGCGAGCGCTCTGGTGCCTGGCCACGCGAGCTCCAGCATCAGTTGATTTATCCTGTCTGCCCATGCAGAAGGGCTCGCTTGCTCCGCAGCACCTGCCTGGAATGAGCTGATGTGTTTAGCTCCCTCAAGCCATTTGCGTGCGTCCGCTTCTTCAGCCCGTTCTCGAAACAGGCGCATAATGGCGGGGGGCGACCATGACTGGTCCGGCAGTCTGCGCAAATACAGTTCAAGTTTGCATCGGCCGGCTGTTTCCATTCCGGCGATAAACTGTGTGCGCAGCAACAGGCTGATCTCGCTGAAGGACAAACCTCGATGTACCCATTGCAGCAAGAGCAATGCAATGCTTATTGCCGGGTAATCCGACAGCCGCCGGCCATAGGACGTGTTTACAGCCGTCCGCAGATCTGCGCCGCCGTATTGCCAGCCGGGCGCAATACCTTCTCTTATCAGCCTTTCGGTTGCTGCGGCGTTTTTGTCCAGCGAAGAGGAAATGATGCCGACAATCGCGGACGGATTCTCCGTTAACTGCCGCCGTGCCCAGGCACCTGCCGCGCGCAGCTCTGCGTCCGCATTGTCGAATGCGGCAACCAGCACATCCTCTGCGGCTGCATCGAATTGTGCTGCCGTCACAACACAGCCGATATCCGTCAAGACCGCGAACAAATGTTCGACGGCCGGCACCAGTCGGTCGAAACCTGCATAGACCACACTTTCGGGCGCAGGGACTGCCCGGCTTTCGATAAGGCCCGTTACCATGCCTGCGACCTGCGCGTCGTCGATCCAGCCGTTATCGGCAAGAATTTCCTGGTACTTTCGCGCAGCTGCAGCGAAGAGTTGCTCGTCCTGACTCCTGGCCTCGGTCGAGACTTCGCTGAGTGGCACTCGCCAGTCGTGGAGGCGTTGCCAGGATTGTCTGGCTTGTCGAACGAGCCCGCCGATATTGAGAAGTGCGGCGCCTGCCTGTTCTTTCAGACACCGCTCCCAGATAATCCCGCTCGCGTGGCTAGCGAGGACGATCGGTAACGAATCGGCTGCGGCATTAACGGTCGATGTAAGCCAGTCATCCAGGAATCTGATATTGGGCGATAGCCAGGCTTTATTGCCAAGCGCCAGTTGTTCTTTGCCGTATTCCGAATGCAGAACGCGCGCGAGCCGTCGGCTCGCAGTAATGACAATGCTGTTGTTTTCGACTGCCTCAGATAACCACTGATACATCGAATCTTCGACTCGCTTTCTCGCTGCAGCTTTTATTGCAATTCTGCGCTTCTAAATGTGCTGACTGAGCATTGCGTCGATTCTTGAGAACAGCTCACGAACAGTGCCCGAATCTGCGTCAGGACCGTGACCCCGACGATCATATGGCACCGGAATCATACAGCTGCGCGATCTCATCGTCGGAATAGCCGAGATCATTTTTGAGTACCTCGGCTGTGTGCTGCCCCAGGACCGGTGCTGCGAGCTTGTATTCGACCGGCGTGTCCGAAAATTGAACAGGATTCGCGACAGTCGGTACTTCGCCAGCCAGCGAATGGTTCAACTTTCTTACGATCCGTCGCTCCGCCACCACCGGATCTGAAAATACCTGGGCCAGATTATTGATTGGGCCGGCAGGAATGTGCAGGGACGCAAACTGATCCAGCCAGTATGCCGTCGTCTTACCCCTGAGCCGTTCAGCAATGATCTGAATCAGCTCATCCCGATTCTCGATTCGCGCGGAGTTCACCGAGTACCTCGGATCATCTGCGATTTCCGGACACCCGAGTGACGCGCAGAAATTCGCAAACTGCCTGTCATTGCCAACGGCCAGCATCAGGGTTCCGTCGGCAGTCTGAAATGCCTGGTACGGGACGATGTTCGGATGAGCTGTTCCCCGCCGGCCGGGTGGCGTACCGGTCAGCAGGTAGTTCATGTTCTGATTTGCCAGCCAGGCAACCTGGCTGTCAAACAGGGGAATGTCTATGTGCTGACCGCGACCGCTTTTCTGCCGTGCGACCAGGGCTGCAAGAATCGCGGTCGTGGCATACATTCCCGCCATGATGTCGGCAATGGCAACGCCGACCTTGGTCGGGCGTCCGCCTTCGGCATCGCTCTCGCCGGTTATGCTCATCAGTCCGCCGGCAGCCTGGATCATCGCGTCATAGCCCGGCTCTGCAGATTTCGATCCCGACTGCCCGTACGCCGAGATCGAACAGTAAATGAGTGCCGGATTCAGTTCACAAAGATTGGTCGCGTCCAGGCCATATCGCCTCAGTGATCCGACTTTGTAATTCTCCAGCAAAATATCGCTCCTGGTGACAAGCTTTCTGATCAGCTTCTGCCCCAAAGGGTGCGCCAGGTTGACTGTTACTGAACGCTTGTTGCGATTGGTTGACTGGAAGTAACCTGCTTCTTTCGTGTCGTTTCCAGCCGAATCGCGCAGCCACGGCGGCCCCCAGCTCCTGGTGTCGTCACCAACACCGGGACGCTCGATCTTGATGACTTCGGCGCCGTAGTCCGCAAGCAGCTGGCCCGCCCATGGACCGGCAAGCACTCGGCTCATATCGATAACTTTCAAGCTGTTTAATGGTCCGGGCATGGACAAAGCGCCCGTAAGGACGGGCTCCTGCGATTGCTCATGAGTTTCCAGAGCACGGGATTGTCGAGGCGGTAAGAGAAGACCGCAAGCGATTTCTTGAGTTTGTGGGTATTTACAGCGATTACGAGGATTTGTCGTCGAACGCCAGCGCTATGTAAGCATTGTTTTCCGTCTGAATAAACCACAAAAAACCCGGCCAACCCCACAGGGTTGGCCGGGCCGGGTCCGCACGGAGATTGCGGATTGCGCGACTGAATCGACCGATCAGATGTCGAATCGACTCAATCTAGCTCTTCGACCTCGGCACCTTCTACAGGATTAGGCGCCGGGGCCTGGTCGCCGGCCGGCTCTTTCTTGCCGAACCGCACGAGTAACCAATCTGCCTCATCCTCATTAATACGTCGAATTGAAGCAATTCTTGCTGTGTCCCGACCTGCGGAGTCAAAAACAAGCGCGTCACCGCCGTATGGACAAAGCCGGTCGTCTCTGGACAGGGTTCCTATCTGGAACGAGCCCCTGAGCCCCCAGGCCGGACTGGATAGCCTGACAAAATATGGCCGCTTCGGTGAAGCCCATATCAGCAGGTTCCTGTCATCCAGGACCGTATAGTCTCGGATAGTCCGGATCGAGATGCAATCCGATCCTCGATAATCGAGCTCGACCGCGGGGTCAAAATCATCGGCCTGGGCCAGCATCAATGGTGAGAAAATACCTAAGAAAAGTATAATAATTAACTGTTTTAAAATAATTTTTTTACTCATGCTGCTAGCCGGAGATGCACCCTATGATGCCCAATTCAGATCAGCGACTTTCATTGTTTGGACTGCCGGATTTGGCATTAAGTTCATCGCAAATCCGCAGCCGATCGAGCCGACACGCTGCCCGATCTTGCATCGCCGGCCGGCTCAGGCCGCATCGGTGGCAATCGGACGGTCAGGATCCAGTATCCATTCGCTCCAGGAGCCGACATACAGGCGTGGCTCCGGATAGCCGGCGAGCCGTGCCGACAAGGCCAGGTGACAAGCGCTTACCCCTGAGCCGCACATGCTGACCCAGGCCCCACCCCTGGCGTCTCCGAAAACTCCAGCCCAGCCTGCTTGCAGCTCGTCCCGGCTTTTCCAGGTGCCATCGGCGGCAACGCTTTCCGAGAATGGGTGATTCACTGCACCCGGAATATGACCCGCCACCGGGTCAAGTGCTTCGCTGCTGCCGGCGTACCGCAAGCTGGCACGCGCGTCGACAATTGGCGGCCCCCCGCCGGATTTCAGCGATGCCAGGAGCTCGTCAGTCGAAATGATAAGTCCTGCATCGGGCAGCGGCTGGAATCGCGCGCGGACAATGGTTTCGTCTCTGTGAGATACGGGATATCCGCCTTTCTGCCAGGCGGCATACCCGCCATCCAGCACGGCAACGTGCTCGTGGCCAAGCCATCTCAGCATCCACCACAGTCGGGCCGCTATCGCGCCGCTGGCGTGATCGTAAACAATGACCTGTGAGTCCTCGCCAATGCCCCAGGCACTCAATGTCAGCGCAAATGCGTCGGCCGCAGGCAAAGGATGCCGACCCGTCGAAGCAGTGACTGGCCCGGCGAGGTCCTGATCGAGATTGGCATATTGAGCGCCCGGAATGTGGTCCTGCCGATATTCTTCACATCCTTTTGCCGGCTGCATCAGGTCAAAACGGCAATCCACCACCCGCCAGTGCGGCTCATTCAGTTGTTGTCTCAGCTCGTCGACCCTGATCAAATAATTGTAACTGGTCATTTCCGGTGGATGTCCTGTCAAAAAGAGCCGAACCGTGGCGAAATGTCATATCCGCCTTGTACAGCGGTTTGTCCTCGGAGACAATATGCGACGCGCAGTCCTGCGGCTGTTGGCCATAATTGCAATTCTATTCGAAACCAGGAGAACGGTTCGTGGAAAGAGTACTTGTGGGTCTGAAACGCGTGGTTGATTACAACGTGCGGGTCCGGATCCGATCGGACGGTTCCGGCGTCGAAACAGACGGCGTCAAAATGAGCATCAACCCATTCGACGAAATCGCGCTCGAAGAAGCATTGCGCATGAAGGAGCGTGGCGAAGCCAACGAGGTCGTCGTCGTCTCGATTGGCGGAAGTGAGTGTCAACAACAGCTGCGTACAGGGTTAGCGATGGGCGCCGACAGGGCCATTCTCGTCGAGACTGCGGAGTCAGTGAATCCTCTGACCGGCGCAAGAATATTCCTGGAACTGATCAAACGAGAGGCGGCGGAGCTGGTTCTTCTCGGCAAGCAGGCGATTGACGACGACAATAACCAGACCGGTCAGATGCTTGCCGCACTATGGGGACGACCGCAGGCAACCTTTGCATCGAGGATTGAGCTGAATGGATCGACTGCCAAAGTTACGCGTGAAGTGGACGTCGGCCTCGAGACGATCGAAGTCGACTTGCCCGCGGTTATCACGACTGACCTTCGTCTGAATGAGCCGCGTTACGTGAAGCTTCCAGACATCATGAAAGCGAAGAAAAAACCGCTGGATCAGATACCCGTCGCCGATCTTGCTGTTGAATCGGCGGCATCGATAACGGCAGTCACCTTCGAACCACCCGAGCAACGTCAGAAAGGCATCATCGTGAAAGACGTCGCAGAACTTGTCGCCGCACTGAAAGATAAAGGCCTGGTGTAATGTCGAAAATACTCGTAATTGCGGAACACGACGGATCATCCCTCAACCTCAGCACCGCGAAGTGCATGGCATGTGCCACCAAACTAGCGGACGCGGAAATCGATGTGGCCGTATTCGCCGAAGACGGCACCGATATCGCCAATGAGGCAGCTCAACTGGACTCAGTCAGCAAGGTCCTGCTTGTCGATAGTCCATCGAACCGGTATCCATTGGCCGCGATCATCGCCGCGCAGCTTGTCGCGATGGCGGACGGCTATTCACATCTGCTGGGCCCCTCAACGACTTTCGGTAAAGACCTGATGCCCAGGGTGGCCGCTTTGCTTGGCGTGAATCAAATCAGCGACGTGATGACGGTATTGGGCACCCACAAGTTCAAGCGCCCGATTTACGCGGGCAATGCAATACTCACGGTCGAGGTACCCGACGACAGACCGGTGGTCGCAACCATCAGGACGGCTTCGTTCAGTGGCGTCGGCTCCGGCAATTCCGCGATCGTTGAACAGGTATCTCTGGATGCCGATATTCCCGATCACACCCGGTTCGTCGAGTTGCAGGCGGGACAATCCGATCGGCCGGATTTACAGACGGCGACAAAAGTCGTCTCGGGCGGTCGCGCCCTCGGCAGCAGCGAGAATTTCGACATCATTTTCAAACTCGCCGATGCGCTCGGTGCCGGTGTAGGCGCATCGCGTGCGGCGGTCGATGCCGGCTATGTCGCCAACGAAATGCAAGTTGGCCAGACAGGCAAGATTATCGCGCCGGATCTTTACATCGCCATTGGAATTTCGGGAGCGATTCAGCATCTCACCGGCATTAAAGACGCAGGCACGATCGTTGCTATTAACAAAGACGAGGATGCGCCGATATTTGAGGTAGCCGACCTCGGCATCGTCGGCGATCTTTTCCAGATCGTTCCGGAGCTCGAGAAAGCCATCGGCTCCTGATCGCTGAGACCTGCGACGGGCGACCGCGGAGCCTGGGCAACTCCATGTTCACCCACAATCTGTAGTTCGTGTATTCAGAGATTCGCCAGAACAGATTCCGCGGAACTCACTTCGAACTTGCCGGGCTCCTCTACGGCTACGTGAGCTGCAACACCATCGTCGACGATTATTGCAAATCGCTGGCCACGCATGCCCATACCGAAACCGGTAGCGTCCATCTCGAGACCGAGTGCACTTGCGTATTCGCCATTGCCGTCGGCGAGCATCGATATCTTATCGCCAACGCTCCTGTCTTTACCCCAGGCATCCATCACAAAGATATCGTTAACGGCCATGCAGGCGATCGTGTCCACGCCTTTGGCAAGAATTTCGTCGGCGTGATCGATGAACCCCGGCAGGTGGTTCATGGAACAGGTCGGCGTAAATGCACCCGGAACCGAAAACAGAACTACTTTCTTGCCGCCAAATAAATCCTCCGTCGAAACTGCGCCGGGACCTGCATCGGTCATCACTCCGAACGCACCGGACGGCATTTTTTCTCCTGCTTGTATTGACATGAAACTCCTCCTGAGACGGCCGAGTACCGCCGCTGTTCCCCTGATTACGTTTTGTAAGGTTTCTACTTATGCTTCGTTGTCTGCAACATGGACGATCAGGCCGTCCAGATCATCATTCATTTCAATCTGGCATGTCAGCCGGCTGTTGTCCTTTCTCTCGTAAGCGGCGTCGAGCATGCTGTCTTCCATGTCATCCATTTCGGGCAGCCGGTCGAGCCAGCTCTCGTCGATATAACTATGACAGGTCGCACACGCACACGCGCCACCACATTCGGCAACGATTCCCTCGACGTTGTTGTTGATCGCCCCTTCCATTACCGAATAGCCGCTGTCGACTTCAACTTCAAGGCGTTCGCCATCCGGCATTATGTAGGTGACCCTCGGCATTACTTGTTCCGGGTAAAAGGGCGCCATTGTAGGGACGTTGACCGAGTCCGGTCAACGTCCCTGCCGATTGATCAGCTGCGTGATTCTTACCCCGCCTGGCAGGTAAACGTGTTCGGTCCGCAATGTCCCTGGCTCAGATCCTGCCGCTGGCTTCGCGACGCTTCGCCAGCTCTCGAAGTTGTTTTCGTGCTGCCGCTTCGGCGAGTGCGATCTGCTCGTTCCGCTTGATATCGCTGTTAATCACGTTGATCCACTGATTAGCGATTCTGGCCGAACGTCGCGTCTTCCGTGCCTCACGAAAGGCATTGATCGCCGCGCGATACTTCTGCTGGTTATACAGGCACATGCCCAAAGAAATCTGGGCATTGTCGGGGCTCTTGATGCCGCCCTTTCTCAAACCGGCCTGGACCGCGGCTACACACTCCGTGTACCGGCCGAGGTTCAAATAGGCGTTGCCGAGCCTCAGGTTCAGCTCGCCTTCATTACTCAGCCTCGCAGCTTCCTTGAGTGCGGGAATGGACTTCTCGTCTTCCTGTGCAAGAGACCAGGCCTGCGACAGCAGCCGGTAATTCTTGGCATTTCGCGAGACTCTGCCATTTTCCATTTCGTAGTCGAGCAATCTCGCCGCCTTGTAAGGAACCTCGTGCTGCATATAGAGCTGCGCCATCGTCACGAGTTCGGATTCTCTTTCCAGCATTTTCTGAGTGTGCGCGGCGTCGTAGGACGCGAACAGGTTGTTATCCTCGCCCAGCTCCGTATAAGCCCCGGCAAGCGAAAACCAATATCGTTTCTTCGGCCAATTGACCAGCATGATTTTCTGGATGTCACGTACCTTACGATAGTCCTCCTGCTGAAAATACGCGAAATTCAAAAGCACGTACCAGTCTTCCTTGACCGGCTTCTCGCGTTTTCTCGAAATTTCCATCGCCGTTTCGATCGGCTTGATCATGTCCCGGTAGCGGTCAACCTGGTACAGATTCTGGGCATACAGGATAAACGGATCCGCTGCGGGATTCAGCTCCAGCGCAAACCACTCCTCAAGGTATCGAATCGCCTGGTTGTAATGCTCGTCCATGGTGTGGAGCTGCGCAACGGTATAAATCGTTTGCTTCCTGATCTGTTCTTCCAGGCTCGGAATACGAAGCATTTCCTCATAAGTCGCAATTGCGGCCGTCGTATTGCCGACGTTGTAATGAACAAAACCAATATAATTGAGGACGTTGGACCGCTCATACTCGGTTAGCTTGTCGCTTCGGTTCAGATTCTGCAGAATGCGCAGTGCGCCTTTGTAGTCCTCCGCATCGACCTTGTCCTGCGCCTGCAGGATCTTGTCATACACTTCCTTGCTGACTGCCTGCGCCTGCCTGGTTTTCTGCTGGTCTCGCTTTTCCCGCTCAGTCTGTTGAGCATACGCGCCGCCCGCTGCAAGAATTCCTGCCAGCAAAAACAGGCATAGTTTCACTGAAATACCAAGTTTGCTCTTCATCTCGAAATATTCTCTGTTGAGTCCCGTACCTCTGCTTCGTCAGGCTGCGCCTCGGCTAGTCCTCGATCTTGAACGTGATTCTGGTCTTGACGCCTACGACTTCGACCGGCTGGCCATCCACGACGCGTGGCTTGTACTTGAACTTCAGCACAGCTCTCGTTGCAGCGCGGTCAAAAAGACTGCTGGTAGAGAACATGACGATTGGATCCTTCACGGTACCCGTTGCCGTGACCGTGAACGACATATCGACATAACCTTCGACGCCGCGGGACAGCGCCCGAGCGGGATAGATCGGCGCGACGCGAACGATCGGCAGGTAATCGCCTTCGGCGATGTTCATTACACCGGGGCCACCAATGTCTACGTTTGAAGCAACGGTCGGCGGCGCAATGTTAATCGTCGGTGCATTAGGATCAATATTATCCATGTCCTGCGGCGGAATATCAGGCGGCACCTCGGGCGGCTTCGGCGGCTTCTCGGGCGTTATGTCTTCGGTATTGAGGTTTTCATTCCGCTTGATGCGCACGAACTCGAGCGTGTGCCGGTCACGGGGCGTGCTGAGAGCGCTCTCGCCGAATTCGATCAGCAAATGCATGATGAACAACAGGCTCAGGGTGACCAGGCTTCCGGCAACGACGGCGAATACGTATCTGCCTATCATGGATTAGCTCTCCTGTACGGTTGCCACAAAAAAGGCGAATAAAAACCGATGCTGCGCATCCGCAGCTGCTTAACCATCTGACACCGGATACGGCCGTCGGTTCCTAATCTCTAATGGCAGCGATGGATACGTTATACACCCCTGCCTGGCGCGATGCATCCATCACTATGACCAGCATTTCATTGGTCGATTTCTTGTCCGCCTGGATGACGACCGAGCCCTTCGGGTTCTCCGCGTGCAGCCTTTCGATATTGGCGCGGACAGCTCTTGGGTCGATCAGTCGGCGGTCAATCCAGATCTCATCATTGGCACTGATCGCGATCAGGATATTGGCGTCTTCAACTCTCTGTGCTGTCGGCGCATCGGGCCGGTTGACGTCGATACCCGCTTCCTTGATAAACGAAGCCGTTACGATGAAGAAAATAAGCATGATGAAAACAACATCCAACATCGGTGTGAGGTTGATTTCATTTTCCTCCTCGTCAACGCCTATTCCTGCATTTGATCTACGCATTTGTATATCCTTTCTAGTGGTCCATCGTGAGCGAATCTTCGAGGAACTCAACCTCACGCGCCGCACGGCGGGTAAGCAATGTGACGAGAAGAACTCCCGAGAGAGCGCCAACCATGCCCGCCATTGTCGGCACGGTAGCCTGCGAGACACCGGCAGCCATCGCCCGGACATTTCCGGAGCCAGATACCGCCATGACCTCAAACACCTTGATCATGCCGGTCACCGTGCCCATCAGGCCCAACAGCGGGCACAACGCCACGAGTGTCTGGATCATTGGAATGCCACTATTTGTCGCCATGGAAAATTGCGAAATCATGCGCTCACGGATCTGATGCGCGTTCCAGGACCTGCGCTCGCCGCGCGCCTCCCAGGCATCGTGAATCTCGACGGACATGGTCCTCATCGACGAGCGAAAATACACCAGACGCTCGATAATCAGAACCCACATCGCGAAAATCGTGACTGTGATCACCCGCAAAATGGGGCCACCCAGTTCTATAAAGCTCCGGATGGCCTCAAAGACGTCAGTCAGCCAAATCATTGCGTCTCCTCGCCAGCCCCGCTAGCCGTGCTGCTCAGAATGCTGTGCAATGATGCCGGCACTTTGCGAGTGGATGATATTGACGATCTTGCGGCTTTGGCCGCTGACCAGTGTGTGGATCAACACCATCGGAATTGCCACGACAAGTCCCAGCACCGTCGTCATCAACGCCTGTGAAATACCGCCGGCCATCATCTTCGGATCGCCCGCACCGTACAAGGTGATGACCTGGAAGGTCTTGATCATGCCCGTAACGGTGCCCAGGAGCCCCATCAGGGGCGCTACAACGGAAATCACCTTGATGAATAACAATCCCTTGGTCAGCTCCGGCATTTCTTTCAACGCCGCCTCACTCAGCTTGAGTTCGACGGTTTCCGTATCGGCGTTGCGATTCGACTCGTAGGCCGCCAGAACGCGGCCAAGCGGATTATCGGTACTGGCTGTGTCGCGTTTGAGCTGGGCTGCCACTTTACGGCCATCGCTCGATAGTGCAATCCAGCGCCAGATTGCGATCAAAAGGCCGATAATCCCGAGCACGATGATGCAGTAACCGACGATACCGCCCTGATTGATCCGTTCGCCGACGGTCGGCGATTCAACCAGCAGGGCCAGAATGCCGCCGCGCGTCACGTCAAGCCCGAAAGTCACCGTTCCAGACGTCTCATCGAGCATGTCCGCCGTGGAACCGGTGTAGCGGGACTGCTCCGGTTGCCGCTGCAATTCACTGACGTTGCCTGTGGTCGAGTCGTATTTCAGATAACCGTCTTCGAAAACGATGTTGAACACACCGACACGAACGACTTCGGCGTTGATGATTTCGCCGTCGGCAGTCGTCACCTCGTGATTGAATCTGACGATCCTGCCGGACTCGGTTACCTCGCGTTGCAGCTCGTACCAGAGTTTCTCGATGTCTTCGATCGAGGCAAGCTCGCTCGCGCCTGCCATTTTGCTGCCGAGCTCGACCAGAAAGTCCGTGCGATCAGGGAACTGGATGTCCGTCAGGGAATCCTTGAACCGTGCCTGGGTGTCGCCCGATACCGTCTGAAGAACACCAAACAACTCTTTGAGGGCACCAAGGCGTTCATCGAGTGCCGCACGTGCTGCAACGATCTTGGCCTGGTTGTCTTCGAACAACTGCTCCAGGCGCTCGCTGTTGCGTTCCTGCCTCGCGCGCTCGGCCCTTGCCCGGTTCAGCAGGCTTTGCTGTTCATTTTTGCGCTTGGCGAAGTCGGCTTCACGCTGACGGGCTTCCCGGGAATCCCGTGCCTGGCCGCGTTCGATCTGCTGAAGTAGCTCGCCCATACTGTTGGCCGCATCCTGGGCTTCTGCCACACCAAAACTCAGCAGTCCGGTGGCGACTATTATTGCTATATGTTTCATTTATGAAGCCTCCCCGGCAGGTCTGGCGGCAGGCACCGGCAGCAAGAGCAACTCTGGTGCGATCAGGTCCTTCGCCATGCGAATTCCTTTCTTGATTTCGTTACGGTGCTTGTTGCCGAGAATGACATAAGCATGTTGCTCCACGTCCCACGCACCGGTGATTCTTGCATCATCGGACTGGAAATAAAGTCCAATCCGGCCTATGCGCAGCATGTTGTAATCCCTTACAGTACCCTCGATCTCGAGCGATTGGCGGTAGGTTTCACTCGATGAGCCATAGTCGTTCTCAATCTGGTAGGCCTCCATCACCTTGCGAAACTTTTCGGCGACACTCACATCGGATCGCTGCATGATCTCGTTGAGCTTTGCGACGCGATTGCTGCGCTCTTCCATAAGAAATGGAATATCGAGTGCGATCGATTGCCCGAGCCCATCGATCATGCGTTCCATCAGGGGGAAAATTTGACGATTTATGACGTCGACCTGGTCCATAGACAAGGAAATATCATCCAGAGTGGCTTGCTGACCGTTGGTCTGCGCCGTCATCAGACGGTTGTAGACTTTGAGGCCGTCAATTTCTTTGTTGACCGCACGGTATTGGTCAGACAATGAGCGCGTACGCTCTACCACCGAGTTAATTCGCTCCTGCGACGCCTGAGCCAGGCTTAAGCGCCGAAGATCAGCTTGTAATACCTGATCGACAGACTGGGCGAAGACACTGCCGGTCGCTGCTATAACTGCTGCTATGAAAACAGTTGCTATTTGCCGACTGCTCGTTTTGCACCGTTTCATGAACACTCCTTCAGATCGGGTTTTAGTATTGAGATCTTGGGAGAGGGGCGTGCGGTGTGACTTCAAAAACTACTCGCACAAAAACGAGGAACTGCACTCCAAGCACAGTATTCCCCGCTGCGCTCGCGACCCTCTCCACCGTCGCCGCGGCGCTG
>SMUY01156070.1_pt1 | contig 15056 bp, 10 predicted proteins | sample 2456441 | NCBI WGS metagenome assembly SMUY01 (sample SAMN11095931, study PRJNA526329) | marine sediment metagenome | biome: Marine sediment; feature: Surficial sediment; material: Deep marine sediment; isolation source: Hadal surficial sediment | place: Pacific Ocean | collected 2014-11 | depth...
CTCGATCAACTTGCGATACATGTCCAGCCAGGAATCGAGGTCTTTGGGATTGTTGAAACCCTGGCGCAGGCTCGCCGGCACTTCACCGGGAAAGGCGGAAAGGTTTCGAAAGAACAGAGTGTAGTCCACTTGGTTTTCATAAAGGATATGGAACAATATTCCCACCAGGGTGGTAAACTCCGAGTCCAAAATCTCGAGGCCCAGTTTTTGGCCCATGAGTTCATTGTAAAATCGATTGAACGCCGGCTGGTACTGCTCCAATTCTTCGGTGATGACTTCCGGTGTGATCAAATGAGTCAGTGTTTCACCCAGCTTGGCCAGGTTCCAGTGGCCGATCTCCGCCTGCCGTCCGAACGCGTAGCGGCCGTGGCCGTCGGTCTGGTTGGGGGTGAAGTCGGGATTGAACCGGTCCATGAACCCGAAGGGACCGTAATCGAACGTTACGCCGGTGAGCGTCATGTTGTCGGTATTCATTACGCCGTGGATAAACCCCGCCGACTGCCAATGCGCGATCAGCCGCGCGGTTTTCTGCATCACGGTTCGGAACAGCAGTTGATATTTGTTGGCCTCGCCGGCAAGCTCGGGGTAATGCCGCTGGAGGATGAAATCGGCCAGCCGGGTGACGGCTTCCGGGCGGTTGGTGTAATGAAAATTTTCGAAACTGCCGAAGCGGACATGCGAGTCACTCAACCGCACCAGCAGGGCGCCGGGTTGCGGCGTCTCCCGGTACACCAGCTCACCGATGCCGATGATGGCCAGCGAGCGCGTCGTGGGGATGCCCAGTCCGTGCACCGCCTCGCCGCCCAAATATTCCCGGATGGAAGCGCGCAGGGAGGCGCGGCCGTCGAACCCGCGGGCGAACCGCGTGGGCCCGCAGCCTTTCAGGTAGACATCCCAGGTGTGACCCGATCCGTTGGCGACTTCTCCCAGCAGGAGGCCGCGTCCGTCACCCAGTCGCGGGTTGTACAGGCCGAACTGATGCCCGGAGTAATCCATCGCCAGCGGTTGCGCGCCCGGCAAGGGGCGGTTGCCGGAAAAATATTCGACGAATTCCGGCCGTTCGAATTCTGCCGGGTCCAAACCGATCAGCGCCGCCGCTTCGGGGTTGCCGTCGATGAGATAGGGAGCGGCTACGGGATCGGGCGATTTCGCCTGAAAAAAATCCGGCCCCAATTCATAAAAAGAATGGGCCCAATCGAATTGTTCCAATGTGGCCATGAAAAGCGATCCCGTCCTGTGTTTTAACGATAAGGTTCAGTGAAATAAGATGGCAGGGGCCCGCCAAAGGATTCAAATTCGGGGCTCCTTGAAGGGGGAAATGGATGCTTGGTCCGGGCAGTAAGGAAGGCTCTTTATCCCAGCAAACATTGAAAAGTTATAGGTCCGATAGGGTCCAGCGTCACGCTGGTTATGCGGTGCGCTTCAAGGTGTTTTTGTCGATGTGGTGAAAGAGGTCTTTCCGGCCCTTGATTTGGAGTTGGGTGTCTTCCTCGTAGCTGAAGCTTTGATCGTCTTGGAGGGTGACATTCAATTCGTATCGGACGGTTTTTAATTCCTGATTTTTACACTTTATATTATTAGCCAGTTGGGTCTACCCTGTTTTGACGGGGAACACTTTCTTCATTCTTTCCTCGCCGAAACCACCCGGGGATAATGATTAAAGTCGGAGACCATGACCGGGTCCGTAAAAGCCCTCGTTTCCCTAATCAGAGAACACACGGGACCGTGAACGCCGAAACCGGTCTCCACAATCACGTACCCTCCCTTTTTTAAGAGACGGACCGCATCAGGAATAATGGCATGGTAAAAATTTAATCCATCCGATCCACCGTCGAAGGTTCTTCTGGGTTCATGGTCCTTGATCTCAGGCATCAAACCTTCAATACGATCCACCCGGATATAGGGAGGATTGGATAGAATAAAATCGAAAGGGCCCAGATCCTCTCGATGAGTGGCATCAAACAAATCCCTTTTAAGAAAGCGAATTTTCCGGGCCACGCCGTGTTTCTTTGCATTCTCCTGGGCGACCGCCAGAGAATCGTTCGAAATGTCCACGGCAATCACTTGGCTTTGGGGAACTTCCAGGGCCGCCACGATAGCAATCACCCCCGATCCGGTACACATATCCAGGATTCGGAAAGAGGTTTGCCCGGGGAAGTTCTTTTTGAGTTCTAAAAAATGTGAGATCAGGACTTCCGTTTCCGGGCGGGGGATTAAAACATCGGGCGTGACTTTGAAATCCAGCGACCAGAATTTGCGATGCCCTAGAATGTAATGAAGCGGTTCCCGAGCCGCCCTCCGCTCCACCCAGTTCCGGAACCGATGCCCATGATTCGGGTCCACTTCCCGTTCCAAGGGCGGAGGCGCTTTTTCGCTGCTCGAGGCAACCACCTCTTCAAGCAGGGCCTGGGCGTCCGTACCGGGCTGCTCCACCCCGGCCTGGGTCAAATGTTCAATTGACCATTGCAACAGGGTTCGATAAGTCCGTTCCATTGGTTCTCCCGGTCATCGACGGGTTCATGCGCAAAACCATGATACGCCCCCGATGAACTCTCAATAGTGTGCTGAGCAAGAGAGCGAATTTAATCATGCACAAACCTATTTTTTGACTTTCCAAATCGAATCGACAAAATACCTTTTGGAATCAAAAAGGTGTTCTACGATCTCAAATCCGTTGTTTCGAGCCAACTGCTCGATCTCCGCCTGGGTATACTTGTACGAATGTTCCGTCTGCATTCCTTCCCACAATTTAAAATGGAACTCCCGATTCAGGGCATCGATTCGGACCGTCTGCTCCCTGGTGCTGTAAATATAACTTTCCACAGCCCGGGATTTCCCATTGTAATGGCCCTGCTGAATATAATTTTCCTTGTTGAAATTCGCTCCGAGTTTTTGATTGATCCGATCCAATAGATGCAGATTGAATTTTTGGAAAACCCCTTTCGGGTCGTTGTAGGCCGTGTAGAGCAATTTGGGGTTTTTCATGAGATCAAATCCTATCATCACATAATCCCCGGCGTTAAGGGAATGCCAGAGCCCACTCAAAAAACGCTCCGCCTCAGGGTAATCCCAATTGCCCAGGGTCGAACCTAGAAAAAGAACCAGGTTTCTTTTCGATCGATCTCCGGCAAGAGCGTCAAGCCCCTGAAAATAATCGGCGACCAATCCATTGACCGTAAGGGAGGTGCCGCCGAACTTCGACTCCAGAGTAGCCACCAGATGTTTGATTGCACCTTCAGAAATGTCGATGGGGGCATAATGGATTTTCATTCCGTTTTGCAAAAATTGTTCAAGCAGGATAAGGGTTTTGCGTCCGTCTCCAGCGCCCAGTTCAATCAGCTGAAAGGATTCCCGGGAAAGAATATCCACGATGGTCTGCTTATGAGCATGCAATATTTCAAACTCGCAAACGGAGGGGTGGTAATTTTCCAGTTCCATGATTTCCTTGAAGATTTCGCTTCCCCGATCATCGAAAATCAGCCATGAAGGCAAACGTTTCTGCTCTTTGGACAATCCTTCCAAAACGGTTTGAGCAAATTGAAAATCATCCGAGGGGGAGTCAGTTTCCGATCTAAAATTTTTAAAATCGAACGCCATCTTTTTCCTGATTTATGAAATTAAACGCCCCACAATTTGACCTGCCCGGAAATATTTGATAAATTAGCTTCCTAAAATCATTGAGACATCATTTTTAATAGCCTAAAGCGGGCGCATAAACAAGTTAGACCCATTATTGGGCAAGAGGTGTTTTTTAGCTTCAAAGGGTTTTCCCAAAATCTGGGGGTTCATCCCAACAGCTATCAGCAAAAACCCCTCGAAACCCATTCGTCTGGATATAAAATTGAATAAACTATTCTACAATACCGATTACCAAATAAGCGAAGAAGAATTCATCCGGTTGATCCAACTGGACAATCTGGATCGGCAAATAACCGAAACTCCTTCGCTGGTGGAAAATTTTGAGAAACAACTGGACCTCGCTCTTTCGGAGGCCTACGAGAATCCCCCGGGGTCTGAAAAATCTCACCTTTTCCTTCAACGCATTCTTTATCGCATTAATCGGTTAAAACTTTTTTGGTATGACGACCTTGAAAATTATGTCAACGAGAATTCCCCATTTCTTTTCTCGCTCCGAAACCGGATTGAAACCGCTTGGCAGGACTGGGAAACAAAATATTTGGATATTGAACCTCTAAAAAAGTTGGAAGTCAATTCGGCGCTTCGAGGCCGGGTGAAGGAAGACCTTGATCCGGAACCGTCCAGGGAAGCCCTTTTTTTTCGAAAGGAAATAACGGAAACGGGGTACCGAAGGCTTTTGGCCATTACCTCTCTGGACGGACTGGTGGAAGCGAGCCAACTTTCCCGGGTTCTGGGCGGGGCCAGCAACGAGGTTCAATCGATGCTCACCAGGATTCTGTTGGAAGAGTATGGGAGCGGAAAGCTGGCCCGGAAACATTCATCGTTTTTTGCCGTCATGCTGGAAGAGTTCGGAATGGAGACCCAACCCGAAGCATATTTTGACCTCGTCCCTTGGGAGGTTCTGGCGAACATCAATCACAGTTTTCTGCTCTGCGAGCGAAAGCGAAATTTTCTGCGGTATGTCGGCAGTCTGCTTTATACCGAAGTTTCCGTGCCCGCGGCTTTCAAAAATTACAGAGATGCGAGCCGGCGTCTGGGCCTGAGCCAGAAGGGGACCGGTTATTGGGATTTGCATATTAAGGAAGACCAGCGACACGGGCGATGGATGCTGAGGGATGTGGCACTCCCGTTGGTCGAGCGGTATGAGGAATCCGCCTGGGAAATCGTTTGGGGTTATGACCGGCAGCGGTTTCTCAGCACCCGGGCTGGCAAAGCCATTGTCCAATCGGTCCGTCGGGCTGAAATTGTTTAACCCGCCGGGCCTTTAAATAAAGCAGCCTGACCTGTTCTCCGGCCGCCCGGTTTAAACGCCGCCTTCCTGCCTTCCTTTCATCGAGGATTAATCCATGATTGCTTTCGACCAGGTGAGCAAATCCTACGATGGCGTTTCTCGCGTCATCGACAAAATTTCTTTCGAAGTCTTGAAAGGGGAAATCCTTGTGTTGCTGGGTTCCTCGGGATGCGGGAAATCAACCACCCTCAAAATGATCAATCGTTTGATTGAGCCGACGAGCGGCACCATCTATGTGAACGGAAAAGATATCCGGAAACAAAACCCCGTGAAGCTGAGACGTTCCATTGGATATGTTTTCCAGGGGATCGGCCTGTTTCCCCACATGTCCGTCCAGGAGAATGTGTCCATCGTGCCACGCATGTTGGGTTGGCCGGGCCACCAAATCAATAAAAGGTGTCGGGAGCTTCTTGATCTGGTTCGCCTGCCGCCCGAAAATTATGCGCAACGATTTCCCGATGAACTGTCCGGGGGGCAGCAACAGCGGGTAGCCGTCGCCCGGGCGTTGGCCTCCGATCCGGATTTCCTGCTGATGGACGAACCTTTTGGGGCGTTGGACGCGATTACCCGGGATGCCCTGCAGCAGGAATTCTTAGACTTGAAACATCGCCTCGCAAAAACGGTTGTGTTTGTCACCCACGATATTGTTGAAGCCCTCACCCTGGGAGACCGTATCGCTATTCTCCACGAAGGCCGGCTGGAGCAGGTTGCAACCGGAAAGGAAATTCTGCAACACCCTGCCACTCCGTTTATCCGGGATTTATTCGCGAAAACCGTCAACCGGTTGAAGGCGTTTAAAGACACTTTCTGATGCAGGAGAACCTCTGGATACCATACCTGCTCGAGCGGATGCCGGAATTGTGGCAACGCCTCGGGGAGCACCTGTTTCTTACCGGAGTGTCTACGGTAACGGCGGTGTTGGTGGGCCTTCCCTTGGGAATCCTGGCGTTTTACCGGCCGGGATTGCGCGGCCCGCTGTTGGGAGTTGTCGGTATTTTGCAAACCATTCCCAGCCTGGCGATGCTGGTTATTCTTTTAGCCCTGTTTCAGAGAATCGGTGTGCTGCCTGCCATCGTTGCGCTCATTCTTTATGCCCTGCTCCCCATTGTGCGAAATACCCTGGCAGGACTACAGGGGGTGACTCCTGAGACCATGGAAGCCGCCCGTGGAATCGGGATGACCGAATGGCAGCAGATGCGGCTGGTTCGAATCCCTCTGGCGCTTCCTGTAATCATGGCAGGCATTCGCACCGCGGCGGTGGTGGCGGTGGGGATTGCCACCCTGGCGGCTTTTATCGGTGCCGGGGGGTTGGGGGAGTTCATTAACCGGGGACTGGCGCTTTCCAATACGCGTCTGATTTGTCTGGGAGCGATCCCTGCCGCACTGCTCGCCCTGCTGGTGGATTTTGCGCTGGGTACCGTCGAACGAGCGTTTGATCCCAAACGCAATCGAACCCTGTCCCGCCGGACTCGGTTTGCCCTGAAACTTTCCGCCGTGGTGATACCGCTGGGCCTCTTGGTTCCGGTTGTGGTCAGTTTTTCCCCCTCGGCGCACCCCACTTCCGGATCCGCAATCCTGGAGGGGCGACCACCGCAGGGAGTCGTCCGCATTGCATCCAAAAATTTCACCGAACAGCATATCCTTGCGGAGATGATGGCCCAAATGATCGAATCGCGCACCCCCCTTTCCGTGGAACGCAAATTCAATCTGGGCGGAACCATTATTTGCCACCAAGCCCTGGCACGGGGGCAAATTGACTTGTACGCCGAATACACCGGAACGGGGCTGATGGCTATCTTGCACCTTCCCTTGATGACGGATCCGGCGAAAGTCTATCAACGCGTGGCCGGGGAATATCGGAACCGATTCAACTTGGTCTGGATGGAACCCTTCGGATTCAATAACACCTATACCCTGACTGTTCGAAAGCCGGACGCATTGCGCAATCAATGGAAAACCATTTCCGATTTGGCTCCCATGTCTTCCGGAATGTTGGCTGGGTTTTCCGGAGAGTTTCAGGAACGGCCCGACGGATATCCCGGATTCCAACGGGTCTATGGATTCAAGTTTGGCCGGGTTCACGATCTCGATCCCAGCTTGACGTACCGGGCCATTGCACAGGGAGCGGTGGACGTGATCGACGGTTATTCGACGGACGGAAGGATCCCCGCATACAACCTGGTATCGCTGATAGACAATAAGAAATTTTTTCCACCCTACCATGCCGCGCCGGTGGTTCGGCAGGAGGCCCTCGACCTTCATCCCGGTCTGAGGGACGCCTTGGCCCCTTTAGGATCCCTCATTGACAACGGCACCATGATGGGACTGAACTACGAGGTGGATGAAAAAAAACGCGCGGTATCGGAAGTGGTCCGGGAGTTTTTGCGTTCCAAAAAGATTATTTAGGCAACGCGTTGTAAAATCAGGCTCCACCCACCGAAAAGAATCCCTGCTAACGAGATTTTTTAACCTTTAGAAAAACTGGGAAGTATCATTGACCTTCTCCAAAAATCCTAACATAATCTCTGGACCCGTTTTCGAGGGACAGGTCACAAGGGCTGAGTGGATTTGACCCGGCCTCCTTTTCGAGGACCCAAGGCAAGGTGCGGGCTTTTTTTGACATTGTATGGTAAATGTATTGTTGGGATTAAAATAGGTGCGGGAAACTTCTACAATAAAATACCCGTAAACTCTATCCATCGGGTCTTGGGGGTTTGCATCGTCGACCGAATTGTAGGAGAATTGGGAGGGTTCCACTATCAGAAACGCAATCAACAGTCAATATAGGGATACCCCATCCGATGAATGGTTCTTTATCAGGCATACCTCCTAGCTCCATTTGGTTGATTGCCGGCGCACTCCTGATTGTTCTTGAAATAGTTTTATTCCCGGGTATTGGTTTTCTTTTCGCTGGTTTGGGAGCTATCAGCGTAAGTGCGGGTCTTATTGCCGGTTGGATAGATAGCCTGTCTGCTCAATTTATTTTATTTTTCCTGGCGACCGCTTTTTGGACGGCCATATTATGGAAACCCTTGCAGAAATTGATAGCGGGAAAAGGATCGGGGTTCGATGATATGGTTGGAAGTACGGCAGTCGTCTTTGGCCAATCTATCGAGAAAGGAAAAATGGGGGAGGTAAAGTGGTCCGGAGCCATCATGAAATGTCAGTTTGAACCGGGGGCCGAAGGGCTGGCAATGATTGACCCTGAGACAGAAGTGATCATCACCGGAGTTTCTAAGGGGATATTAATTATCCGGGCAAAATAACCTGACGGATAGATTTGTTTCAAACTCTAAAGCTTAGGGGGAATTTATGGGAACTTTAGAATTTACACTTGCAATAGCTTTTATCGCTTTCCTGGCGGCTTGGAATGGTATTAAGCTGGTACCTCAACAGAGCGCCTGGGTGGTAGAGCGCTTGGGTCGATTTAATCAAACCATGCTTGCCGGTCTTCATTTCATTATTCCTTTCGTTGATAAAGTAGCCTACCGTCATTCTTTAAAAGAACACGCCGTCGATATTCCCAGCCAAACGGCCATTACCAAAGATAATGTGACTTTGATTATTGACGGGATTTTGTATTTGAAAATCACCGACCCCAAACAAGCTTCTTACGGGGTGCTTGATCCTCGATATGCGGTCACTCAGTTGGCGCAAACGACCATGCGATCTGAGTTGGGCAAGATGACCTTAGATAAAACTTTCGAAGAAAGGGAATCCTTAAACACCAATATTGTCCAAGCCATTAATGAAGCGTCCACTGTATGGGGTATCCAATGTTTGCGTTATGAGATTAAGGATATCACACCACCTGATAATGTTCGGCAGGCGATGGAACTTCAGGTGGCGGCAGAAAGACAGAAACGAGCGGAAATTCTTAACTCTGAAGGCCAGCGCCAATCGCAAATCAATATTGCCGAAGGCGGGAAAAGAGATGTGGTTTTACAATCCGAAGCGGCCATGACGGATCAGGTGAATCGGGCCAAGGGTGAAGCCGAGGCCATCCTGGCGGTGGCCAAGGCAACGGCTGAAGGGATCGAGTTCGTCGCTGCTTCCATTCAAAAATCCGGCGGGGAAAAAGCCGTGGCACTGCGATTGGCCGAGCAGTATATCGACGCTTTTTCAAACCTGGCCAAGACAACCAATACCGTGTTATTGCCTGAAAAAACCGGCGATATAGGATCCATGGTGGCCCAGGCTTTAGCGGTATTTAACACCATTCAAAACCAAACCGCCGCTGAGGAAAATAAAAATTCCTGAGGGAAGTACTCCCCCCTTTAACTCCACACTGGACGTGCCCCAATAAAGGTTTCAAGAATGTCAGTTGTCATCACATTATCTGAACGAACAAATCCCGGTTTTTACAGATAAAGCCAGTTTTTTAACACCTGCCACCCATTTTTTCCACCACACAAATTGCAAAACAAAAGGGCCTGGTCAAATCGACCAGGCCCCTGTTTTATATTGGTGGAGCTTAAGGGGATCGAATCCACCGATTGTCCACGATACAATTACCATACCGTTTCGGAGTTTACAGTGGTAAAGTTTTAAGGCTTTCAATTTAACCTGAGTCAAATTCCTTGCCAGTGAGTCCGGTGGTTCCGGACAATTCCGATGATTTGACTACCATGTAACCCTGGTTTAGGACAGGCTGCTTTTCGCTCTGTCAATTATTTTTATGGTTTTGGATATTATTATAATCTTGACCTATTTTGTGGTCATCTTTACTTTAGGGATTGTAAAGAGGGACGACAAAAAAACCACGGCCCATGAATATTTTTTAAAATCGAACACCCTTCGCTGGCCCGCCATAGCATTTTCGACAATTTCCACAAACATCCATGCAGGTCATTTTATTGGAATGGCGGGCTCGGCCTATTTATACGGATTGGTGCAGGCCAATTTTGAGATTAACGCCATTCTGGGTATTTTAATTGCTGCATTTGTTTTTATCCCACTCTATCTCTCCGCTAACGTAACCACTATCAGCCAATTTTTTGAACAGAGACTCGGATTGAAGGTGGCTTTAACCTATTCAATTTTGATGATCTTGCTCTATGGGTTTCTTTATCTTGGCACAGTGCTCTTTTGGGGCGCGTATGCCATCAATGCTATTTTTGAAGAAAACATTCGCTTTATTCATCACGACCCCATGACCCGCATTTTTATTATTACAATAATACTGGGAGTTTTCTCGGCGACGTACACCTATTTGGGTGGAATGGGCGCCGTCGTAAGAACAGACATGGCTCAATTTGTCCTAATGGTCATAGGGGGAGTGATCCTTGTTGCAATAGCATTAAAGGAACTGGGCGGGTGGACGATGCTTTACGAAAAAACTCCAAACTTGATGCACTTGCATATGCCATCGGATCACCCCAAACTTCCCTGGCCTGCAATATTAGGAATGATGCTCTTAAATCTCAATTATTGGGGCTGCAACCAGATTATTTTACAGCGGGCACTGGCAGCCAAAAATATCTACCACGCCCAGGTAGGATTAATTGTTGGCGGATTCTTAAAGTACTTGATGGCCTTGATTATTATCATTCCTGGAATAGCTCTAGTGGGAATCCTTTCAAATCGGCCGCTTGCTGATCCGGATCTTGCCTATCCCACTTTGATTACTGAACTTATACCCAAAGGGTTAAAAGGACTCATTCTTTGCGGTTTGTTTGCTTCGCTAATGAGCAGTGTGGACTCCATTTTCCATTCGGTTTCAACCCTGTGGTCAGTAGACATATATAAGAAATACATCAAACCCGGAGCAACAGATAGTGAAATGGTTGCCATGGGCAGAAAAGGAATTTTAGGAGCTTTGTGTACGGGTTTATTCTTTGCCTATGTGGTGGTCTACGTAAAATTTGAGGACCCTAATTTTGCCCTGACTCACTGGTTTAACGAGGCTTCCTACTACGTAAAAAATGGATTTGTATTTCTTATTGTTTGTGCTGTATTCCTAACCAGCGCATCTAAAAAGCTGGTATTTCAAACTCTCATTGGAAGTGTGGGTCTAACTATATTATTGAAGTGGCTGGCACCGGACATGAACTACCTCAATCGCTCTACTCTTATAATTATTGCAGTCATCTTAGTTGTGGCCATTCCAACTATCGTGAAGCATGGTTGGCCCCAAGGCTGGAGGAAATTGCTTAACGTATCCACGAAAAAAGTGGGTTGGTTCGGAGGGCTGCTTTTGGCGTCTCTGGTGCTTTGCCATGTGGTGTTCCATTAAAAGAACTTTGAATAGTTAAAAAATATTTTGGTTTTTTGAATTAACGTAAAATTTCAACCCTATTTATCCTGGAAATCTGGTTTCACTTTGCAGGCAAATTGAAAGAAGAAATTACTGAAGACTTATTCTAAAAAGGGGCAGGTCAAGTTTATAGCATCAACTGATTCCGAAGGCGAAAGGGTGCAAAGCTCTGTCCGGTGATCCAAGCGACCCAGATTTCTGGGACACAATAGAACAGGATCATAGTATTGAACTCGTCATGCTGGCGTTGCCAAATCTTCAAGTCATCTGGATGCCCTGGAACCACTACGCCGAATATCTTTCTCTGGTCGTATAGCTGCAACTGCAAGATTTCCTGATGAGGTGAAATTATTGCGTCAGGCAGGGGCCACTGCTGTGTTTAATATCTATACTGAAGCAGGTGCCGGGTTTGCTGATCACGTTGAAGTTAATAACCAAGTTTGAAAAGAGATCATTGATGAAAAAATTGACTGAAAAAGAGTATGTCGCGCCATGGGAAAAAGCCTTTAGTAAGGTATTAACGCCTCTGGAGGAGTTTATTCACCGCCAGACCACCAGTGGTATTCTGCTCATGCTGTGTGCGATTGCAGCACTCTATATTGCCAACAGCCAGTGGAAGGAGGCTTATCATCATCTATTGGAGATGCAATTTACAATTGGAGTACCTGGATTTCAACTCTCCAAGTCGCTGCATCACTGGATCAATGATGGTTTGATGGCCCTGTTTTTTTTCGTCATCGGGCTGGAACTCAAACGTGAGATTCTGGTGGGGGAACTTGCCGACCCCAAAAAGGCGATGCTACCGATAATTGCGGCTGTAGGTGGCATGCTGGTACCTGTTCTTATATACATAAGCATCAACCCGGAGGGGCATACCCTGGATGGCTGGGGTGTGCCGATGGCAACCGATATTGCCTTTGCTCTGGGTACCTTGGCATTGCTGGGTAACCGGATACCCAAAAATTTGCTGACATTCCTGGTGGCCGTGGCGATTGTGGATGATCTAGGTGCCGTCATGGTAATAGCACTGTTCTACACCGAGACAATAAATAACCTTGCCCTGGCTACTGCAGCCGCCACGCTGGGAATACTGGTTGCATTGAATCTTGGTGGAATTCGCCGCCCTTTACCTTATATTTTGCTGGGTGTGGTGCTCTGGATAGCCATGTTGATGAGTGGTGTCCATGCAACTCTGGCGGGCATATTTCTTGCGTTCACCATTCCCATGCGTCCAAAGTATGATCCGGATCGTTTTCTGTCACATATTGATGAGATGGTTGGACAGATTAAACGGGCCTACCGGCGTGAAGAGAATATCGTCATAAATGATGAATTACGCTCCCGGGTTCGTGCCCTGGGAGAAGGTGTACGGCTGGTGCAGGCGCCTGCACAGATCATGGAACTTAAAATGCATCTGCCCTCCGCCTATCTTGTTATCCCTATCTTTTCTTTGGCCAATGCCGGTATTCCTATCGACTGGTCCTCTTTTAGCATTATTGTCACTCACCCGGTCTCAGTGGGTATTGTAGCTGGCCTGGTTGTTGGAAAGCTGGTCGGTATTGCTGGTTTCTCCTGGGTGGCCGTAAAACTTGGCCTGACCTCTCTTCCACGCGGCCTGAACTTCAAGCACATTGCAGGTGTAGGGATGATCGCAGGCATCGGCTTTACCATGTCAATATTCATCGCTGAATTGGGCTTTGCCCACTCCACTGAGGATCTGCTGATGGCCAAAACCGGAATTCTTTTGGCCTCTATTCTAGCGGGAGTTTCGGGGTTTCTCTGGCTATATTTTACCTCTGAAAAAATAGCGTACAATGCCGCACCTCTGAACCTCAATCCCCGCCTATGACCTGGAAAGGAAGCTTGACAGGCAATCAGCTGAATTTTTCGGGGAAGAGGCCCCGCCAAGTCGAAAGGAAACGAAGACCTAGCAAGGGCCTGTTACTGGTTCAATATTCGTGGGCCAGCATGATAGTGAGTACAGGGACGGCCTGGGACCGATCGGCGTTCCGGCAGCGCTTGAAATCATGAATGAATTCAAGGGTTGGAGATTTATTTTCCCAAAAAGGAGAGCCACTTCCAAAACTTGTGGCAGGATCTGCTCCGCGCTGAATGGCGGACGATCAATGAAGAACAATCAAAAAAATGCGGCCAGACCACAGCACTTTAAAACGCTGGGTGGAGTGTCTCCACACGCAGATAACCCATGGAGGCAGGTAAAACTGATGAATCGCACAATAACGACTGTGCCGAGCTGGGTCCAGCGTCACGCTGGTGGAGCTGGGGGGGCTCGAACCCCCGACCTCTTGAGTGCGATTCCGATTCCTACAGAATCCCTCAAGGGATGGTTGGTAGTATTTAGTTGTATTTATTATGAGATACGGCATAGCAGGGGCTACTGATTTCTGTCTGGTAGTCCCTGTTACCGCCTGTCTACTGCACAATTAGTGCACAATCGGAGGGGGGGGGACCCCCATCCGCTTGGTGGAGATAGCGATGAAGGACCTCTTCCAAACAGCCACCATTTTTTAGGTTCCGACTTTTTTTGCTATGCAAATTTGATTAGCAGTAGGATATGGCTTGCCAGAGTCGATTTAGCGGCGGTTAGAGGGGTGACCTTCCCACGGCTATGCTACGTTAAAAGAATGTATAGTCCGGCGTTTGAGAGGCAGAAATGGGAAAAGCGGCATGACTTTCTGATTGAGCAATTCGACCCGGTAAATATCCGGGATATTTTGGGATACATTCCAGCCCGTCACGTCAACAACCGCCTTCCTTGGAGTCCTTCCAATCATCCCCACCTCACAGTTATTCCCAGAAGATGCGGTTGCATGGTCCGCTGGTTCTTTCTGTGTCCTGCCTGTGGAAGGCGATGTGAAGACCTCTTTCCGCCCTACCTAGGAGCTACCAAGGACCTGAAATGCCGGATTTGCTCCAATCTGATCTACGCTTCCCAGCGGCATGGAAAGCGTCATCCGCTCCGAAAAACTCTCACTCCCCGGAAACGGGTTTCCCGTCAGAAGTCGCAGGCTCGTTTTCAGAAAATAGAAGCCAAGCACAGAGAGAAAACTCGCCGACTGATTCAAGAGAGCCAGTCTGAAGAATATCCTGATTATGATTTTCCAGCGATTCGGAGAGCATTGGAATCAGCAATAGGAGGAATCCGAAACATAGAATTAGATAGAGAAGCAAATCCACCCATACGGCCTTTACCGGGATTTTCACTATCAGAAACTGAAGGATTGTTGGAAAAGGTTAAGGAAACCATGAGGGACCTTGCTCAAAATGCCAAATCAAAGCGGATCCGGAATATGTGTAAAAAGGAATTGCGGGAACACGGATGGGGCTATGAGGAAGCGAAACCGGAACCCGTGCCGCTGGAAAGTCCTCACCGTCCCGGCTCAAACTTATTCAATCTGCTAAAGCTTCCGAATGTCCCGGCTCCAAAGCCAGCATCCCCAAATCATAAAACTTGACCCCTTGGCCCGATTAGGATTAAATCCTGGTATTCCGAACATCTCATATTGGATGGTGTATGAAGATACGGTATCTGGCTGTTTCCTGCCTTTGTCTTCTTTTCTTCGCTACCCACACCCAAGCTTTTCAGGTAAATGGCCGGGTACAACTGATTGAGCGGGATTTCGGCATCCCTGCCCATCCTGGACCGGGCAAGCGAAAGGTAGATTTCCATTTCTCTAGCGGGGCCACCGGCACTATAAAAGCTATTGATTCAGCCACTGGATGGTTGGAAGTCCAAAATTCCCAGGGCAAAGGCTGGATCGTAAAGAAATACATCGCCCGGATTGTTCCCAGCCAACCTGGAAGTACCCCAACAATAGACCCAGCCCTATTCAAGCCTTCGACGGCAAC
>SMUY01207554.1_pt1 | contig 15050 bp, 16 predicted proteins | sample 2456441 | NCBI WGS metagenome assembly SMUY01 (sample SAMN11095931, study PRJNA526329) | marine sediment metagenome | biome: Marine sediment; feature: Surficial sediment; material: Deep marine sediment; isolation source: Hadal surficial sediment | place: Pacific Ocean | collected 2014-11 | depth...
GCGCTCGATAAGGTCCTGATCGAAGCAGATGCTGTGATCCGACATGCCTGGTGAATTTTGGCTGTCAATACTCATGAGGCGTGTATCGTGGCCGATAACGCAGTCATCGAAAATGGGTATTAACCGAAATTTAAACCGGTCTTATCCATAGCAATTGTAGCGCGCTATGGTAAATAGCCGCCTGGTGACGCACCGGTGGGTTGTGGCCAGGAAAGTGGGCTTAGTCGTCGGGTCACTGGAAACTGCCGCATAGCCGAATCACTCGCGTCGATCCGTGGAGCCGCTGTTTTTACTGCTTCGCAGGAGCGCCACGATTAGCAGCCCAACAACCATCAGTACGCAAGCTGCTAATGCTGTTCTGATTATCCCTGCCACAGCTACACCGTCAACTGCAGCAGCAGCCAACCCAATCGACACGCATACAGCGACCCATATCGAGAATTTCGAAACATTTGATAATTCCAGATTCATCCGCTACAAATTCCTCTTTGTTTTCCTGCAGAGGCCATTTTGGCTCCGTTTCTGTGTTGCGGCAAATTCCTACAGGAGACAACTCGATTCAAGCTACTGGCAATCGAGCCGCCCCCCTACCAGCTAACCTCCAAAGTACTCGGCCGCAGCATATGTTGCACCGATAAAACCAACTGAGGCAAATGCCCAGCTGGCCAGTCCCCCTGCAGTAAGTTTCGATCCTAACGCGATTCCAAACATTAGCAACGGAAGTATTCCGCCATCTACTTGCTCAATTTCGTTTGCTGTTAATTCCCTTATTGATGCTGTTGATTGCATTACAATTCTCCTTTTGATCATTAGCGCTGATACCGTATGGTATGCAGAATGTTTATGCGACAGGCATAATTAGCCTGCTATTGGAGTTTTGCTGCTTGATCGATAATATGCCGGGTGCTTCGATGAATGCACCGGTTATGGGAAAACGAATGGACAACAAGAGATCAATTTTCGCGATTCTTTTTGGTAGCATCCTCACGATTCTGTATACGTATCAAATCGCGGGCGCATGGGTAAACGCCGAACCGATAAATCCACTTTGGATTATTGGCCTGGCCTGTGGACTGGGTCTTGCCGCAGCGGAAGCGATTGGTATCAGGAAGAAATAACAGGTAGCAGCTATCCACTCGTTAAGTATTGTGTGTAATGTTTTTATTGCACGCGCAGTAGTAGCAAATCGATTTACAGTATGGAATGTGCACGTAAAGCGTCCGTGTCCGCTAGCGCAGTCACTGAGAGTGGGTATCGACCGAAATCAAACCCGGCGTAATCCATGGCAAAGGTAGAGCGCTACGGTAAACAACAGCATGGCGACGCCCTGGTGGGTCGCAGCCAGGAACGTAGGCACGAAGTAAAGCAATGTCGCAATTCCCAGCGAAACTTGCAGAACAGCGGTGTGCAGCAATGCGTTAACCCCCTTGCGAATGCGTTCAGGAAGTTCTGTCTTGCGGATGCGACTCCAGAAGAACACGATTAATGCAAAAGTAGAAATAGCAAGCACGCGATGGTCAAATTGCACAGTTGCCATGTTGTCGAAAAAGTTTACCCACCATGGATCGAGCGCAAACATCCCAGGTGGCGCCCAGTGATCGCCCATCATCGGAAAGGTGTTGTAAATCTTGCCGGCTTTGAGTCCGGCGACAAAACCGCCGGAAATAACAGTCACCGCAATCAGTGTCGTGAGCGCAAGCGTCTTGCGGTACCACGGATGCGTACTATCACTTGTCGTCGGGAACAGAAGCGAAAGCGCGACCCAAAACATGTAGGCGTAAATGAAGAATGCGGCGATCAAATGTGCGGTCAGCCTGTACTGGCTGACATGTGGATTGTCGACCAGGCCGCTCTTGACCATATACCAGCCCAGTACACCCTGCATCCCGCCGAGGCCGAACATAAGCGCGTACTTTGGTAATTCTGCTACTTTGATGTATCCGCGCCGCAGGAATATGAGGAATGGGAAGAGAAAAACGATACCGATAGTGCGGCCAAGTAAGCGGTGCAGATATTCCAGCCAGAATATCCCCTTGTAGTCGCCCACATCCATCTGTGGATTGACTTTCTGAAACTCGGGGGATAGCTGGTACCTTTCGAAACTCTGCTGCCAGGCAGCGTCAGTCAGTGGCGGTAAAATGCCGGTCACGGGTCGCCAGTCGACCATGGACAAACCTGAGCCGGTCAGGCGGGTTACGCCACCAAGGACGACCATGACAAAAACCAGTGCACAACAGATCAACAGCCAGGTTGCGACTCTGCGGTTATTCCTGAGTTCGGCTTCCTGCATATTTGTTCCGTAGAAGCGAAAGGGCTGATTAATGGCGTGCAATAGTAACAGCGAAATTAATTGGGGTCAGAGGCACTGCTGATGTGAGAACGTGCGACCGGCGTAAAGCGGCCATTATTCGTTGACTACTTTTCACCAATTGAAACAACGGGTATTAGTCCCGTTGCCGCTATGGTTTCTGCGACTTCTTCTGATGACAGAAACTCGATCAAGGATTTTGCACCCGATAAATTCTGTGCCCGCTGCGTGATACCTGCGGAGAATGTCGTAATCTTTTGCATATCGTCAGGTAAAGGCCCAACATAATCCACGCCCGCAACAGGCAAAATTTCACTTATTTGTTGAAATCCAATTTCAACCTCACCTCGTGCTACGACGCTTGCAACACGTTCACTCAGTATTCGTTTGCTCTTTGGTTCAACCTGTTCCCAAATCTCCAACTGGGGGAACAATACCGTCGATAGATAGGCGCCACTAGCGCTTGCTGAGTAGCCAATCGATTCTGCACGCAATACAGTCTCGATAAACGCATCTTTTGTGCTGATATCAGGTTTCCGTGAACCGCTGCGAACCGCCATGCCGATTCCCGAGCGAACCAGATCAACCCTGGAATCTGGGTGAACTTCGCCAAGTTCAGCGAGGTTATCAAGTGACGATCTCGACAATATGATTACATCAGCCACCTCACCATTGGACAGTCGTGACGGGATGGAATTCGGCGCTCCTCCTGAAGAGGCACCATAAACCGTAATCAGAACGATTCCCGTGGACTGTTCAAATTGCGGTGCCAGAATATTGTAGGCAGCCGTAAATCCGCCGGATGTCATCACCTTGATTTGCCGGGTTCCATTTATCGGTGCAGTCGACGCATCCGGCCCCACCGATTGCGATTGGCACGCACAAATTAAAAACGTGGATACGGCGACCAGTATCGCAGTCAGTGATTTTTTTCTTTTGAGCAGAATATCCACTTTAGGCATCAAAACATCTTATAGCAGTTCCAACCCACCCCAGAATTGCTCTTGCGTACGCGAAAATTAAAACGTCTTCTTTTTCCGAAAGCAGACATCAAAGCTGCCCAAATCCTGGAAAACTCATGACCGCTTTCGGCCACTGATGGCGTCTATCAAAGCTCGTCAACGAGTTCTTCGTCCAACAGCGCGATCGCTTCATCAAGATCATTGTCTATATATCGGTACGCGTTCAGCAATATATCCTGCAGCCGATCCATTTTCGAGACGAGTATGTTTTGAAGCTCTTTTTGCCGAATAAGCTGAGAGTGATCCTGTCTAATCAGAAGCTCGATGTGTGGATATTGATAGCTCAGTTCCGGCCGTCCCGGATAATGCTCGGTCTTGCTTATAATCTGAGGCATGAACGCGTTCGCAACAAGAAACGGTGTGTACGTGTTGTGATGAAAGTTCTCGTCACTCCTGTAAAAATTTCTGATCCTTGCCATTTGTAACTGCAGCTCGGTAAGTTTCTGCAACAAAATCGGATTGGGTATTGCGGAGAATTCGCCGCCGACCAATGACGTCATTGGCGCACTGTCCCATTTGCTTTCTGCGTTGTACCACCAGGTATCCGCAATCAAGCGGTCGATCGCATCTTCCTCTAACGCCGAAGTCGGATCGTTGGCTGCTCGAAAAGACCAACGACCGCCCCGAGAATAGCCTTGTTGTACGTTCGGTCATCAGCAAGCAGCACTTTCTTTTCTGTCAGATCCTCAAGTAACGACTGAAGCAGTATTTGCTCGTCACCCGTTTTCTGCCTGTCGTCCCACCACGCATCAACGGCAAAGGCGAATAAAATACTCGCGACAATCGCGACAGCCTCTGCGGAGAGACGTTTCCATTGAATTTTCTGTGGCTCGATCAATTTGGGGTCCGTACCTCTGTTGAGGTCCGCATTGGGTTGAAGCAGATGTTTACCGCATTCTTCCCAGGCGGCTGCAATCGGACTACGACTTCAACCGATTGATATCGATCGTCAACCGTCAAATATAGTCCGGTGATGTTGTAGCGAACCAGGGTTGGCGGTCATTGAGATTTTGCAGGGAATATGCCTCTCACTATCCGATATGCGCACATGATCGGTACCGAAAAAAACCGTGGAAAATATCCTGGCGACTATTCAAGTGTAACGTAGAGCTCAAGTCGTGCGACTTCCTGCTCGTCAACATACTTGCCCATTTCACGACGGAACTGCTCCATATTCGAATAAGGTCGGTACTCCTCAAATTCGTGCGCCATGCGTTTGCCGACGCCTGGGATCAGCAATATGTCGGAACGCTTGGCGTCATTCAGATTGATGGCGATAAACAACCGGCCATACAGTTCTTCCAGCTGATCGTCGTCGAGGTCGGAGCTAAGCAGGTGGTTTAGTTCGCCAATGTTGATGAAAGGTCGGTGCTCGATAACAACACCAGCCAAAACATCATCCATGTGGGGCAGGGCGGCGAGGGCTTCTTTGCTGGCCGTGTTCGCATCCAGTACGGTATCTGCGGCATTTGTCGTTGATACAATGGCGAAACTGATAAGAATTAGCAGAAAAATCCGCGACGTGATGTTTCTCATTATTTTTTCCCTAAATGTTTGTGATCGGTAGTACGGAGACCGTGAATACTAGCGACCACGGCTACAGATAACAAACAACTTTGCTTTACTTTACAGTTGCGACACTATGGTGATAGGTGGCAGGCGAGCCCGCCACTGGTAATTCTGAGGCCTATGAAAACGAAGCAAATTTCACGTTACATCTTATGGGTGCTACTGTCGCTGCCGTTCGTTTGGCTGGTCAATGCATATCGAACTGGAGATATGTTCTACGGCGAAGTAGTGCACGTCAGCGGAGAGTTATCGGCACGCCTGCTGATTCTCACGTTGGCCGTTACACCACTGCGGCTCCTTTTTGCCAATGCCCGGTGGCCTGCCTGGTTATTGCATCAACGCCGCTATTTCGGTGTTGCCTCGTTCATGTACGCATTGCTGCATACGGTCGTATACATTCAGAAAAAAGCCAGCCTGTCCCTGATTTGGCAAGAGGCTATGAGTTTTAACATGTGGAGCGGTTGGTTGGCGTTCTGCATTTTTCTCCTGCTGGCGGTTACGAGTAACGATGCATCTGTCCGACGCCTCAGGCGAACGTGGAAAAAGTTACATCGCTGGGTGTATCCAGCCGCGTTGCTGGTTTTCGCACACTGGGTATTTATTGCATTCGATTTCGTGCCCGGGCTCATTCATTTTCTGATTATTCTCTCGCTGCAATCTTACCGCTTGTGGAAGCGCCGCCAGATGAAGCGTTGGGCTGTCTAAACTACTGTGATAAGTCGCAGTGTGTAGACGAGTACGATAGCGAAGACACCGCGATTAGGCAGGTTTGCGACCGGCAGTAATTTTTTAGAGCAGCAATATGTCGTGATAGGCTTTCCAGATGAAATTAACTGACTGCAACAATATTTCCGACCTGCGCAAAATGGCCAAGCGCAATCTGCCATCGCCGGTCTTTAACTACATGGATGGCGGCGCTGACGACGAGCTGACACTGGCACGAAACACAGATGCCTTCGGTGACTACGAATTGTTGCCAACGCAACTTTCCGATATCAGCAACATAGAGCTTGGTACGACGGTATTGGGACAAAAAATCGACTGGCCTGTCATCATTGCGCCAACCGGGGCATCAAGGCTGTTTCATCATGAAGCGGAACGCGCGGTCGTCCAGGCCGCAAAAAACTTCGGCACGATATACAGTCTCTCGACCCTTGGTACCACAACTATCGAGGATGTTGCCGCGATGACTGACGGGCCCAAGATGTATCAGGTCTATATGTTCAAGGATAGAGGCCTGACCGAGGACTTTGTCAGGCGCTGCAAGGAACAGAAATTCAATGCGCTGTGCCTGACCGTCGACACTCCGGTTGCCGGCAATCGTGAAAGAGATCTCGTCACCGGCTTTGGTATGCCGCCCAAACTCAAGCTCCGCAGCATGCTGAGCTATGCATGGCATTTTCCATGGACAATAAGGGCGATTCTCAAGCCAGGTTTCGACATGGTTAACGTCACCAGCAGCCCGAATGCGGCCAGCGAAATAAGCAAGGGAGTGATGGAGTACATCAATAGCCAGTTCGACCGGTCCATAAGCTGGAAGGACGTTGAATGGCTGGCCAGTCTTTGGGATGGCCCGCTGGTTATCAAGGGCATTCAAACGGTTGGTGATGCAAGAAAGGCAGTCGACTCCGGCGCGACGGCAGTTATGCTGTCAAATCATGGTGGCCGCCAGCTTGAGACCGCACCGGCGCCTGTCGATTGCATCGCGCCAATTGCCGATGCGTTGCGCGACAAGCTGGAAATCATTTGTGACGGTGGCGTGCGCCGCGGTACGCATGTCATCAAAGCACTCGCACTGGGTGCCAACGCCTGCAGCATTGGTCGTGGCTATTTGTTCGGTCTTGCCGCTGGCGGTCAAAAGGGCGTGGAACGCGCACTACATCTTTTGAAGTCGGAATTTGAACGCAGCATGGCACTGCTTGGTTGCAATTCCGTGCACAAACTTGGTAGACATTACCTGAACAAGCGCTGACTTTCGTCGTTGCAAAAACACGCTAAATAGAGTCAGTCTTAATTCGCAAAGGTGAAATCTGCGGACTTTGCTCAGTGCAGCAGTCAGTTTTCGCGATATGTCCGAAGCGGAAAAAAACAATAATTACTGTCTCCGGGCACTATTTTGAGTAGAAATCAGGGGTATTTGGCTGGTTTCGTCTACGCCGACTGAATTCGCGCGGGAAAAAAAACGGGCCACATGCGAAATTTGTTAGTACTATGGCGCTGCCTCGACGATGAGGGGGCTTAGTAATCGCTGGTTAACGCTGGCGGATTTTTTTTTAAGAGGTTGATATGTCAGGCGAAAGAGTTACAGGAACCGTTAAGTGGTTCAACGACGACAAGGGATTTGGATTCATTGAGCGAGAAGGTGGTCAGGACGTTTTCGTTCACCACAGCGCAATTACGATGGAAGGATTCAAGAGTCTCAAAGAAGGACAGAAAGTGTCCATGGAAGTGACACAGGGCCAGAAGGGTCCGCAGGCGGAAAACGTTACCGCCGAGTAGGGAAACCCCGTACGGACTGGCTGTGAAGATTGATGCTTTCCTAGCCAGTCCGGAACGACAGCATCGGTTTCTGAAAAGAGGCTGTAGCAGTTCGAAGAAAAAAGCTGTCGATGAGTTTCACTATGTTTGTGTCAGAGGTTGCATTTGTAGGGGTGCAACAGCAGTCGTGCCGCATCTGTAAACGCGTGCGCGGATTCTCCCACTACGTCTTTATGGTCGCCATTTGCGTGGTGATGATTTCGTGCGGCCCGGAGACTGAGCTTTCTGCGTCAGACGCTCCCGTCCCGTTAAGCTATGTTGGCGCTGAATCCTGCAGTGGCTGTCATGCGGAGCAGTATCGTGCCTGGCGTGGTTCGCACCACGATCTGGCCATGCAGCATGCGACGCCTGAATCGGTGCTCGGCGATTTCTCTGCTGTCGAGTTTGAAAATTTCGGCGTAACCAGCACTTTTTTTCGGCGCGATGAAACTTACTTCGTGCGCACAGACAATGCGGATGGTGATCTCGAAGAATTTCCGATTAAGTTTGTATTCGGCGTTACACCGTTACAACAGTATTTGATCGAATTCCCTGGCGGGCGCTTACAACCGTTGCCAATTGCCTGGGATTCCCGAGTTGCAGAAGAAGGCGGTCAGCGCTGGTTTCACCTCTACGCCGATGAGTTCATCGGTCACACAGATTTGCTGCACTGGACCGGTCGCGAGCAAAACTGGAATTACATGTGCGCAGAGTGTCATTCAACCAATCTGCAAAAAAATTACAGTGTTGACAGTGACTCGTATGACACGACCTGGTCCGAAATAAATGTCGCCTGTGAGGCTTGCCACGGTCCCGGCTCGCGACATGTGCAACAAGCAACCGATGGCACGATTTCCGGTCTTGCGGGATTGGTGGTCGATCTGAACGATGCTGGCCGTGCCGTTTGGATAATGAATAATGACACCGGTATTGCCGAGCGCAGCGAAATGCGGATGCGTCCACCGGTTCAGCCCGAAGCCTGCGGGCGGTGTCACTCGCGGCGATCCGTTGCCAGCGCGGAGTACGAATTTGGCGAGACGTTGCTGGATACCCACATGGTGGCATTGCTTGATGAGAATCTTTACTTCCCGGATGGCCAGATTCGTGACGAGGTTTACGTCTACGGTTCGTTTATTCAAAGTCGCATGTACCGGGCGGGTGTTACCTGTGGAGACTGTCACGACCCACATTCCGCTGAATTGCGCAGCGGCAATGAACCCAGCGATATCTGCAGCACCTGTCATTTGCCGGCGCGGTTTGCGAGCACGGAGCATCATCGGCATCAAACTGACGATGTCGCCTGCGTTGATTGCCATATGCCATCGCGAATCTATATGGGCAATGATGGGCGCCGGGACCACAGTTTTCGTGTCCCAAGGCCTGATCTGACGGTGACGACGGGATCACCCAATGCCTGCAATAATTGCCACAACGATGAGGATGCGCCATGGGCGCAAGCGTCATTGCTCGAGTGGTTCGGCGATTCACAGGGCGCCCATTACGGTCAGGCAATTCATGCCGGCCAGGCCGCACTGTCCGGAGCAAATCAGCAATTACTCGCTGCGATTGAAAACAACAGGTATCCGGGCATTGCGCGGGCTACTGCACTGACGCTGTTGCGGGCGCCGTATTCGTCACGCGTTGCAAAGGCCATTCAGAATTCACTGTTGAGTTCTGATCCCTTTATTCGCATTGGAGCATTGCGTACGTTGTCTGCAGTGGCCCCGGAATTACGCGCTGAGTGGGCTGGCCCATTGCTCAGTGACCCGGTTCGTGCAGTACGCATCGAGGCCGCGAGGGTGATTTCTCCCGTGCGCGCGATCCTGAATCTCAAGTATGGACAAGCATTTCGTCGGGCGGAGGGCGAATTGATCGATTCCTTGCGGGCGATTGCAGAGAGGCCGGCAGCACACGGCAACCTTGGCAATATTCATGCTGAGGCCGGCAACTTAGCGGCAGCCGAAGCGGCATTGCGCACCGCAATTCGCATTGAACCGCGTGCTGTTGGCGCGCGCGCGAATCTTGCCGATCTGTATCGGCGCATGGATAGAGAGCAGGATGCGGAACAAATGTTACGCGACGGACTGGCGATCGACGCCGATGCCGCTGCGCTGTATCACTCACTGGGATTGCTGCTGGTTCGTGGCGAACAGCAGGAGTCCGCGTTGGCAGAGCTTGAAAAGGCTGCGAATCTGGAGCCCGACAATGCACGCTTCGCCTATGTGTATGCCGTGGCACTGAACTCATTGGGTGAGGCGGATAAAGCGATAGACGTAATGCAGGATGCTGCAAATCGTTTTCCCGCCGATTTCGATATCCAGTGGGCATTAGTTTCATTGTTGCGCGAGCAAGGTCGGGTCGATGAGGCGAAATCTGCCGCTACGGGCCTGGCGGAACAGTATCCGGAAGTTGAAAGCGTGCAGGTTCTGCTGCATTCATTTTGACTTGCTGCGGCACTGTAAGCGTCGCGAAATCGTGCTTAAATGGGACTCGCAAGAATAATAAAGTTGCCATCTTGAAGCTCCGTATTCTCGACAATTCGATTCGACTTCGCCTCACGCAGACTGAGGTCGAGACCGCGCGCGTCGATGCTCTGGTCAGGGGCAGGGTCAGATTTGCTGGTGGCAGTACGTTTGACTATGTTCTCGAAAGTTCGCCCGCGACTGTCCGGCCGGAAGCACACTTTTCCAACAATGCGTTGACGGTACGTATTCCGGAAAACGAAATTCAACAATGGTCGACCAGCGAGCAGGTTTCGATATCCGCAGAGCAAAATCTGGACGGTGGTGGACACCTGAAGATTCTGATCGAGAAAGATTTCACCTGCCTCGCACCACGCGATGGTGAGGATGAATCCGACATGTACCCGCATCCAGGTCAGGACGATTAAGATGGCGGCACCTCGTTACGCGGCGTTCAATGCCGATACGATCACTTTTTTGCGCGAGCTCAAGGCGAATAACAACCGGGACTGGTTCAATGAAAATAAATCGCGTTACGAAGAGCTGGTTCTCGATGTTGCCCTGAATTTCATTCAATCAATGCATGATCCGCTTTTGAAAATTGCACCGCACTTCACCGCGATCCCAAAGCGCATGGGCGGATCATTGATGCGGGTCTATCGTGACACGCGATTTTCCAAAAACAAGACACCGTACAAAACTAACATCGGCATACAGTTTCGTCACGAGCAGGCGAAAGACGTACATTCGCCAGGGTTTTACGTACACATTGACCCCGACTCGGTATTCCTCGGTGCTGGCATGTGGCGGCCGGCACCGGAGGCATTGCTGGGGATACGGGAGAGAATTACGTACAAACAGGCCGAGTGGTTACGTGTTTGTGCCGAGCCGAAATTCAAACGGCAATTCAGACTTGGTGGTGAAAAACTGACCCGCCCGCCGCGCGGTTTCGATAAAGAGCATCCTCTGATTGAGGACATAAAGCGCAAGGACTTTATCGCTGTCAAAAACCTGACGCTGGAACATGCACTGCAGCCGAAATTTCAGCAACAGGTAGAAACAGCATTCAAGGCGGCCACGCCTTACATGAGATTCCTGTGCAAAGCAGTCGGCGTCCCATACTGATCAAGCGCGGCGTTCTGTCTCGATCGCCCGTATCGATAGAACGATATTCTCGGGAATTGAGGAAACGAATCTATCGTACGGCGGGCTCCTTCAATTCTTATTAGCACCTGTAGGAGCCCGCCCAGCGGGCGATAGTTGGGCACTGGCGGCCGCCGATATCGGTGTGTGCATATGATCTGGCGCTTTGTCAGTGCTAGAATCCGCGCGCCACCGACTGACCGGCCATACGGCCGGCCCGCTCACCAGGCAAATCTGCTCACCCACCTCAGGATTAAAGGGATTTCATGGCTGCTTTTGACGATTCCGCGTTTGCTAATCATGAACGCGTAATATTCTGCTGCGACGCGGCAACCGGGCTCAAGGCGATAATCGCCATCCATTCAACAGTTCTTGGTCCTGCTGCAGGCGGCACGCGGCTCTGGGCTTATGCGTCGGATGAGGAGGCGCTGCGTGATGTATTGCGCCTCTCCAAGGGTATGAGCTACAAGAATGCGCTGGCTGGCCTGAAATTCGGTGGTGGCAAGGCCGTGATCATCAAGACGCCGGACTTCAATGGGTCGGATGCGCTGTACGAGAAATTTGGTGAGTTTGTTGAGCAGCTAAGCGGCAGTTACGTCACCGCTGAAGACGTCGGCATGAGCGTGGAGATTATGGAAATCGTCTCGCGCAAAACAAAACATGTATCCGGCTTGTCCAAGAAGGAAGGACATGCAGGTGGCGATCCTTCGCCAAAGACTTCCTACGGTATTTTCAAAGGTATTGAGGCGGCGGTTAAGTTCCAACTAGGTAAAGACTCTGTTGCGGGTCTCACCGTCGCGGTGCAGGGTGCAGGCCACGTTGGTTACTACCTTTGCGAGTACCTGTCAGCAGCCGGAGCAAAAATACTGGTCGCAGATATCGACGACGCACGCGTCAAACGCGTGGCCGATGAGTTTGGTGCTGTCGGTGTTGCGCTCGACGAGATCCTCAAGCAAGAAGTCGATGTCGTTGCGCCATGTGCGCTCGGCGCGATTCTCAATGAACGGTCAATCCCACAGTTGCGCACAACAATCATAGCGGGTGGTGCGAACAACCAGTTGGAAACGGGTCCTGACGGACAACGGCTTAGTGACGCAGGAATTCTTTACGCACCGGACTATGTGATCAATAGCGGTGGCATCATCAATGTCGCCAGCGAGTACTACGACGACATGAATGAAGATGAAGTGATGCAGAAAGTCGTTGCAATTGGCCCACGCCTGGCAGGAATTTTCGCTGCAGCCCGTGATTCGGGAACACCAACCAATGTCGTCGCCGATGAACAGGCGAGAAAAATTATTGAGGATGCGAAAGGATAGCAGTTGTTGTTCACCAACGACTGCGCCCCTGGATTACCGGCAGGTTTGGCAATCGCGGCAGCCTCAACTATTTTTCCTGGTAGCAGTATTGAGAGCTGCTCAAGAGCGAAGACGCCGCGGTTGTTTGTGGCTGAGATCACAAATCTTGCGGCAAAATTATGCCGAGTTTTTTTCGTTGCACACGCCATAAGGCGATCATTTCGGTAAACATCTCCGGCTCGGCGTCTGCAAGATTGTTGGTCTCGCCTGGATCATCCCGCAGATTGAAAAGTTCGAACCCGGACTCATCGAACGGTGGTTCCAGATTGGCAATTTTCCAGTCTCCCCGTCGCACGAATGCGTGGCCGGCGTGGTACTGCGTTGACACGTAATCATCGCCGTGAATGATGCTTGATTCGCCAGCCAGGAATGCATTAATGCTTTCTCCCAACATCGGTTGCACGGACCCGTCATCCGGATATTTTGCTCCTGCAATTTCCAGGAAAGTTGGTGCAAGGTCCATCACAGTCAGGTACGTCGAGTCGATTACGCCGCGTGCCGCTACGCCGACACCGGCAATGATCATGGGGGCGACAATGCCGCCCTCTCGTGAGTATGTCTTGAAGCGCTGAAACGGCGCTGATCCGGCCTCTGCCCATGGTGCGTCATACGATACGAATGATGCCGCCGTACCCATTTTCTCATAAGCATTGTCGAAATTGGCCTGCAAGTATTCCGCGTACGGCCCCTCCCTATAATAATCACGCCCGTCGGGTCCGTTGTCCGACATGAAAATGATCAACGTGTTGTCATACAGGCGGTTCTCTTTGAGGTAGTCGATCAGCCGTCCAACGTGGTCGTCCAGATTGTCGAGCATGGCGGCGTAAAGTTCCATTTTGCGTGATTCACGGCGCTTCTGCTCGCTGCTCAGTTCTTCCCAGTGGGTTATTGCATCGTTACGCGGTGGCAGTTTCACCGACAGTGGAACGATGCCCGCTTCCTGCAGTGAGTCGAATCGCCGGCGGCGCAACGCATCATAGCCATCATCGTATTGACCGGCATAAATATCCAGGTACTCGTCCGGCACCTGTAATGGCCAGTGTGGTGAGGTGTACGCCGCATAGGCGAAAAACGGCTTACCATCGTCCTTGTTCGAGTCAATGAATTCGATCAGCCAGTCGGTGTACAGATCGGTGGAATACCGACCAACCGGATACTCCACCAGGTCATCATCCAGACGATATTTGGATCCCCCAACCATGTAGCCTTTGGCGTCAAAGTGCGTGCCGGCGCCTTTAAGCATATTGAAGGCGCGGCTAAATCCGGCCGCTCGGGGGCTATGTTCTGACGACATCCCCAGGTGCCACTTGCCAACGGTGTATGTGTGGTAACCGGCTTCCTGTAGCAGCCGGGGAAATGGCACGATCCGATCAGAGAGATAGTTTTCGTAGCCCCGGACCGGCCAGCCAGCGACCCCGGTCGTATTCTGTCGCGCCGTTCCGGCAACGTGATTGTTGTTGCCGCTCAAGAGCATAGCGCGGGTTGGTCCGCAACTTGGGGCGGTATGAAACTGCGTCAATACCATGCCTTGCTCGGCAAGCGCGTCAATGTTGGGCGTATTTATGTCGCTACCGTAAGACCCCAGGTCAGCGTAGCCGAGGTCATCAGCAACGATAAGCAGAATATTGGGCCGTTGGTCCGCGGTGCTATTGGGCTGTCCCCAGGCTGGATAAAACACAAGCAGAAAAATCAGGTATACGGCTGAGCGCAATGTCACCAGTGAATCTCCGACAATAGAATCAGGTGACTCTACAAGTTTTTCACGACCCTGAGCAATTTTTCTGGGTTCGGTCGATCGACAATGAATTTCGAGATTCCGCTGTAGCGAATAATGCCGCCCGCATCGACAACAAGCGACGCCGGCCAGATCGTATCCTCTCCATATTCCTTGCGGGAGTCAGCTGGCACGCCGGCTGGGAGCAACAGGCCGAGTTGCCTTGTCACATGCAAAGATTCGTCGAGCCAGAATTCGAAATCAACTTCGAAAAAATCAGCCACCCGGCGGGTCGTCTCAAGCGGCTGTGGCGTCACCAATATCAGCCTGGCACCTGACTCGGTTATTTCCTTGTAGTGTTTGGTCAGGTTTTCTACCTGCCTGCTGCAAAACGGACACCACGTTCCACGGACGAATAGCAAGACCGCTGGTGTGCCAATAAGCTGCGACGATTGTACGGGATTGCCTTTTTCATCGACAGCTGAGAATTCCGGTAGCGGTTGACCCGTTTGCAGCGCTTCCGGCGCCGGTCGGCCACGCGACATGCCGCGCAGTTTCCACCCAATGACGGCCACGAGCAGCGCGATGGCAACGGTAATCCAGATAAGTGTATTTTCCACCAACAATCTCCGGGTTTCAGACTTCCAGCACTATTTTTCCCATATGTTTGCTGCTTTCCATCAGCGCATGAGCGCGCCCGGCTTCAGCAATGGGAAACGTGCTGTGAACAATGGGCCTGACCGCTCCTGATTCAAGTAGAGGTAACACCTTTTCTTCGAGCTCCATGGCAATTGCCGCTTTTTCTGCGATGGTTTGCGGCCTGAGCGTCGAGCCGGTAATTGTCAGGCGCTTGCCCAGCACTGCGCGCATGTTCAACTCTGCAGAGGGCCCCTGCAGGAATGCGATGATGACGTAGCGGCCATCGCGACCGAGTACATTGATATTTTTCTGCATGTA